>Ga0193752_1003267_pt1 | contig 11296 bp, 3 predicted proteins | sample H1c1metaG_FD_144924 | JGI IMG/M metagenome (GOLD analysis project Ga0193752, IMG submission 144924) | Soil microbial communities from a riparian zone of the East river system, Colorado, United States - H1c1 | ecosystem: Environmental > Terrestrial > Soil > Riparian zone | place: USA: East River... | reverse complement strand
GGTATCGCTCGATACCGTGCTCGATTAAGCATAAATCACCCAAAAGGGTATTGAATGGAACCTCATTCAACGACAGATTTGCGTGTTTATAATCAGGTATTGAAGTGCCTGGTCTCCCATAAGCCTAAAAATCTGAGTAATGAAAATTCTTTTCTATCTTCTCCTTTGTGGCGCTATCCTCTTTTCCCTTGATTCCTGTAAAAAGATAACGAGCATGCCAGTAGATGAGGAACCGGTTGGCAACGACACTACGCCACCACCACCTCCTCCGCCGCCGCCTGTGATGCAATATGTCGTCACGACCTTTGCTGGCGCTGGTAAAGCAGGTAAGGTAGACGGCGTCGATTCGACGGCACAATTCGACTTTCCGCAGGATCTTGTCGCAGACGATGAGGGAAATATCTTCGTTGTGGACATGGCTAATAATGTAATCAGGAAAATAAAGGACGGCAAGGTGAGCACCTTCGCCGGGAGTGGAAAGGCAAGTTTCCAAAACGGGCAAGGGATCAATTCGGCATTCGACCAACCCATCGGGATAACAATTGATAAGGAAGGAAACCTGTATGTAACGGACGCAGGTAATTACAGGATCAGGAAAATAACTCCCGATGCAAAGGTTTCCACCTTTTCGGGCCTGGGAAAGCCAGGGCATCAGGATAGTATATCTGCCCTTTCCATGTACAAGTCACTCCGCGGTATAGCCATCGATTCATCCGGAAGCCTGCTGGTGACCGATGAGAACTGGATAAGAAAGGTTTCGCCGGACGGAAGTGCTTCAACCCTTACAGGAGCGGAAAAAGGCGGTTACGCTGATGGAGAAATCAAGGAGGCGAAGTTTAACTCGCCTACGGGAATCACCGTTGATGCAGACGGCAATATTTTTGTATCTGATGCCGGCAATTATCGTGTAAGAAAGATTAACGTTGACGGTCTGGTGAGCACCCTTGCGGGCGCCGGCACACCGGGAAGCACCGACGGCAAAGGTTTTTTCGCAAAATTCGGCTATCTCTGGGGAATAAAAGTTGCGCCATCCGGCAATATATATCTTGCTGACGCAGGGCAAAACGAAGGGATTAAAAATACAATCCGGATGATAACTAGCATCGCGGAGGTAACCACGATTGCAGGCGGCGAACAAGGCTACAAGGATGGAGTGGGAAAAGACGCATCTTTCCGGTCCCCACACGGTCTTTGGATGAATACAACAGAGAACATCTTTTATGTTGCCGACTACATCGATGCAAGGATCAGGAAGATCAGCTATGAAGAGAAGCCGCAGTAAAGGTTAGCGGATCAGCTTACTTACTTTTCCAAATGGCGATGCTTTGCCATCGGGGTATGAAACGCGGGTGGTATACTCATAGTTGCCACCCGTTTTAATTGTTTTATCCACCCAATTCGTTGCGCCTTTTGCCGGCGTTGCGACTGTCTGAAAACCTCCTCCATTTTCCGCTCTGTAAATTATAACCTGCGTGCCGGTACCCGGATTAACCCAGCTTATTTCTGCTTGCTGGCTTGTTTTGTTATAGTTCACAACGAGGGAATTTAAGGCCGATTTGGTGTTTTTTTCCGGAGTCTGAACGCTAAGCGAGGCGCCGTCACCTGAATTTAAACCTGCTGAGTCGACCGCTACAATTTTGTATTCATAATATTCTGCAGGCGCTATCGATGTGTCTGTAAATGAGCTTACGGCTTTCAGATTTGTTGTCATGATCACCCTGGATACCGGATCGGCTTTACTTCTCCGGTAAAGGAGGTGGTTGGCTACGTCTTGAGAATTGCTGTTCATCCATTTCAAGTAAATTGTTGAGGGTTTGACCTCGTACCCGGTAAAAACAGGCGGCGCGGGCGGTACAATATCAGGTCTTGCCAACTCAAGGATGTCGGAAGCCGCCGAGACATTTCCAGTCTTATCTTCTGCCTTCAACTGATAATATATTTTTTTGGTAAGCGTCCACAATTGAATCGTGTCAGCAAACGCAGTGTCGCTGATGGCATGTTTAACAGCGGTGGTAAAAATATGATCGCGCTGGTTGGCATAAAAAACAATATAGCCTTTAAGGTCCTTCTCTCGATTGCGATCCCAGCGAAGGCGTACGGTACCTGTGGTATCAACAGAAGCCTTTAGCCCTGTGGGTTTTGCCGGAGCAATGGTGTCGGCTACAAAATTGAACACGGAAAAAGAAGCCGAAGCGTTGTTGGCGGTATCGGTCGCAACGACAATATAATAGTTGGCGGTGTCCATGTCGGGATGTTCGTCAACAAATTTACGGGTGCGGGGCTCAAGCGTTTTTTGCGACACAGGTTGAAAACCGACCAATGAATTCTGACTTCTGCCGATCATAAAACCTTTCAAATCGGCACTTTCTGCACTCTCCCAACTGATTTCTGCGCGGTTACCGGGCAGCATTTTTGTTTTCACATTGATTGGCGGCGGCGGAGCTGTTTTGTCTCTTCCCATGGCCCGGATCGGGTTGCTGGGACCGCTTAACTCTCCGAAGGAGTTTATGCCAACCACGCGATAATAGTTTGGATCATAATTTTTTTTCAACGAATCGGCAAATTGGAACCAGGGCTTCGGCGTGAGGTCGGACTCCATATTGATATATGGCTCTTTGTTGAGGCGTACGAAATGGGCGCCATCTTGCGACTTCTCGATGTAGTAAGCAGTAAATCTCCGCCGGTGAAGCTCCTTTGACCAAAGCAATTCGATTGAATGCTCGCCCTCTGTCACCGAGTCCACAATTGGTGCCACCAGCACATCTGCAGAATTCGTATGCACGATGCAGTTAGCGGTATCGATAGCCGAGTATCCTGTATTTCTTACAGCAGGATAAAGACGATAAAAGTATTTTTTGTTTGCCGCTGCGGCTTTATCTATAAATGCCAGACCGGAGGCGAGCGCGGTTTCGTAGGAGAGATCGGCGGCGAGCAGGGCAAATGAGTACCTGTTCGTGAGGTCATCAATTTTCTGTCCCATGCGTCTTGAACCGGCGGCAGTAAACTTTTTTCCATAAATGGCTTGGGCTGCAATAAGGGCGTTTTTATCAGGCGTGTCGCCAGCAAATCTCTTCCACTGTTCAAGTGGCTCCGGCTTTATCGCGCTGGCTGAAAGTTTTGTGAGATTAATGGCCAGCCCATTTTCATCTCTTTCAAATCTTTCCAGCACATAGCCGGTTTTGTTTAGCAAGGTCCAAGCGCCTGGTTTTGTGGGAGCCCACCTCAGTCGCACTTCTTTTCCGGTGTATCGGCTACGTAAAACAAGCTCCACAGACGGGCCACCCGATGTGTCTCTTTTGTTTTGAGGTAGCGCGGATATCTGTGCGTTAAGCACCTGGCAACTGAACAAGATAAAAATGAGTGCACGCATTATGCAGATTTTTTTCAATGATTAGGGAATGATGCCGGTAAATATCACCGGTGCTGTTGGATAAGGACCATAAATAGTCGGCACCCAAAACCTGAACTGAACTCTCTGTCGACCGCCCGTATTCAAACGCGTTCTGAAATCGTCTTCAAGCTCAAGCATATTCGTCAATCTCAACCTTTCAGCCGTCGTGAGCAGTCTTATCGCAGTACTGAACTGCGACAAATGGGTGGTGTTCGGAACGTAGTCATTGACATCGTATAATTTGAAGAGCATCGCGTTAAATTGAATGAGCATCATAAGATTCGCTGCGTCTGTGATCCCCGTCTTCGGTATGCCATCGTCGGCGCTAACCGAAAGCGCCGGCGCAGATAGTTGAGGTGGCTGAGCAGCCGTCGTTGCAGTTGCCACTCCCATTGCACGCGGAGGGGCTACAATACCACTACTGTTGCCTCGCTGGCTTGTACTTAGCGGTTCTGCCAGACCAGTGGAAGCGAAGTAGGGCGACGTCACGAGCACTTCGCTAACAGGTAATGCAAAAGCCTTCGACCTTACATAACCACTGAAATAATTCATCGTGGCATTTGAGAGGGATGGTAGTGCATAACTTCCATGTCCATTATCTACCTTGGTATCGTGAGCAACGCCATGCAGATAATCAATATATCCCTGCCTTATCGAGTTATAGATTTTGAATTTCCAATGAATACCCGCGGGTTGTTCCTTGCCGATGTCGGGAGTCGTGAGTTGATAAAGGAGTTTAGCCTCAGAAGGATTGAAATGTTGCGCCTGGTTTATCGTTGCCGGCAAGTCGTATTTCTCAAATTTTTCTCCCGAGCTCATACTCCAGGACCTCATTCCGAGGGTCACGTTCGAAGAAATGTTGAACGCTATGGTGGCCAGCTTTTCCCGATGATTATTATACTGGCTGGTCCTGAAACGATAGCTATAAATTATCCTCTCCGGCGGATCGGTTTTGGCTTGTCCCACAAAAGACGATGTCTTTATTCTCACGGTCGACCTGTCCAGGTCCTCAAGTGACGTATTGAGCTCGATCCGGTTGTTCAGATCGATTTCTTTTATTTCTTCGCGCACCGTAAACTCATTAAGGTCAACGTCCCTTACACCGTTATTGATTCGTCTGACAATATCAATCCGGTAAGTAGTGCTGTTGGTCAGTTGGGGAATGGCGAATTCAATAGCGGGCACCCCATCAATAAATTCCATGGCGGTCTCCAGGGGAGCGCCACTTTCCGGCGTGAAAATTGCCCTGTAGTTAACGGACCTGGTCATCTGCTGGCCCACCCGATGCGTTGGCGCATACTGTCCGTCATCTGTGTTCTGGAACAGGTAACGCTGTTGGCCGACTTTTATATATCCTTTTTTCCCTCTCGACCTGAAGTTTGTTCCGACGTCATCGCCACCTAAGCCATAACTGTTGTCGATCGGCTCAAGTCCAGAATTCTGCAGGAAGAAACGTTCGTTGGCAAAAGGCCAGGATTCATTTTCAAGCAATGTGGCTGGCCTTTCGGTGGTCTTGAAAGTGACGGTTTTCTTTTCACTGAACTCTACGTCGTTTCTCTTCACCGGCACCCATTGATTATTTACGTAAGCAAGCACACGAACATCAATATCCGCTTCATACTCGGTGAAAGATTCCAAAGCATCAGCGTGAAGACGTAGCGCCACTTTATTGTTCTGTTCCATGCGAGTGGTCTGTCCGTCTACCAGCGTTCTCGTCCCATTCTTCTTTTTATACAGTTCATATTTTTTAATATAGGGCTTGAATTTTTTGATGAGCACTTCGTTTTCGGCTGTGATCTCTTCCAATTCTAATTCTTTGTCTATTGGGAAAGTGAAAAGCGTCTTGACGTCGGACAAGGTAGATACATTTGTGCCCGTGGGTTGCATGTCCTGGATGAGTTGCATGCCGTCGAGCATACTTGAGTTCGTAACGACGCAATTTTCACCGATTTCGAACTTGAAGTTGCAGTCCCCTGAAATGTATCCGTCCAATAACGAATAATATAGGCTGGCTGTTCCCGCAAAATATTCCGGATTGGGAAGCTTCGCGACCATCGAGATAACGGCACCAACCGTTGCAATATTAATAGAGTCTTCCACGAATAAAAGATCCACGTAAATGCCGATGGAACCTTCGATTCCCGCATAGGCCTGTCCCTGACCGAACCAGCCGCTTGCTGTGCCTGGTACTCTTCCATCGTCACATACGCGCCCGCCATCTTGCGAGATATTGATGTCAAAACCCAACACCATTCTTAACGACGCATAAAAAATCCAATACCCCCAATCACTTTTAATGTCCAGGGCCGCTCCGAAAGCTATGCCCTTGCCACTCTCATACATCGCTGGAACACGATTTGAAGGTCTGTCGTCGCTGCGAATGCCATTCGCAAGATGACCTTCGTTCTGGTTCATTCGGGTGCGGATGAAATCAGGCAGCGGCGGGAGGTTGGACGGAATTCCGTATCCCAGCATAAAGTATCCGTTCAAATCACCGTCAATTCCAGCTTTGTTGAATATTAGTCCGGCGCGGGCTTCGGGTTCTCCCAAATAGAAGTACCACTCACCAGTATGGTCCAGGTGAAATTTTGCTGTTCCGGCGGTATCGCCTGGCAGTCGTCCGCGAAGCACATCGTAAAAATTAACCATCAAACTGAATTTGCCATCAAAGACATAATCGCCGCCGTTATGGCTGTACTGGATATCCACTGCCGCGACCATCGGCGCATCGTCTCGTTTATCCAGTTCCTGCAGAAGATATCCCTTGCCCAGAATAGCTATCTTATTCAAACCTCCAGAGGTGGTGAATTCGGCAAGCAGCGAAACATCCATGTTGAAAACCGTTTTTGATCCGGTTATACTGGCCACAATGCCGGCGCGCAAACCGAGATAGGTTTCCTGGCTGGGTATGAACTTTAACCCTGAGGGCGGCACTTCCCCGGCCGGACTGTTTTCCAGCTTCAACGCCTCCTGTGCTTTTACACTGGCATGCTCAGGACCCATCGCGTTGGGATTTTGCAACGTCATATTGTGCCAGGCTCCGCCTCCAAAAGCATTTATCGTAAGCGCACCTAAAGTGACGCCCTGAGCAAGATTGATCATGCCATCTACATACCAATAAGAATAGTAGCCTTCCGTACCTGCTTCACCCTTGCTACCAAATCTTGCGGTCAAGGAACCTGAAATTTTCATGGGAATTTTCACGGCGATATTTCCTGCGTATCCCTGACCGTAAGTAGGATCGTCTTTGTAATGCCTGACCTCTCCGTGCATGCTGAAGGCACTGAACTCTCCGTCCACCGTAATCGCGTTTACTTGAAAATCATCAAAGCCGACATCGGTTACTTTTACGCCGTCCATCTTCAATTTTCCAACTATGGTCATGTCGAGCGAAGCTTTGAACCCCATGTCGGAAAGTGTGAGGTCGGCGCCAATGTTCAATCCCGGCTTGATAATTCCTTCGGAAGATTTGTTCACGAAGTCCATTTTTGTAATCGAGATTGGCAGACCGCCCGCACTGTGCTGCGGCGATGCAAATGAAAGTACTCCATTGGCCTTGTCGTAGTTGACATCATCGAACGTAAAGAAACCCGAGGTGTCGGTGTCAAAGCCAAACCCTTCGAAACGGATTTCTTTTGTACTCAATCCCATGAGCGTGCCACCTGAAGTTGCCGGCGTAATGTCAAAGCTTCCATTGAGTTTGCATTTTAATCTAGCCTTGCTGTTTCCGGCCAACAGCAATTCTATCATCGATGTCGTGTCGAGAACAACCTTCGCTTTCCATATCGACATATTCAACGGATGGTCGCCCGTGTTGACGGTACAAATGTATTTTGCTCCGCCTTCTTCAACACCGCCAATTGGTTTGGAAGAGAGGATCATCTTATACTTCAGTTCACTGCCTTCATCAAAAATTGGCAGCAAGATTTGCCCTTCTGCCGTTCCTGCATAAGATCCTGAGCCAGGCTTCACTTGTATCATTGAAAGTGCTAGAGTGTCGATAGTAAATGACCAGCCCGATTCCGCTTTAGACAAGAGATTTTTTCCTTCTACCGAAACGGTGACCCCTGTTTCGTCAATGAGCAGATCTTCAATGTCGAAGATTTTTGGCTGGTCATTAGTAAAGTTCTTCGGTAAGCGCAAGCCAAGGCGTTTGCAGTACAATCCCTTCCAGTTGTTTTTGAAACGCGGATCTGATTGCTGGTCTTCTGCGAGCCAGGTGAACTGATAAGGTTTAGGGAATTTCATGTCAGGCGCATTCGTCAGGTCCGAAAGGTCGATGAAGGCATCAGTGATCCGGAATCCCCAATCCTCGTGACCCACTATCTGGAACGGATGATTGAAAGTGAGGCCGGCTACCATTCCAGAGGTCGTAACCGTGGCATGCTCCGGCGTTGCGGGTTCGATCTTTTGATCAATCCGCAAAAGAAAGGACGCATCAACTTGTCCCGCTATAGCAACTCCCTGTTCATTCTCGGGCAACAGCTTCGTCCTTGGAAACAAAATACCTCCTGCTAGTTGTACGCTGATTGAATCGCACTTGAATTGAACAAATGTCGACCGGTCTACTCCGTCACCGCCACCCTTGATGTAAAACTGATATGGATCCGCTTCCTGGTCTCCATAAATATTGTCATTCAGATAAAGTCTCACCGTGCCTCCAAATCCGCCGGGTACCATGCAAACATTGTCGGCTACCAGGTCATAGTTTCTCGGTAACATCCCTTCACTTGGGAGATGAAGTGCTACCCTTAGTTTCGCAAGCGCATTGCGAGGGGTGAAACTTACCTCAGATAACTCCAGAATTGATGTATAGCCAAATACCGTGAAGTTTACGCCGAAAGGCGCGGATATCGGCTGGCCGAGCGCCATTTCAGCAAGGTTGAGCAATTCCCCGCCGTTGTTGACGGTTTTTGCCCCTCCATCAATTGCATAAATTTCATACTGCTCTCCAGTCAGTTTCTTCTTCTGCACTTTGAGATTAGTGAATGTCACTTTCAGGCCACCCTTATATCCCATCAACGAGTAGTCGCTGATAACGCCTGTCCCATCATAGGTACCCGTCGTTTGTAATGTAGCGCTTGCCACCTTTAAAGTATAGTGACCGATCTTGATCTCCGTTCCTGCCGAAATCACTGCTGCTTCTGTGCTTTCAGGAATTTCAACAACGCAATTAAGCAGGCACTCATTCGGATTTGTCGTTGATGCGTTGTCGTCGTCTTCATCATCATCGCGGACCGTCACACCATCGCCAATTTTAAAGCTCCAGGTGTCACTTGTTAAGTATGCATCTTGTGCATTCGCATCATCCGGATTTTTTAGCCATTTTACGCGCCAATAGTATGTTCCGTTTTTCGTGAAGTTGAAAGTTGCTTCTTCGTCATGATAGATCCTTGAACTGATGTTGGCCCAATCCACGTTTTCGTCGTTCATCGCGGAAGACAAAATAGTTTCCTTCAGTGTCATTGGTTTGGTAAAAAGTATGCTGTCGGATTTCGTAAAATTGTTTGTAGAAGATACTTCGAGAATGGCTTTTTCATTTATCGAAACGTCGAAGCCGCCAATAATGCCTTCGCCATCTGCCTGCACCACATCGTACAAAAAAGCATTCGAGAAATCAATTGGTTCCGCTGTCTTGTATTTGAAAATTATCTTTCCTATTTCCTGCGTCGACTCATTTTTGGGAAGATTCAACAATGGTTTTCCCATGCCGGCGGTAAACGATCCCGAAACAGTGTAATCCTGTGTGTTCGTTCGCCGAGCTGTTTCGTCAAATACTTCTACACCTGCCGACCAGGTAAATTTTTCTCCACGATTATTGAAATCATAATAACGGTAGAGATTTCCATCTCCTGACGAGTGGCTGAGAGAAATCCGACTTGCTTGATCTGCCGTAATGCTGCTATTTCCTGTAAGGAGTTGTTGGGTTTCGAGCGGGGAGTGTTCGTACCATTTAATATCCCTGGTTTTGCTTGTAGATCCGGATGAAGCACCAGTAATTTTGAATCCTGTTTTCAGCCGGCTCACGTCTCTCGTGTCAGCTTTGAAGTCTCCGGCGAGGTGAAGCACCACCGGAATTCCTCTGAACGGCATGTATCCTTCAGATGGAAAGGCCAAAGGAATGATCCCGCTTCGCTTACTTGATCTGGCCCCGCCGCGGTACCAGAAATCTGCAACCACGCTATAGCCGTTGTTCTTGATTCCTGATCCATTGGCTGCTGTCGCTTCAACACGCACCGCATACCTGTGCCCAATTTCCAATTGCGCGACCAGTTCACCACCCAGTCCAACCCGCATATTGGTGGAGAAAGTTGTCTGCTGATAAGTAGGTTGGCGAGACTGATCAAAGGCGACGTTAGCATCGAGCGTTTCTGCTTCCGGATTGGTTTCCGGACTTCCAAGATCGGCGATTCGTAAGTTATACGACACGGTGGTTCCCATCACCGTGCTTGGGATCCAGATAATATTGAATGGATCCTGAATAACGTCCATGCCCGGCGCAATAGCTCGTCCGCCGATCGTAATCAATTTTGGCGGTTCAGGGTATCGTGCTATGAGATTGATACAGCCCGACTGGCCCGGATCACTTAACCTCGTCGTCAGGCCATTGCCAACAGAGGCATCATAAGCCTTCACGCAAAGTCTGTAAACACCTTCGGGAAGAAAACCTCCGAGGATCAGTTCGTTTTTGTCAACACCATCTGCTTCAATTGTTGAAGGATCGAAAAATCCTTCGAGGTTTGAACTGTTTAATATGAAAGGCACTCCACCCTGCAATTCTACAGCGCTGCTTGTTCTTGTAAAAAGTGTTACAGTGCCGGATATATTGGCAAGTGTTGCGGTAAGGTTAACTCGCACGGAACCTATGCCGGTGAATAGCAGCTGCGCCTGAAATCTATCGGCAATCCCCGACAAATCACTGAGCGTTCCCTGGAAATTTTGGTTTTGGGTGGGTTGCAGGATCGTTATGATGACCTTGCTGGTGGTACTTTGCGCCTGCGAAGCGAATGTGCAAGAAGAAACCAGTATGTAGATGAACAGTTTTTTCATTCCAGGTTATTTGCCTTTTTTAAAACCGGTACCCATAAGTGAGGGTACTCCTCAATTCTGTGAATTCCGGGATGGTTGATATCAAAGTCTTGTTACGGAGATAATTGATGCTTAATGAAATCGTCTGCCGGCCAATTGTATAACCCAAGGAAGCGGATCCGGAAAATGTATGGCCGTCCGACTGTCCATCGGTGTTTCTTAAATAATACACGCCACTCAGCGTGGGCCTTAATGATTTATTAAAAACCGTGGTCGAGAATGAAGCTGACGGGCCAATCACAGTTGAAGTTTGGGTCGGCATACGATTTTGATTGTACATAGCAGCCAGCGTAACTGAAGTTTGCTTTTCCATCAGCGTATAGGTGTAGCCGAGGTTCGCGAAGAGTGACTTCACGTTTGTGAGATCCCGCGTGTAGATATTTCTGTCAATAGCGTCCTGGTACCCTGATGAAAAATAGACGCTCTGCATCTTGTGTTCGTCAAGGTCAGTATAGTTCGAGCTCAGGCCATAGCTGTTGTTAACCATACTTATTGCTATGTCGTCCGTGTATAACTCGCCGATACCCTTGCGCTGGTTGGTTCCAAAATTGGACAGGTTCAGGCCGACAAATAATTTGGGCGACAACTGCAATCCGAGGTCAAATGAGCCTATCGTTCTTAACGTGGTCGCATATTTCTGACCATTAAGGTTGTCTCTTGCTTTACCATAAGCGGCGCTTACGGAAACTTTATTTTTGAAAAGCGAAAATGTTGGGGCCAGAGTCCATTGCTCATTGTCGTTAGCAAAGAAGTACGCACCCAGCGTCTGAAAATCCTGATCCACCCGTTCATACCTGGCGGCTATGTTGCCTGCCT
>Ga0193752_1003266_pt1 | contig 11297 bp, 12 predicted proteins | sample H1c1metaG_FD_144924 | JGI IMG/M metagenome (GOLD analysis project Ga0193752, IMG submission 144924) | Soil microbial communities from a riparian zone of the East river system, Colorado, United States - H1c1 | ecosystem: Environmental > Terrestrial > Soil > Riparian zone | place: USA: East River... | reverse complement strand
GATTATAAGTCCCATTCAGGTTTACCGGCCTGATGATCTGTACACCCGGACGCAATAATGAATCTGGTAATCCCAAACTTTTTAAGGTCGCTGATGTAAGGCTGTCAGTACTGTTAACAATGCGGTTGCTGGTTTGCGAACCATTGATGGCAATGTTGAGGTATTTGAATGTTACCGGGTTCAAGGTTTTAAAACTGATATCGATATTATGCCCAAACTCCTGTTTTAAGCCGGGATTACCGATGTTAATCCGTAACAGGTTAGTAAGGTCTGGAACATCCTGCAACTGGTTAACAGATGGTTGGGCAGTACGGCCACGGTAATGAATGCTCAGATTTGTTTTCTTGGTAAAGTTGTAGGTAAAATTAGCTGTAGGAAAAAGGTTGGTATAACGTTGTTTGGTATTGATAACAGAATCTTTACCATTGGTTTGATAAATACCACGGATGCTTTTATTATCTATCTGTGATGTTTGTACCGACGTACCAAGCTGGAAACTGTATTTGGGCATCATGAACCTGAAATTACCGCCATACCGGTGTGCAATAAAATCGTTCTCAAAATAATTGGTCTGCTGCCTGTTGATGATATCAAATTCTTTAGAGCTTGCATTATAATCATACGCATCCTTATCAGAAGTGCTGTGCCTGTTGGTGTATGCATAGTTCAGTTCCAGTATCTTGTTCTTGCCAAACATTTCGGTGAATGAACTGGTGATCACATTGCTGTTGCTTTTGGTTTTCTGTGCACTTTCAAAATTCTGGTCTATTACAGTTGATATGGAACCATCGGGATTATAAAAAATAATAGGCGAAATATTGGTACCGCTGCCATCGCTTCTTTCGGTACTGTTTGAGTACCCAAGTGTAAATGTGCGGCCGATCTTTTTAAACTTACGCCTGTACAATAATTCATTATTAATGCTTACACCATTCCTTTCGCTTTCATAAAACGAATTGTTGCTGTTGGATAAATATTTAAGCGATGGAATGATAGCCATAGTAGAAGAACTATCCCTGCTTGAACTTTCTGAATGCTGAAAAGACACATTGGGTGTGTACAGGATAGAATTCATCGAATCAATATAGAATTCCATTCTTAAATTAAACTGGTGATTACTGTTTGTATTTACAGAAACACTATTACTATTCTCCGTTGCTGAAGAGTCGTTAAAGAAAGTGGATTCACGGTAACTGTTCTGTTCACGGCGGTTGCGGGTGGCAGAATAGTTGTAGCTGCCGGTGATATCTATTTTCTTACCGATCTTATCAATATAATTCATTCCAATAGATGATGAAGTTGTAAGTCCGGCACCTGCGCCACCACGGGCATTGCGGTTACCGCCGGCATTTCGCCCTCCTCCCCCGCTAAAACCGCCCATACGGCCAACAATATCATTAGAGCCAAAACCCTGCTTGTTGATATTGTTTGATGATGCCACCAATGAAATACGCCTGGTCTCATTAAAACGATTGGCTGTTAAATTGGTTTGGTAACGTTCATCGGTACCAACACCTGCAATGGCCCTTCCAAAATATCCTTTGCGCCTGTCTTTCTTTAAAACTATGTTGATGGTCTTGGTGCGGCTGCCATCATCTATACGGGTAAATTTTGCCTGGTCGCTCATATCATCATAAACCTGTACGCTCTGTATCATTTCTGCAGTAATATTCTTGGTAGCCATCTTGGGATCTTTACCAAAGAATTCTTTACCATCCACATATATCTTGGTTACTTCTTCTCCCTGCGCTTTTACATTTCCATCCACATCCACTTCTACACCGGGTAGTTTTTTCAGCAGGTCCTCAGCATTTGCATTGGGCACTGTTTTAAAAGCGCTGGCATTGAATTGGGTTGTATCTCCTTTTATCTGGATAGGAACACTGCTGGTTACTGTAAACGTATCTAATGTGCGGTCATTTTTTTTAAGGATGATCTTCCCCAGGTCAACAGATTGCCTGTCGCCGGTAATAGAAACGGTTTTTTCATAAGGTTCAAATCCCTGGAAACTAATATGAACATGATAAGTATCGTTCGCCAGGTCTTTAATTTCAAACAGGCCTGTTTTATCACTCATTGCATAATTAACCATGGCAGAGTCCTTTGCAAATACTACCGATACAGTAGCGCCCGCAAGTGGTTGCCTGGCAGCGGTATCCATCAATACCCCCTTAATAATGCCCGCTGGCTTTTGTGCCAACGCTGTAGCAAACACTAAAAAAAGAAGGAAAAAGAGAAATGTTATTTTCTGCATACAGCATGGTAGTTTACCATTAGACGTTAAGTTAGGAAATAACTGGCGGGTAACATTTTATGAAATCATCAGATCTCAGGACAGTGCAGGATGGCTTGATGTTGCCAGTTTTTTGCTTAACAAAAAAACCCCACCTTTAGTGGGGTTTGTGCTACTTTCCTGTTTTCCTTTCGCCGGAATTACCCGGATCAAGTTGTGAGGGTTTATTTTCTCAGACTTCTGATTCATGCCTCCCCTTCCAGGATCGTGTTACATATTTAATATAGAAAAAATGATGCCAGTTCTTTAAAAAGTCTCATCATCTTTTCCACAAAGAACTTAAATTAAATAACGCATTACGCCATATATAATAACCAATGCTACCAAGCCATAACCCAATCTCCTGATAAGAACTATTCTACTTTCCAGTTTGGGATGATCTTCCTTTACGAGTATCTGTGGTATTGATATCGCCATTACACCAAAGACGAATGGCACCAATACATAAATATAATCCATGATCAGTTTTTTGCGTTATCTGCTTCCAGTAACCTGTACATTTCAGTCAACTTAGGCGAAAGTATTATTTCTGTTCGCCTGTTCCTTGCACGTCCATCAGCACTGGTATTACTGTCAACCGGGTCATAGTAACTATGGCCTGATGCAACCACTCTCACCGGATCTACCTTGTAATTATCTACCAGTATCCTAACGATAGAATTTGACCTTGCTGTACTGAGTTCCCAGTTATCTTTATAACGTCCTTTGATAGGAATGCTGTCTGTATGCCCTTCAATATTCACTGCAACATCGCTATTCAGGTTCAATACAGCTGCAAGTTTCGACAATGCATCCACACCTTTAGGATTTACTACTGCACTGCCTGAAGGGAATAACAGGTTCTCTGAAAGGCTTACATACACTTTACCGTTCTTTTGAATGATCGTTAACTCGTTTGAGTTGAACCCGGTTAAAGCTTCTGCCATTTTATCCTTTAACAACCTCGACTGGTTCCTTTGCTCTTCCAGCAAAGCCTGGAGCTGCTGCATCCTGCGCTGTTCCCTTTCAAGTTCTTCCCTGGTTTTGTTCAACTGATTTTGTTGAGTGGCAGTGCGCTGTCCAAGCTGGCCGTTCTGGTTATTAAGATTGGCGATCTCTTTGTTCAACCGGTCGATATTTGCCTGCAGTTTATCCATATCCGTCAAAAGAACTGCATTGCTGTTTGCAAGTGCTGCTTTTTCTGCTCTTAAAGTTGCAGCATCCATTTCAGCTTGTCGAAAAGCTTTTTTAGACACACAGGCCGGTAATAATAAGATCACCGATACGGCCAGGATCGGTATCAACATATACTTTTTCATATCCATTTTTTTTAGAACTAATTAAATCATTTTCAATAGGCCGGTACAGCTTCTTCTTTTCCATTAAAAGCTTTTTCCAATGTTGCTATATCCAGTTTTTTCATTTGCATCATCGCTTTCATAGCCCGTTCTGAATTTTCTGAATCTGCATCCAGGAACATACCGGTTAATATTTTCGGGGTGATCTGCCAGGACAAACCGTATCTATCTTTCAGCCAGCCACATTGCTGGGCACCTTCATCCCCGTTTGCTGAAAGTTTTTCCCAGTAATAATCTACCTCTTCCTGGTTATCACAATAAACAGTAAATGAAACTGCTTCAGTAAATTTGAAATGAGGCCCGCCATTCAGCGCTATAAAACTCTGGCCATCCAGTGTAAATTCTACTGTGAGCGTACTGCCTGCCGGCCTGTTATGAATTTCAAAGCCTTCCTTGTTATAGTAACCAATGCGACCGATCTCTGATCTTCTGGCTGCAGATGCTGCCGGCGCAGCAGAAAATACACCTATATAAAATTTTGCTGCTTCTTCAGCTTCGGTATCAAACCAAAGGCATGGAGTGATCTTTTGTAACGTTGCCATGATATCTGTTTTTAAATGAACAATTCTGTTATTTTAAATTAGCTTCCAGTTTATCAAAAGATGATTGCCATCCCTTGATACACTCATCAGCTATTTCTTCAGGAAGCCCGTTATGCTGAAGCGTCATGGTTGTTTTACCCGCCACTTCTTCCAGTTCAACTGTTACCAGCAACTCCAATGGCATTTCGGGCATGTTATAATAAGTTGATGAAACCACATTTCCATCACTGTCAGCAAAGCTGTCTGTATACACTAATTTCTTTTGAGGGATGATCTCCTGGTAAATACCTGTACCCCAGATGTCTTTTCCATTTTCCGGGCGCATGCTATTCAGATATTTACCGCCCACTTTAAGATCAATGCTGCAGGCAGGGCAGGTATAAGCTTTCGGCCCCCACCACTTTTTAAAAGTTTCGGGGTCTGTCCATGCTTTCCATACAGTAGCAATGGGAAGGTTGAAAACCCGCTGAATGGTAATTGTCTGTTGTGTTGAGGTGGGATCTGTTATTGTCATGATCATTATTTTAAATTAAAAAACAGGCTTAAAATCATTTTAATACCTACATCCTTTACTATTGAAGGCCGTGCCATAAAGGCCCCTGGCTATTACATAATTCCAAGGATGAATTACGAAATTCACAGGTAGGTTGTAGGAATGGCTATTGATCGCCTGTATTTTTATCTTGGCATGGATTTAGAAGCCAGTTATTATTATTAAACTAAAAACTAACATCATGATAACTACAATGACAACATTAAGCGGTGTACTGGAAAAGCTTCGTTTAAAAAAACAGGATAACGAATTAATAATGACAGAAGCAGGTTTTAGTAGTCCCGCCGGAAAAATATACCACCCTGAAGAACTTACCATTATAAAAACTTACCGGTTTGAGGGAGAATCTGATCCTGCAGATAATGTGATCTTATACCTGATAGAAGCCAATGATGGTTTAATCGGCTACAGTATTGATGCCTATGGTGCAGCCAGTAATCATGATGATGTAAATTATGATGAGTTCATCCGTAAGGTTAATGTAGCTGAAAGAGATGAGCAGGAAATATTTAAAGAAAATAACAGTTTGCAGGAATAAATAATACATGATGAAGAAAGATAAAAAAGATAGCATCGGGGAAAATAAGGTTCAGAAAGGTAAAGAAGTGAAAAAAGAGTTACCAATAAAGAATCCTGTAACAGATGATGTTAAGAACGCTGCTTCTCAAACACCAGGCCTCAACCAGGCAAACATTACAAGAGATGACCTCTTTCCTTCTGATGGAGATAACCTCACCAAATAACTTCCCCATTTATATTTAATACATTTTTAGAGTCTGAACTGCTTTTGGCCAGTAGGCTGTCAGCCTGAGCTTGTCGAAGGCGGTTAGATATATAAATCATACCGGCTTCGACAATCCCGATAGTAATCGGGATTGACAGCTTTCGAATTCCGGCTACTTACCAACTCTCATTTGTTAAGCCAAACATCATTTTCATTAAGTGAGCATTCCTGCCGGCGTTTTAACTATTGATCTTTGTGGCTGAATTAAAACATTAATCAACAAATCAAAAACATGAAAAAGATCATTTTAGCAACTTTATTATTTGGCTTTACAATGGGCGCCAGTGCACAATACACATACACGCTGGAAGATGCACTCATTAGCAGCATCACGGTTAAAGAAGGTAAGAATACTTTACTCACCAAGCATGGTAAAGGAACGCTGGAGTTCGTTAAAAGCGGCGAACGTTTTAGTAATATAAATTTCAAGGATGCACAGGGAAGGTCTCACACATTAACTGCTGTTCCTGCTAACACACCGGGACTTCGCAAGCCTGACTGTACCTCAGCAACACAACTAACCTGTTTTGTTTCAAAGAATAAAGATATCGCAGTATTTATCTGTAAGCAGGACCCGCTAGCGGGACAGCCTGGTACTCTTACTATGACATGCGCAACGTCCAACGGCGCCGACAGGTATAGCATCAAGAATTTTAAATTGGGCCAATAGAAGTAATAATGAATGTTCTTTGGTTATGGTTCGTGTTTTTCACGAACCATTTTTTTGATACTTAGCAACATCAATATGTTCTGTCGTCTGATACTTCACTGGTAAGTTTAGTGAAGCCAATTACTTCTCCATTATCATCATGCAGGGCTGTAATAAGGATACTGCCCCAGAATATGGTACCATCTTTTCTAACCCGCCGGCCAATATGCCTTGCCCGGCCCTCTTTTATTGCCAGCTCAATTAATTGTTCAGGCAGCCTGGCCTGCCTGTCCTGCGGCATGTAGAATATCCTGAAGTTCTGGCCGAGTATCTCAGCCTCATCATAACCCTTTATTTTTTTAGCACCCATATTCCAGGATAAGATCGTACCATCAATATCAAGTAAGATAATTGCGAAATCCTGTACCTCTGCTATCATTTTCTGGTGTAATTTCTCAAGCAGGTCTTTTTTTTCCATCGGTAAAATATCAATCATTATAATGTAGAATTTAATAACAGCAGACGCTGTCCGCAATTTGCATCATAATACATGCCATATATAGGCAACCTTTTTTTATAAGCTTTAAATACTGGTTTGTGGAATTGGGGTATGGCTGTTTTTACTATAACTGGGGAAAAACTGCACCAGTTCAGGTACTTTCTTTGCTGAATGCAATGGCTTCTATCTCAACCAGGTAATCTGGGTTTGCCAGCCCTGCAACAATAACCCCGGTAATAACGGGCGGCTTTGCCAGTTTTTTTAAGAAAGCCTGTGCACCTTCAAAACCCTTTTTTACATCCTGCCCCTGTACAATATAAATGGTCAGTTTAAACAGGTCGTCTAAAATAGCTCCACATGCATGCAGGGCAGTTTCAATGTTTCCTAATGCGTAAGCTGTTTGTTTGGCAATGTCGCCTTTTCCAATTATCTCCAGGTCCTTTGTTATGGCGTTTTGCCCTCCAATGTAAATGGTATTTCCGCTTCCTTTTGTTATAGCTATTTGGGAGAAGGCAGGATTCTTTAATAGTTCATCAGGGCTTATCAGATCTGTTTTGTTGCTCATCAGTTTATCTTTTTTAATGAGGAATTAATTTCCTTTCAGTAAGGCAAAAATTATTCCTAATATCCTGTATAAAAAGATAGATCCTGGAGTATATCAGGAAGGTTCGTGATACTCTGACATGGTATAATGTGATATCAGTTGCCAGCTATTATTCCGGTAAGCATATACTCTTGTATATTTAAGATGATACCGGTCGGTCTTTTCTTTATTCTTTTTTTGTACCGAAAGTTTGCCCCTTACAATGGCAATACCGGTATGCATTTCCACTATTACAGAATCATGCTGCCGCAACAGGAAGCCTCCTTTTGCAACAGACTTCAGCCAACCCTCCTTTCCTTCTACCCTCCCCGATCCATGACTGAAAACAAAATCTGCTGCATACAATTTATCTAAGGCAGTGGTATTTTTTTCTACAACGTAATTATCTATCTGTTGATTGAGTGAAATAATAAAACCACGCTCTTCAACCTGGGGACTTTGCGCTGTAACATAGAGAACAGGTAAGTTTATCAGCCATAACAGTAGCAGCTTTTTCATACTGTAAAACTAAGGTTTTTAAACTATTCTTTTTTTAACATGGTAAAGTAACAACCGTTTTGCATCCGTTACCGGGGCTGGTTATTACTTCCACGGTACCGTTAAAAGTCTCAGCCCTGTTTATGATATTTGAAATACCAATGCCGTTTCTTTTACTCTTTAAGTCAAAGCCCTTTCCATCATCTTCCACCACCACACGTATGTTATTATCCCTTGTTTCTATAACGATACTTACTTTTTTTGCAGCTGCATATTTTAAAATGTTATTGGCCAGTTCCTGTATGATCCTGTATACATTCAATTTCAGGTCGTCAGAGATGAGTTTATCGGGAACAGCATAAATGAGTCCTGCTTTTATTATTTCGCCCTGGCTTAACTTAAGGGTAAGATCGTTCAACAGTTCTTCGAGGTTGATATTTTTAACCGGAGTCACGAGTTTGGCGCATAGTGCACGTATCTCTTCTATAGAACTATCTATCAACTGCATGGGGTATTTAATTATTTCTTTCACTTCATCGCTTTTTTTGCCGGCAATGGCCAGGTATATTTTTGTGCCTGCCAGTATCTGGTTTATATTATCATGCAGTTCTTTTCCTATATGGTTGCGTTCTTTTTCCTGGCCCTTTATAATGGCACGTGCTATTTTCTTTTGCTCCTGTATCTTTTGTTCCAGTATTTTCTTTTCCAGCAGTTTTAAATTCTCTTCAGCTTTTTTTCGTTCAGTAATATCACGTGAAAAACATGCTGTTCCGATAACAGCGCCTTCCTGGCGGATAGGGTAAAATGATATTTCTGTCCATACCTGGACCGGTCCATCAAAATGATCAATGATCGTAAAGGTTTCTCCTGATAAAGCCCGCTGATAAAATATTTTATAACGCTCACGTTGCTCGCGGGTGAATTGAGTTGAAAGCATATCCTGGCCCTTTGCCAGTGGTTTGCCCGACATCAACTCAATGACATGGTTAAATGCATCATTACAGGTGATCAGTTTGAGGTTTTTATCAACACTCCACAGCAGGTCGTGGGTATTGTTTATCAGCGCCGACAGATTATTGCGGTCAAATTCCTGTTGTTGCTCTGCTTCCTGTTTTTCTTTTTCAACCTGGCGCTGTTTTAAAGTGGCATTGATAGCTGCGGGCAGTCTCGCCAGCCTGTCTTTAAGTATATAATCATCTGCACCCTGCTTGATGATAGATACGGCAAATTCCTCAGACACAGTTCCCGTAATCATAATAAAGGGAACATGTGGCAGCCTTTTCCTGGCAGCAACCAGGGCATCTGCTGAATTGAATTTAGGAAGTGAATGATCGGATAGGATAACATCTGGCACAAATTCATCCAATGCATTTATAAAACCCATTTTATTGGTTGCAAGATGGAATTCGCAAGGCATTTTTTCTTTGATCAGCAGGCGCTTTATAATTTCAGCATCTACCTGGCTGTCTTCAAGTATCAGTATTTTTAGTGTTTTTTCCATGTTCTATAGGTTTTATTCGGGTGGCTGGTTCATCAGCAGCCAATAAAAGCCCAGGTTTTTTATCGCATCGGCAAAACCTTCAAAGTTTACCGGTTTTACGATATAACTGTTGGCTCCCAGATCATAACATTTTTGTATATCGGGGTGTTCTTTGGATGAGGTAAGTATTACAACGGGCATGCTCCTCGTTCGGGGATCGGACTTTATTTTTTGCAGAACTTCCATGCCATTCATTTTGGGCATTTGAATATCGAGCAACATTACTTTTGGCGGATGGGAGATGTCCCTCGTGCCTTCATATTTGCCGGTAGCGAAAATAAAGTCAATAGCATCTTTACCATTCTTTACATGCACCAGGTTATTGGCCATATTGTATTTTTTTAATGCCCGGGTGGTTATTTCCGCATCGATCATATTATCTTCTACCAACAATACTTCAACTGAATTCTGATCCATAAAATGATTTTAGTGTTATTAAAATATTTTTATACTGTTTACTATTATAACTCATTGGGTAAAGAAAAATAAAAGCATGCTCCCTCACCTTCCTTCCCTTCTGCCCATACTTTTCCATCATGCCTCGATATGATCTTTTCTACCAATGCCAGCCCCACACCTGTACCTTCAAATTCATCCGCATCATGCAGTCGCTGAAATACCTTAAAAAGCTTGTCTTTATATTCTTCATCAAAGCCGGCCCCATTATCTTTTACATAAAAAACTATTTGCCCATCGGCCGGGTAAGTACCTATCTCTATCACAGGCTTTTCTTCATTGCCTGAATATTTAATGGCATTTGATACCAGGTTGATCCAAACCTGGCGTATCATGTTTACATCTGCTTTAACCTGGGGAAGAGTATGTATATTCCAGCTGATCTGTTGCCTGTTGCTTTGTTGAACCAGTTCATGTTTTATTTCATCCACCAGTATGCCTGTATTTACCAATACCTTGCTTATACTTTGTTTGCCCAGTCGGGAAAAAGTGAGCAGGTCGTCGATAAGATTGCCCATTTTTAATGTGCTCTCCTTAATAACCGTAATAATGCGTTTGGCTTCTTCGTCCAGTTTATCACCATATTCTTCATCCAGTATAGTGGCAAAGGCAAGGGCGCCCCGTAAAGGGGCCCTCAGGTCGTGCGAAACGGAATAGGAAAATGCTTCCAGTTCTTCATTGCTTTTTTTTAATTGACCGGTTCGTTCTGTTATTTTTTCTTCCAGGCTTCGGTTGAGTTCAATAATATTCTCTTCTGCATTTTTCCGCTCTGTTATATCAGCCCGAATAGCTACATATTGATAAGGTTTTCCCTTTTCATCCAGGAAGGGAACGATCGTTGTATCTACCCAGTAAATAGTACCATCTTTTGCTTTGTTCTTTAATTCTCCCTTCCATATTTTTCCATTGGCAATGGTTATCCATAAATTTTTTATGAATTCCTTTGGATGATGGCCCGAATTAATGATGCGGTGATCCTGCCCGATCAATTCGTCCCGGCTGTATTTCGAGATCTTGCAAAAATTATCATTGGCATACCTGATGATTCCTTTCTGATCGGTGATGGCAACAATCGAGGATTCTTCCAATGCATATTTGTAATCTTCAATTTCCTTCAGGCTTTGAGTTAAATTCTCTTCTACCAGTTTGCGTTCTGTAATATCAGCCCGTATGGCTACATACTGGTAAGGCTTGCCTTCTTCATTAAGAAAGGGAACAATAGTGGTGTCCACCCAATAAACGGTGCCATCTTTAGCTTTATTCTTTAATTCTCCCTTCCATATTCTTCCGTTGGCAATGGTTACCCACAAATTTTTAATGAATTCTTTTGGGTGATAACCTGAGTTAATGATACGGTGATCCTGGCCGATCAATTCGGCTGCGCTGAACTTTGAGATCTTGCAAAAATTATCGTTAACATGATTAATGATGCCCCGGTGGTCGGTAATGGCTACAATAGAAGATTCATCCAAAGCAAATTTATAATCGGTGACCTCCCTCAAGCTTTGTAAGAGATTATGCTCTGCCTTTTTGCTTTTAGTAATGTCTTTATAAAAAATCGTC
>Ga0193752_1003265_pt1 | contig 11299 bp, 7 predicted proteins | sample H1c1metaG_FD_144924 | JGI IMG/M metagenome (GOLD analysis project Ga0193752, IMG submission 144924) | Soil microbial communities from a riparian zone of the East river system, Colorado, United States - H1c1 | ecosystem: Environmental > Terrestrial > Soil > Riparian zone | place: USA: East River... | reverse complement strand
TCTGTTGCTCGTCTCGGCGGTGCTGCTCGAGCTCGCGGCCATCACGGTGATGTACTTCCCGGTCTCACCGCGCGGCGACGGTACCAGCCCCGCCGGAGCGAACGACGTCATCGACGACGAGGTCATCGGAGGCTCGGTGATGAGTGGTGTGTCGAGCGTGCTCAAGTCGCGCTACCTGCTCGGCATCTCGCTCTTCCTGATCCTCTACTCCGTCGGCTCGACGTTCCTCTACTTCCAGCAGAGCGACATCGTCGGCCGATTCTATGCCGATCGCGTGGCGCGTACGACGGTGCTGGCGCGACTCGAGCTCACGGCGCAGGTGCTGACCATCGTCACGCAGGTGTTCTTCACTGGCCGCATCATCCGCTGGATCGGACTCGCCGCGACACTCGCCGTCCTGCCCGTGCTGTCGATGCTTGGCTTCGGTGCGCTCGGGGTGATGCCCGTGTTCGCCACGCTGGCAGTGTTCACCGTGTTGCGTCGCGCGACGAATTTCTCGCTCACCAATCCGGCGATGGAGACGCTGTTCACCGTCGTGCCGCGCGAGGACAAGTACAAGGCGAAGAGCTTCATCGAGACGTTCGTCTATCGCGGCGGGGATCAGCTCGCGGCATGGCTGTACGCTGGCCTCGCCGCGATCGGGCTGGGACTCACGGGAATCGCGTTCACTGCCATTCCGATCGCTGCCATCTGGCTCGCGCTGGGAGTGTGGCTGGGTCGGCGGCAGGCTGTGCTCGCTGCCGGAGAAACGAAGCAGCAGGCTGCGTTGTCCAATTTGAGTGTCATCCCGCAGGTGTGAGCGGAGGCGAGCTACCGCCCAATTGTGATCCCGCAGGTGTGAGCGGAGGCGAGCTACCGCCCAATTGTGATCCCGCAGGTGTGAGCGCAGCGAACACCTGTCGGGACCTACCGTCGTCGCGATTATAGCTGGCTATTGGTGACGCACAGTGGGTCCCGACACTCGCTTCGCTCGTTAGTGTCATCCCGCAGGTGTGAGCGCAGCGAACACCTGTCGGGACCTACTGTCGTGGCGATTATAGCTGGCTATTGGTGACGCACAGTGGGTCCCGACACTCGCTTCGCTCGTGCGGGATGACAAATGGTGGTGCTTCGCTCGTGCGGGATGACAAATGGTGGTGCTTCGCACGTGCGGGATGACAAGTCGAACTCTTTCTCAGTGCCTCCGATGCCAACTCGTCGCGATTTCATCAAGAACACGGCCATTGCTGGTGGAGCGTTGCTCGCCGGCAAGAACGTCCAGTTCGCGCATGCGGCCCGCCCGAGCGCGAAGCTCAACGTGCTCATCCTCGGCGGCACCGGCTTCATCGGACCGCACCTGGTACGACACGCCGTCGCGCGCGGACACACGGTCACCATCTTCACGCGCGGCCGACGCGATGCGGAAATTCCCGAGTCGGTGATCCGCCTGACCGGTGATCGCAACAGCGACCTCAAGTCGCTCGAGGGAAAGAAGTGGGATGCCGTGATCGACGACTCGGCCACCAATCCGGTGTGGGTCACGGCATCGACGGCGCTGCTGAAGCCCAACGTCGACCGGTATCTCTTCACGTCGTCCACCGGCGTCTTCTATCCATATCTCTCGCGTGGGCTGGACGAGAACGGACCGATCAAGCTCGAAGCGGATGATCCGAAGGACGGCTCGGCGACGTTCGGCGTCGCGAAGGCAAAGTGTGAGCGCGAGGTCATGACTGCGTTCGGCAATCGTGGCATCGTCGTGCGTCCGACGTACATCATCGGACCCGGCGACACGAGCGACCGCTTTCCATACTGGCCGCAACGGCTCGCCAAGGGCGGCGACGTGCTCGCGCCCGGCAAGCGCGACGATCCCGTCCAGTTCATCGACGTGCGCGATCTCGCGGAGTTCTACGTCAAGCTGCTCGAGGATGGGAAGACAGGCTCCTACAACGCCGTCGGTCCGCAGACGCCGATGACGTCGCGGCAGTTCTACGAGCAGGCGCGCACGGCGATCAATCCGGACGCGAAGCTCATCTTCGTCGACGACTATGCGTTCCTCGAGCAGCACAAGATCGAGGAAGCCATTCCGTGGGGCATGCTCAAGGGCAACGACGACGGCATGATGTCGATCCGCAACGACAAGGCGCGCGCCGCGGGACTCGGCTTCCGCCCGATCGCGACGACGGCGCGCGACACGCTCGCCTGGTGGCCCACGGTGCCAGAGGCACGGCGCACAGCGCCGAGGTTCACGATCAAGCCGGAGCAGGAAGCGGCTGCACTCATTGCATGGAAGGCGCGTTGATGAAGCACTCTTATCTGGTGTACGGGTTAGTGGCGGGAGTCAGCATTGCCTGCGCGCCCGCGTCACCGAGTCCGACGCCGATGGCAGGTTCGGCGCTCGCTTGTTGTGCCGAGGAAGGCCGTGCGATCTCGAGTCGGTATCGTGTGCCGGCCATCGCGCAGCGGCGATTTACGCACACCGAACTGTGGGCAGCGCTCGATCCGATCGTGCGCTCCCCGGCGGTGCGCACCACGGAGATCGGCCGGTCGATTCAGGGTCGGCCGATCCGCGCCATCACCTTCGGCACCGGGCCGACGACCGTGCTCCTCTGGTCGCAGATGCACGGCGACGAATCCACGGCGACGATGGCGCTGACGGACCTGCTCACCTGGATGACGCAAAGCGCTCCCTTGCATGGCGAGCTCCGCGATCGCATCGCGAAGTCGCTGACCGTTGTCATGGTGCCGATGCTCAACCCCGACGGCGCCGAGCTCTTTCAGCGTGAGAACGCTGTCGGTGTGGACGTCAATCGCGACGCTGCAAACCTCGCGACTCCGGAGGCGCGCACGCTCAAGGCGCTACGCGATTCGATCAAGCCGCAGTTCGGCTTCAACCTGCACGATCAGGGCGGTCGCATCCTCTCCGGGCGCAGCGGTCGGCAGGTCGGTATCGCGATCCTCGCACCGGCCGCCAACCAAACCGCCGACTATTCCGGCGCACGGGCGAGCGCTCGCCTCGTCGCCTCCGGCTTGGTCTCGATCGTCGAGCGGGAGATTCCTGGCCGAGTGGCGAAGTACGAGGACGCGTTCAATCCGCGCGCTTTCGGCGACCTGATGCAGTCGTGGGGCACGAGCACGGTGTTGATCGAGAGCGGTGCGCTGCCGAACGATCCGCAGAAGCAGAAGCTCCGGGAGATCAACGTCATCGCGATCCTCTCGGCGCTCGAGGCCATTGGCAGCGAACGCTATCGGTCGGCAGATCCACGCGTCTACGACAACCTGTCGATGAACGAGCGCTCGGCTGTGGACGTGATGGTCCGCGGCGCGTTCGTGGTGCTACCGGGGATGGAGCCGATGCGCGTCGATCTCGCGATCAACTATGACGATGCGCTGAACAAGCAGCGTCCGCGCCTGCGCGATGTTGGCGACCTGTCGTTGGTGGTTGCGTTCGATACGGTGAACGTGGTCGGCCTCTATTTGCACCCAGCGCCCGCGATGCTCACAGAAGAGAAGGGTGCGCGTTGGATGCGGTTGGGTGCGCCGGCGTCGTTCACGCTGCGAAAGACGCGAGATCCGTCGAGCGAAGTCGTGCCAGTGAACGGTGGAGCGTTCGCGCCGCGCTAGACTGTCGTCCCGACAGGAGCGCAGCGACCGAGGGACCTGCTTCTGCGAAACTACGGGTCTACCGCAGAGGTCGCAGAGGAGCAGAGGATCGCAGAGGACTACAACTAAAGAGGGAGCACCACGAAGTTGCAGTTCATGCGGCTCGCACTTCCGCCGTCCTCTGCGTCCCTCTGCTTCTCTGCGTCCTCTGCGGTAAGACCGAAGTTGCGTTGCGCTTTAAGGCCGGACCCGCGCCGCCCGCGCCTTCGCCACCATCACCTTCACGTCAGCAAGCAGCGTCGGCGCATGATAGGGAATCCCATCCTTGATCGTCCACTCCACACCGCCGCCGTGCACGACCTTGCCGCCGCGAAGCTCGTCGACACCCGTCGGATAGAGCACCTTCAAGTTCTCCAGCGGATTGCCGTTCACCACGATCAGATCGGCCAGATATCCTGCCCGCACACGCCCGAGGTCCGACTCCCGACCAAGGATCCGCGCGTTGTTGCCTGTCGCATGCTGGATGACTTTCAAAGTTTGAAATCCTGCCTCCTGCTGTAGCTCCAGTTCGCGAACGAGCCCGAAGCCATACATCTGGTAGATGAAGCCCGCGTCGTCGCCGACGCCGATGATGCCGCCCTTTCGCTCGAAGTCGCGCAGCGCCGACATCCAGATGCGGTAGTTCTCCTTCCAATACGTCTCGTCGGTCGAGCTCCAGCCGAAGAAATACGAGCCGTGATTCGCGGGGTCGGGACGGAAGTACTCCTCGAGCGTCGGATGCAGATAATCGGTGAACCAGGGCTGCGTTTGCGCACGCTGTAGATCACGCGACGCCTCATAGATGTCGAGCGTCGGGACCCACGCGACCTTTGCCGCTACCAGAGAGTCGAGAACGCGACCGAGCAGGACGGGATCGGCCTCGCGCCACAGACGCCCCGCCCAGCGAAAGCGGTCGGTTTCATTGCGATAGTTGTAGTCCGCAGGAAAGTGTTGGCGCCCATCGGGGATCGCCGCATCGGGAATGCCGTACCAGTGCTCGATGCTCGTCGTGCCGAAGCGCGCGTCGTCGAGCGCGTTCGTCTCCTCGACGCCGGCATGATGCGCGACGCGCAGCCCCACCTTGTGCGCCTCGTCGAGCATCGCCGACATGATGTCGCGGTCGATGCCGAGGATCTTGATGCCGTCGGCGCCCATGGTCTTGAGCGCGCGCACGCGGGCCCGTGCCGCATCGGGGGTCGTCGGCGCAGGCGCGTTGGAGAATCGGCCGTAGACGAACAGTCGCGGCGCTGCGATCTCCCCGCGCGCACCGCGCTCGCGCATCGCAATCACCTTTTCCGTCGTGTCGGCGCCGACCTCGCGTACACTCGTGATCCCGCTCGCCAGCCACAGCTTGAGCGTATAGTCGTACGGCTGCGGCACGCGCGCGCGTTCGTCCTGCAGGTGCGCGTGTGCGTTGATCAGGCCCGGTAACACGTACTTCCCCGTCGCGTCGATTTCGGCGTCGGCAACTGGGCGCTTCGCCGTCCCCGAGCGAACGGCCACGGGATCGAGGAAGGTCACGCTCGTGATGCGGCTCCCCTCGACGAGAATGTCCGCGGGTCCGGACGCGGGCGTGCCGTTGCCGTCGACGATGGTGGCGTTGCGGATCGCCAGTCGGGCGACACGATTGCCGCTGATGGGCAGGCGTTGCTGAGCGCTCGCCTCGCTCGCCGCGACGGACAGCAGCGCGAAGCAGATGTGAGTGCGAATTCGCATCGCGGAAGTTACGACGTGCCTGTTGCGAGGGAAGCACCACCGTTCCGGGCGGCGCTTCGCTACAATAAGTCGTGCTTCGCCTCTAACCCGAGAATTCAATGGGCTTCGACCAATACCACGAGCCGCCGGAGGAACTCTCCGAGCGCACGCGCACCTTCGCGCGCATGATCACGTCCGTCATCGAGGAGGCCGAGGCGATCGGCTGGTACGAGCAACGCATCTCGGTCGAGAAGGATCGCGACGCCAAGGCGATCATGAAGAACGCGCAGCAGGAGGAGATGAAACACTTCGGGATGAATCTCGAGTTCCTGCTGCGCAAGACTCCCGTCTGGCGCGCGGTCCTCAAGGATATCCTCTTCACGACGGGCGACATCGTCGAGCACGGCGAGGAGGCCTAGGACGAAGCTGACGAAGCCGTCGAGAAGGAAGAGAAGAAACAGAAGTAGGACGTGCAGACATCAGGCCGCCGTCATCACGGCACAGGCGCCGACGTCCCACCACTCCTGAGGTAATCCACTGCGAGGTTCGCCATCGCGCGCACGCCAGTGGGCAACGCCGCTTCGTCCGCGAAGAACAGCGGCGAGTGATTCGCCGGCTGCGTCTTGGGATCGGCGCCCTTCGGCGCGACGCCGAGGAAGTAGAAGAGCCCGGGAATCTCCCGCGTGTACTGCGGGAAGTCTTCCGAGCCGGTGATCGGATTGATGATGCGGAACCCGCCCTCGCCAGCCGTGCGCTGGAGCGTCGGCGTCATCTTCGCCAGCAGCGCGGGGTCGTTCTGCGTGATCAGGCCGCCCGTCCCCACGCTCACCAGCGCCGACGCGCCGCTCGCGTGCGCGATGTCCTCGGCCGTGCGCTTCACGCGCGTGTGAATCTCCGCGCGCATCGCCGGGTCGAACGTCCGGATGGTGCCCACCATGACGACACTGTCCGGAATGATGTTGCCGCGATTGCCACCCTGGATCATTCCGATGGTGATCACTGCGGGCGCGGCGGTCACGTCGATCTGGCGGCTCGCGACGGTCTGCAGCCCGATCACGATCTGTGCGGCGGCAACAATGGGGTCCACGCCGGACCAGGGCTGTGACCCATGCGTCTGTCGTCCCTTCACGACGATTGTGAGCGCATCCGACGCTGCCATGAAGCCACCCGGCCGTGTGCTGAGCGAGCCAAGGGGCGCTGGCCAGACATGTAAGCCGAAGATCGCCGACGGCTTCGGGTTCTCGAGCACTCCGTCGGCCACCATCCACGCTGCGCCGCCCAGCGACTCCTCCGCCGGCTGGAAGATGAACTTCACCGTGCCGGGCACGCGCGCCTTCATCCCGGTGAGCACTTCCGCCACGCCCATCATGATGGCGACGTGATTGTCATGCCCGCAGGCATGCATCACGCCGACGTCCATTCCGTTGTACATCGTCCGCACGGTGCTCTTGAAGGGAAGGTCCACCTGCTCGGTGACCGGCAGTGCGTCCATGTCGGCACGAAGCGCGACGACAGGGCCCGGCCGGCCGCCGCGGAGAATCGCGATGACGCCGGTCTTGCCAACCGGCGCCTGGACCTCGAGTCCCAAGGCGCGCAGATGCTTCTCCACGAGCGCGGCGGTGCGCGTCTCGAGCCCCGACAGTTCGGGATGCTGATGAATGTCCCGCCGCCAGGCGACCACCTTCGGCATCACCTGCTCCATCCGCGTCTCGATCTCCTTCGCGAGGGGATCGGTCGCCGACGTGTTCTGCGCCGATAGCGGGAACGCGGCGGCGAGGAGTGCGATCGTTACGTAAGTGCGTATTGTCACGGAGACCGGAGGCGAGAGGGAGAGGCGAAGAAGGTTTCGTCGCGCTAGTGCAGCCCGACCTGACCCTTCACTGACGCGAACAGCTTCGCTGAATCGTAGCCGACGCCGTCCTTGAACACGGTCTCGAGCTTTTCGATGTCGGCGATGCGCGTGCTGGGATCGCCGTTGACGAGGAGAAGATCCGCACGTTTCCCAACGGCAATCGAGCCCACGCGATTCGCTCGGCCCATGTACTGCGCGCCGTTCAGCGTGGTGACCTTGATTGCCTCGAGGGGCGTCAACCCAGCTTCGACGAGGAGTTCCAGCTCACGCATGTTCGAGTAGCCGGCGACGACGCCGCCATAGCCCGTCGGATCCGTGCCCGCGAGCAGGAGTCCGCCGGCGCGGAAGTACGCGAGCTCGAACTGCATCTCCTTGGGGAACAGCGTCGCGTACGGCGAGTTCGGCTGTCCGGCGATCTGCGTCCAGCGTCGCGTGTACTGGTCGCGCGATTCGGGCAGCATGGCGTCGAGTGCACCCTGCGGTGCCTGGGGACGACCGGGCGTGAACGTCTCGAACACCGTGAGTGTCGACGTCAGCGCCACGCGCTTGGAGATCATGTACTTGATCAGCGATTGAACCTCCGCGCCATTGACGTCGAGGTTCATCAGCGACGCCGGCACGCCACCGTTCGCCGTCGGACACGCGTCGACCTTCTTGTCCTTCACGAAGTCGCTCGCCGCCACGAGGCCGTGTTCGACATTGTCGATGCCGATCGTCGCCGCCTCACGGAACGTGATCGAACAGAGATGGCCCGTCACTTTCAGCCCTCGGCGATGCGCCTCCTTGACCACCGCTGCGAGCTCGTTGCGGCGAATCTGCATGTACGCCTTGAACGACGTCGCGCCACGATCCGCCCAGTGCGAGACCATTTGTGTCGCGTCCGATGGTCCCGTCAAGGCGTGCACCTGATAAATCGGCAGGCCGGGGCCGTTGAGATAGGGCGCCGTGGCGTCGAGCCATGGTCCCACCGCGCGACCGCTGTCGATCGCCTGCTTGAGCTCGAGGTCCGCGTAGCCGGCCATGTTTCCGCCAGTGCGCGCCGTCGTCACGCCGCCGGCGAGATACAACCGCGGAAAGCTGAATGCCTGCTCGTTGTAGACGCTTCCGCCGCCGGATGGATAGAACATGTGCTCGTGCATCATCACGAATCCGGGCAGCACCGACTTGCCCGTCGCGTCGATGACCCTGGCGCCGTCCGGAATGGTGACGCGCGCCGCATCACCGACGGAGCGAATGACGCCGCGCTCGATGATGATCGTCTGGTCGTTGCGCGCGGCCGCACCCGTGCCGTCGATCACGCGGGCGTGCGTCAGCGCGATCACTGGCGCATCCACACTCACGTACTGGCGCACCTGGTCGCTGAGCGTGACCTGCGCCGACGTGACTGCCGGCGCGAGGCAAAGAACAGCGAATGCGGCGAGACCTGTGCGCATGAGGAACTCGAGGAGGAGGATGGAGTACGGTACCGAGCGCTAGAAACGTACGAGGCCGCTACTCGGCGTGCACCGGGCGCAAGGGCCCGGAGCCTGACCGAACCGCCCACGCGCTGTTAATTTCCGGGTCGGACTATCACCGCCATCGAGGTATCTCCAATGTCTTCTATCACTATCCTTCGCGGAACGCTGCTTGCCGCCGCTGTCGTCGCGGTCGCGTATGCGTCGCCCGCTGCCGCACAGACTCAGGCTGGGCAGGCGGCAGCAGTCGTCACGCCCGCAGCCGGCGAGGTCGCTCCCGACTTCATGGCCATGGCCACTGACTCCACCGGCCAGGTCAGTCACGTGATGCTCTCGTCGCTCCGCGGCAAGGTGGTCGTGCTGGCGTTCTATCCGGGAGACCGCACGTCGGGCTGCACGGCGGAGCTGAACAAGTTCCGCGACGAGTACAAGACCCTCTTCGGCGACGGTGTCGTCGTCCTCCCGACCTCCAGCGACAGCCTCGGCTCGCACTCGAGCTGGGCCAAGGACGCGCACTTTCCGTTCGCCATGATCGCCGACACGAAGGCCGAGCTCGCGACGAAGTTTGGCTCGCAGGGAAGCGGCAAGTATTTCAAGCGCAGCGTGTTCGTCATCGGCAAGGACGGCAAGATCGCCTACGCCGAACCGAAGTTCAATGCACTCGCGCAGGATGGTTACGACAAGCTCGCCGCCGCTATCAAGCAGGCGCGCGCGAACTGAGGCTTTCCTTTTCTTGCTGTCCGGCGGCTCATGGAAGCACTGAGCAACGCATTCCGAATCGTCGGCGGGAGGCTGGCGGGAACGGCGAGCCGTTAGGGCGCCAGTTCACCAGGAACGTCTCCAACGCGTGGCATCGCGAACAACGATCCATCGGCGAGACGCTGCACCATGCGCATCGTTCCACTCGCATCACGCTCGAAGGCGACTTGAATCGCGGCGTTGAGGACGAACGTCGAGTCGTTCACCGCGACCAGCGTGCGTGGAGGACGCGATGCTTCGCGACGATACACGAGCGCTCCATTGTCGAGCGCGATCACGCGACCACCTTCGTACGTGCCGGCGTACGACACGAGCGCATTGGCCGGTATGGTGCGCGGGTGCGCCTGTGCGTCGACGCTGACTCGCGCCGTCGCGAGGGCCATCCGTTGCGCGGGGTCAGTGGCCGAGCGCTGGAGTGAATCGAGCGCGGCGAGGTGCGCGACGGTGAGTGCGTCGCTGGGGTTGGCCTTGATGTCCGCCTGGACACCGACGCGTTCCCATTCCTTGCCGGTGCGTGCATCCGATACGCGCGTCAAGGAGATGGATGCGCTGAATCCCGCGGCAATCGGGAGGATCGCATTGTTGTGTCCCGCGCCAGCGGTTCTGTCGCCCACGGTCTTCGCGCGACCGAGCTGCTGGAGGACGAACGAGAAGTCTTCGCCGGCGCTGGCGGTACCGCGGTCGGTGAGGATCCAGATTGGGATGTCCGTCCGGCGAAGACCGGGCACGCTCGCCAGCGTGTAGCGGACACGCCGCGTTCCGCGAGAGCGATCGACGACGACGAGCGAGGGTACCGTGTCGGCGCTCACGAAGTGGCTGATCAGGTAGTTGCTCTGCTCACCGCTTCCGCCGCCCATGCCGCGGAAGTCGAAGATCATCGCATCCGTTCCCTCGAGGAACGTGAGTGCGCCCGCCGTCGCGGCGATCGCAGCGGGCGAGCCGTCGAAGCCATTCACCTTCATGTATCCGACATTCCCCGGAAGCACGTCCACTCGCCCCAATCCCCAGTGGTCGCGCCGCGCGCCATCGTTCGGCGGTCCACCAGGCACCACCCGTCGCGGCCCGCCGCCCGCGGCGCCACCTGGCGCATACGACGCGGAGAGATGCTTGTCGCCGTTGATGGACTGCAGGTCCGTCGTGAGCAGGTCGCTGAACCGGCGCGGATCGGAGCCGGCATCGTAGGCGCCGGCAGCGAGGCGCGCGTGCAGCTTGTCCGCGATCATGCGGCCGGTGTCCGCATCGACGTACATGCGAATCAGCCGCGCCGCCAGCGAGTCCACGACTTCGCGTCGCGTGGCGGCATCGATCGCTGTGGGGGCAGGGCTCTGCGCTCCGCACACCGCAGAGATAAAGGCGATGGCGAGCAGGCCACCGGCCCACGTCGAGTGTCTGTTCACGAGAAGCTCCTTCCGACGAGTGAGATCCACCGGTTGCGGTGGCGAGTAAAAAGTATACCTTTTTAGTACACCTTCATGGCACGCATGGTTTACTCCGGCAGTTTCGACGACCCCTATCATCGCCTCCGCGACCTCATCGTCCGCGGACGACTCGCACCCGGCTCGCCGCTCGTCGAGGCCGAGGCGGCGAAGCACCTCGGCGTGAGTCGCACGCCGGTGCGCGAGGCGCTCCAGCGCCTGCGTCGCGACGGACTTGCGGTGACTGCTGGCGGCGGCGAACGACCGCGACTCGCAGTGGCGCCACTCTCGCGCGCCGCCGTATTCGAGCTCTATCGTGCTGCCGGTGCGCTCGAAGGCGTAGTTGCGCGCAACGTCGCGCTGCTCAGCGGAAAGGACCGCCAGGACCTCGCCGCGCGGATGGCCCTGCACGACGCGGCCTTCCGTCGATCGAATCGCGCGTCGAAGCCGGACTGGGATCTCCTCTTCGAGCATCACGACGCCTTTCATCACGAGCTGCAGGACGT
>Ga0193752_1003264_pt1 | contig 11300 bp, 7 predicted proteins | sample H1c1metaG_FD_144924 | JGI IMG/M metagenome (GOLD analysis project Ga0193752, IMG submission 144924) | Soil microbial communities from a riparian zone of the East river system, Colorado, United States - H1c1 | ecosystem: Environmental > Terrestrial > Soil > Riparian zone | place: USA: East River... | reverse complement strand
ATGCAAGCCGAACGGCTTCACGAGAAAGGCCACGGCGCCGGCGCGCGCGAGATCGAACGCTTCTGTCGCCGACGCCACGCCGCTGATCGCGATCAACACGGGCACAGGCGAGAACCGCAGCGCCGCGCTGATCACGGAGTGACCGTTGCCGTCGGGCAGGCGTACGTCGGCGATCACGAGATCGATCGACGGCACGAGCAGCGACGACGCCTGCTTGACGCTCGACGCGTATTGCGTCTCCACGCCGAACGCTTCGAGCGTGCGTACGATCGTGCGCCGGATCGACGGCTCGTCCTCGACGACCAGCGCGCGCTTCACGCCGACCAACACGCGCGGCTCCCCACCGGGTGCGTCTTGGCCCGGGGGAGCTTCCGAGTCTGATCCTCGCTGCGCCGTCAAAACAAAGCCTCACAGGCCGTAGGCTCAGGATCCTGGCGCAGTCCGACCGCAGCTTCCAGCCGCAAGTGCGCCAGCCCGCGTTAACTGATGGCGGGTACGAGCACCACGAAGGTCGAGCCCTCGCCGAGCTTGGTTTCAACGCCGATCATGCCCCCGGTGCGCCGCAGGATGTGCGTTACGATCGAGAGGCCCAGGCCTGCTGCGCCCGGCTTGGTCGTGAAATAGGCGTCGAAGGCGCGCTCCTTTACCTCGTCGGTCATTCCAGGGCCGCGATCCGTCACGCTGATCGCGGCTTGGCCATCGCGCTCAGCGACGCGCACGATCAGCGTACGATCCGCGCTGCCCGCCACCTCCATCGCTTGCGCTGCGTTGACCAACAAATGTGTCAACACTTGGCCCAGGTCGGCGGGATCGATCTGCGCGCGCGGCGAGCTCTCGAGCACGATCTGAATCCGAACCGCCGGCTCGAGCACCGGTCCGAGCACGCGCGTGGTCGCCAGCGCGACGCGCGCGACGTCGCATGGCGGAGCCGCCGCCGTGCTCGGCAAGAGCCGCTGGCCGCGCTCCAATCGCTGCGCGATCGTGCGCAAGCGGGTCATCGGCGTGAGGCTCTCGCGCTGCGCTTCGCTGGCCGCATCCACCAGCGCACGGGCCCGCTCGGTGTTGTCCCAGCTGCGCAGGCCCGCTTGCAGCAAGTCCGAAACCTGCTCGCCGGTCGCGCTCAAAGCCTGCACCGGCTCGCTGATATCGCGGGCGATTTCACGGCTAATCGCCTCCACGACGCGCGGCTCGCCTTGCCGCAAGATCCGCGCTTGCATATCGCGCATCGTGCGCTGCATCCGCACGAGATCGATGCTCGCTCGCAGCAGATCGATCAGCTCTTGGTTGCGCCACGGCTTGGTCACGTAGCGCGCGACCTGGCCTTCGTTGATCGCGTCGACGGCCGCCTGCAGGTCTGCGTACGCCGTCACGATGATGCGCACGACCTCGGGGCGCATCTCGCGCACGCGCTTGCAAACCTCGACGCCGGTCATACCCGGCATCCGCTGATCGCACATCAAGACCGCGATGTTCTCGCGCTCGAGCAGCTGCACCGCCTCCGCGCCGGACTTCGCGGTAAGCAGCGTGAACTCTTCACCGAGCACGTAGCGCAGCGTGGTTAAGTTCTGCGGCTCGTCGTCGACGTAGAGTATCGGAAACTCGCGATTACTATCCTCCATCGTGTGTACTGCGGCACGGCCGAAACGCCGTGCTTCCCTGCGGTTGTGCGTGCGCGTGTCAAGTCGTTGGATGCCTGCGCCACTCCCTGCGCGCAACTAAACGCGCGAGCCGAGCGATGCGAGGCACCCACACCCGTTGCAAGCCGTTCGCTCGCAAGACAGGCCGCCAGTATCCCCACAAATAGAGCCGCTTGGCTTCCCAACCACGTTTGTGTGGGCAGCGTTCTGTACTGCGAAACCCAAGCGGGGGGATGGCTCCTGACTTGCGCTGCCCAAGTAACATATCAGCATCCACCCAACATTAGTCATGTCGGTCGAGGCATTTACAGGTTCGTTTATGTCAGGAGACCCGACTCAGATGCCAAAAAAACTCGCTAAGGCCGCCGGCTGCGCAGCGTTCTTACATCGGGTCGGTTCTCGTACTGAGCATCCGAACCGACTCGAATCAGTCCTCAACGGCTTGGCTACTAGCGGGTTCCTGACAACGCGCGCCGGACGCGACGACCCGCTGAGGTTACGCCGCCGGCAAAGGCCGACTCGACTTTCGGGTCCCGCGCTTCTCGCGCTGCACCATAACCGCACGCTCACTCGCGCTACCGGTGTTCGCTGAGCATGCGGACGCCAATGCTCGCCGCGTTCGCACGAACAGCACGAAGCGGCAGTCGTGATTCTTCTGCCAGACATATTCGAGCTATCGAGCGCTCGCTCTGCGACCAGCTCCCACGTTGGAAGCGATGGCAGGCCACTCATTTTTGCTATTACCCCTCATTCGTGTCTCCACACGGCCGATCAATTTCGACTTCCATATCGAGCACCGAATGCTTCCCGCGTTACCATGGCTGCGCCTTCGCAACGCATCGAAGCTGCATGACCAACGCCCATCCGCGAGCAGCTGACTTGCACGTTTCCGCCTATCGCGCGTTGTTCGACGCTGCGGTGCGCGAGCTCGGTAGTGAAGCGGCGGCCGAGATCGTCACGCGGCTCGGCGGCCCGCCGGCATTGATCGCGTCGCGCGAAGGCTGGCTTTCATTGTCGGTGCTGGAGTGCTTCGCCACCGAAGTGACCGAGCGCCTGGGCGAAGGCTGGATCGATCGTGCGGTTGAGCGCGCGACCGATCGCGCGTACGGCAGCGTACGGGCGCGCTTGCTGCGGCTGTCGGGCTCACCGGCCAGCGCGTATCGCGCGTTCGCGCTCGATGCGCAGCGCACCAACCGCGTGATGAGCGTGAGCATCGAGCCCGTCGGCGAGCATGCGCTGCGCATGCGCGTGACGCCGATCGATGGTGCACCTCGCGAAGGCACGGTCGCGCTGTGCCGCACGCGGCTCGCTCACGCCCGTATGCTCACGACGCTCTTCGACCTCGGCCCGGCTCGCGTGCTGCACGCGCACTGCTTGCAACACGGTGACGGCGCCTGCATCTACGAGGTGAGCTGGGACGGCACGACGCGTCAGGCGCACGCCGACGCGGCCGACCCACGCGCGGTCGACGCCAAGCGGATCGAAGCCGCATTTGATGATGGTAACGCTGTCGAGCTCGATGTGCCCGGGCCCTCCAGTGATGCCGTGATCGCGCTCGTGGTCGAGCCCGATTCCGCGCAACAGCTCGCGCTCGCCGAGGCGCTCGCGACCCGTTATCGCGTGAAGGCGGTCTCGACCGGCCACGCTGCGCTCAACCATGCACGCGGGCTCGACCCCGCGGTGATCGTGAGCGGCACCACGCTGCCGGACATGACGGCCCAAGAGCTGTGCCGCGCGCTACGCATGGACGCGAGCACGCGGAGTATGCCGGTGCTGGTCGTCGATCGGTCGAGCGACGAGCCGGTGCGAGCGGCGCGCGCGAGCAGCCGGCCGAGCGACTATCTGCGCGGGCCGGTAGGCGACAATGAGCTGCTTGCTCGCGTCGATTTGCACGTCGGCTTGCGGCGCATGGCTCAGGACCTAGCGCTCAGCGAGCGGCGCGCGATGCTCGGCGTCACCGCAGCCTCGGTTGCGCACCAGCTTCGCAACCCGCTCACTACGTTGATCGCGGGCCTACCGGCGATGCGCTCGCGCATGCGCGGCCGCGTCGATCCGCAAACCTTCGAGCTCGTCGATGTGATGATCGAATGCGCGGAGCGCATCGAGCGCATGTCGCGTGACCTGATGGATCTATCGCGAGTCGATCGCGAGCCGAGCGGAGCGTTCTGCCCGTCGGACGGACTGCGCTCCGCGGTGCGGCTAGCCAAGGCGCGCGCGTTCGGCTCGGTGACGATCGACGATCAGGTTCAGGACTGTTCGCCGATGGAAGGCCGCGCGGGCGACATCAACCACGTGTTCCTGAACTTGCTCGACAACGCGATCCGCGCGGTCGGTGAATCGGGCCGTGTTCGCATCAATGCCACGATCGAGAACGGTCAGTACGTGACGCGAATCGCTGACTCGGGTGGCGGCGTCGAGCCAAGCATCTCCGAGCGCATCTTCGAGCCGTTCTTCACGACTCGGAAAGCCGGCGACGGCACCGGCTTAGGCCTCGCGATCGCGCGCCAGATCGTGCGCCAGCACGGCGGCGAGATCATCGTGAGCCGCTCCGAGCTCGGCGGCGCGCTCTTCACCGTGCAGCTGCCGATGACGCCGGTCGGCGACCGCTCCGCCGCGACGCTTCATTGAGAACGCTTCTTGCGACTGCGGCGCATGACCATCGCTTCGACCTCCCCGTAGCGCGCGATGTTGTAGTGGAGGAAGCGGTGCACGCCGGCGCGGTTGAGCACGTAGAACTTTAGGCGCGCCTCGCGCGCGAAGCCGTACCGCGCGAGCACCGCTTCGTCGATGTCGAGCGGCAGATTGAGAAAGCGATCACCGGTGGCCGCCTGCGCCGGGCGCTCCACGACGAGCTGTAGAGCGCGCGCTAGCGCTTGGCCATCCGCGTCGAGCTCCGGGTGCACGGGGATGATCCACGCCGCATTGAGCATCCACGTCAAGTTGAGACCCGGCGTCGAGCGCTCCTCGAGCACGGCATAGGCGATCCGGCCGGCGCGCTTGATCAGCACGCAGTCGCGGCTGCGGACGAGGCCGGCGCGCGCGAAGCGCTCCGCGGTATCGGGAAGCGTAAGCTGGCCCGGCACCATCGAGACCGCCGCCGCTGCGTGAGCACCGAGCTCGCGCTGCGCCGCATGTGCGACGGTCGATTCGTCGGCGGTCGTGCACGGCTCGACGGTCAGCGCGGCGTCGAGATCGAACGCGGGCGCGGGCGCATCGAGCCGGATCCACAGGTCGAGCAGCGTGCACGATAGCGCCTCGGCCGTGCCCGTCGTCTCGAAGAAGCGATTGAAGTACGCGTTCATGATCGCGTTGTCTTCTTTGACGAAAAAGATGATGTAGCGGCCATCCGGACGCGGCAGCACGTGATCGATGTACGCGAACTGCAGCTTGCCGGTCGCGCCGAAGCGCTCGGTGCTCGCGTCGACGAAGTGCTGTAGCAACCAGCACGCTTCCCAAGCCCGCATCGCGGTGACCGCGGCGTCCGGCGCATCCTTAGGCCCGTTGACGAACGTGCGGATCATGTCGCGGGCGCCGTCGTGCATCGCCCGCCACGTCGCAGCCGTCTCGTGGAAGATCGGCGCGAGGTTGCGATCCATGTGCGGGCCGAACAGCCCGGCGCGCAAATACGTCTGATGCAGCGCGGCGAACTCGGTGCCGTCGTGCACGGTCAGCTCGGGGTTCGCGAGCGCGCCGAGCAGGTCGATCAAGTCATGATCATCGACGAGCCTGGAGTCTTGAGCGAGCGCGCGACACATCATGCCTTGCTCGTCGATGCTCGTTTCGTCGACCAACAAGTCTCCCAGCTGAACCAAGCGCTTATCCCATACCAGCTGCGCTTGCTCGAGCGGCATGCCTTGCCACAGCACGTTGCCGTGCGCTTCGAGCCGAAACGTTACGCCGTAGAACGAGACTTCGCTCACGGCATGGCTCGCGACGTGGCCGGTCACCGGATGCCGGTAACGCAGCTCGACGCCGTAGGACGCCGGCACCTGATTGCGCGCGTCACGACGATGCCGCCTTCGCCGGCGCAGGATCAGCGGCAGAGAGAGCTTCAGACGCGAGCCCTTGTGCTCGATCGGGCGGACGTCGAGCTCGTGAGGCACGCCAAACAGGTCGAAAGAAACGCGCACGCTGCGCTGGGTCGGCAGCTCGTTACCCTCGGCGCTCGTGCTCAGCTCGATGATCGCGTGGTCGCTGAGCAGCTCCGAGAAGGTGCCACGCAGGCGCGGCCGGCCCGGCACTTCGATGCCGACCGCAGCAGCGCGCAGCGCGGCGATGCGCAACACTCGCTTCACCTCGGCTGGCTCGGTCACGAGGTCGTGTTGCTCGTCGTCGTCGCTCTCGGCACGTTCCGGCGTGCTCAGCGCTAGCGTGCACATGAAACCGCGCGAGCCATCGGCGCCGTACCACGGGGTTGCACGCGTGACCTGCGCGGTGGCTGTGCGCAGAAGGCGGCGATCGCCGACGATCTCGACGAGCGGTAACACCGTGCCCTCGGCAAAGCCGGTGCTGCACCGCACTTCGCAGGCATCCTGGCCAATCCGCGCTATCGGAAACACGTAGTCGACCCCGTCGTTCATGCCGCCCGGAACGACCAGCACCAGCGAGTCCGAAGCGCGAACGTCGTCGGCCGACTCATCGCTGCGAGAAAATCGCAGGCCGCGTAGGCTGATCGCCGCGTGCTCAGGCCCGGCGGCGACGATATCCGTGCAGCGGAGTGACCAGGACTGGCTAGACGTCGCCGACCGGAGCGTGAACAGCGCGTCGTGATGGAGCGGCAGCGCCTGCGCCGCGATCGGATGGAGGACGACGCGCGGGTCGCCCTCGCGCTCGATCATGAACAGCTGAGCATCGAACGAGCACGAGCTGAGCTCGACCACGACCGGGAGCAGCTCTTCGGTCGCGCGCTCGATCATGGCTACGACTTCTGGATCAATGCTCATCGCGCGGTCGATTCGATCGTAACAGCTCTTTGCGTACGGATTGGTTTGATCTCAAATAGGGTTGCCACCCATGCGACTCGATCGAAGCCAATACGCCGTGTTGTTCGTCGACGATGAGCCTCACAACCTGGTCACGTTCCGCTACGCGATGGACGATCAGTTCAACGTGCTGACCGCCGGCGGGGCGGACGAAGCGCTCAAGATCCTCGAAAGTAACGAGAACGTGGTCGTCCTGGTCGCAGATCAGCGAATGCCCAAGACGAGTGGTGTGGAACTGTGCGCGCGCGCCAAGGCTCTTCGGCCTGACGTGGTCCGCATGATCGCCACGGCGTACGCCGACATTCACGAGGCGATCGAGGCGATCAATCACGGCCACGTCGTCCGCTACATCGTGAAACCGTGGCGCAACGAAGAGCTCGCGATCGTGCTGGAGACCGCGATCGACTTCGCGCACATGCAGCGAACGATGCAGGACATGGAGCTGCGGCTGCTGCGCGCGGGCCAAGCGCGGGTGGCCGTCGCGGTGCACGACGAGATCCTGCACGAGATCACGAACCCGCTCACGATCGTGAAGTGCTCGATCGATCGCACGCTCGAGGTGCTCGACAAGGTCCTCGAGGACGGGCTCGGGCCGGACGCGCTGCGCGCCCGCGCGCTCTTGCTCGAGGCGCGGGAAGAGCAGCAGAGCGCGGCGAGCGCCGTCGACCACGTGTCCGCGGTCGCACGCCGCCTGCAGAAGCGCGATGACGGCGACAGCGGCGAGGACGGCGCATGCGACGCCGCGCGCGCTGTCGACTCCACGGTACGCATCGTGCGCCGCCAAATCGAGCGCGTGGCCGGGCTCGAGCTCAACCTCGAGGACGAGCCGCTGGTCCAAGTCGAGGCCTCGGCGGTCGGTCAGATCGTGCTGAACCTCGTGCTCAACGCGGCGCAGGCGATCGAAGTGTCCAAGCTCAGCGGGCGGACGATCCGCATTTCGCTGTCCAGCGACGACGAGGATGCCGTGCTGATCGTCGCGGACGACGGGCCGGGGATCTCGGGCGAGCTGTTGCCGCGGATCTTCGACGCTTATATGACTACGCGTCCAGGTGGCTCGGGCGTCGGGCTGGCACTGGTGCGCGACATCGCGATGCGCGCCGGCGGCACGGTGCGCGCGCGCAGCTCGGAGGGCGAGGGCTCGCGCTTCGAAGTGCGCCTGCCGCGGGTACGCGAGGCGCTCGCCGACGCGTGATCGCTGCGTGCGAGGTCTCGATCAGTAGATCGCGACGATAATATTTATTAGAATCGCGATCTATAAATATTAGATCAATGAACGAGCTGGCCGGACCCTGCGCGCTTGACTGTCTCGTACGCGGATTCCCAGTCGCGCAGATCCAAGCTCGGGGTCTGGTCGCGATCGATCTGAAAACCAAAACCGGAGGGCGCGGTCGCGCTCGCGTTGCCGGGCTCGCGCCGCCACATCACGCGGCCGCGCAGATGCACGGGCACGCCGAGAGCCGTGCGCAGCTCGATCCAGAGCTCGGTGCCGGCCGGAGCCGGGCTCAGCGTGCGGACGTAGATGCCCTCGCGGCTGACGTTGTGGGAGAGACCGTAAGCGGGCTCCATCATGCCGGCCAGGCGGAACGCGCAAATCGACTCGTAGAGCACGCGCTCGGAGCGGCGCACGTCGACCTTGGCGGCGCGAGCAGCGGCTTCGTCGGCGAAAAACAGCAGGCGGCCTTTGGTCTGACCCGCGTTTTGCCAGGCATCGTCCTCGAGCATCACGGTTGGTACGCGGCCGCCTGAGATCGTGCGGGAGATGTGCTCTACGGCGTCCAGGCACTGGCTGGTCTCACGATTGGTAACTATCAGCGTCGGGTTTAGAGAGCCGATCTCGAGCACCTCGTGGGGGTGCTCGGCAAAGGCGAGCTCGAAGCCGGTCTGGCGCAGGGTGCGGCCGACCCAACGGCGCAACGGACCGTCGTTCATCGCGATCATCGCCACGCCGTGCCGTGCTGCCGTCCGGGGCGCGGAGCTCTGCGCATGTGAGTCGCGCAGGGTCTCGAGACGTTGGCGCATCGTGCTCACGTCGTCGCCCACCAACGCGTCATCGGCGCCCGCCGCGAACGCGTCACGGAATTGACCTTCGCTCGGGTGCTCGATCAACGCCACGATCGGCACGTTGAGCAGCTCGGGGCTCTGCCGCACCCACGACGAGAGCACCGTGATCGTGCGCAAGCGCGCGGCAAAGAAGCCGCCGGGCGCCTCGGTCATGCCCGGCAGCGCCGCAACCGCTTCCGCCGCCTTGTCGAACGAGCGCAAGCGCAGGTCGCACGAGACTGCGGCATCGCGCAGCGTCTCGAGCTCGCGATGGGCAAACGGACCGATGGCTACTACGTACATGAACGACATCCCCTCTTTGAAAACGTGATGGCAAGCGAACAGAAGATCAGGCGTGCTTGGCTTCGAGCATCCGGAGCGCAGCGAGCGCGGCGCGCGGATTGCTGCGTTGCGTCTCGCCGTACGGCGCGAAGCGGGCGCCCACGCGGTAGCCGCCGTAGCGCGCACGCTTGCACCAGGTGACCTCACCCTTGAGGACGATCGGGCCGCGCTCGCCAGGCACGCGCAGCTGCAACTCGACGCTCTCGCCGGCCAGCATCGAGAAGCGGCATTCGAACGCGACGCCGCCCTTGCTGACGTTCTCGACCTCGCAACGCTCGGCCGATAGCCACGGCAAGATGCCGAACAGCACGCGCTGCACGTCGAGCTGAGCGCCCGGGACGTGGAACGAGCGGCACGCGATGCGCTGCACGGCGGCCTGTGCGACCGGGGCGTGCGCGACGTTCGCTACGGCCGCCGGCGCGAACGCGGCAGGCGCGTCGCTCGGCGAGTCGTCCGTGAGCAGCACCACGGGGTTGATCGCGGGCTGATTGATCGGGTGAAGCGACTCGGAGGAAATGTGCATCGAAAAACCTCAACTCCTGGTGCGCGCCGCCGACCTACATCGCGGCTTGGTCATGCGAGCTTTTGCAGATCACATGCCAGGGCTGTGGCAGTTTCGATCGCCGGCACTTCCGCTCGTTTTCTTGCGGTGCATGACCGATCGAGAGGTGGTTTCAACCACCCCGCGGGTGTCTCTCACCACCACGAGCGGCTTCGCGCGAGCGCGCGAGCGAAAGCACGAAAGGCACGAGGGTCGCGCGACCTTCGTGCCTTTCCATGTGCTCGCGCTTGAAGCCGCTGCTAACGCATCGGGCTCGCGGTCGGAGGAACCGGGGGCATGTCGGTGCCGGGCTCCATCACATCGATGATCGGCGGCGCGATGACGGGGGGCGGCGAGTTGATGCCTGGAAATCCAGGCAGGCTGCCGAAGTCGGAATCGAACGTCGTCTCATCGGTCAGCTCGACGCTCACGATCGTCTCGCCATCCTCCGCTTGGTCGGTGCTCGCGCAGCGGGCGGCGTTCTCCATCGCCTCATGGAGGTCCTTGGCGACCTGGCCGACGCTGTTCGACGCCTCGCGCGCTTCGACGACCGTCTTGGTCGCGTTCATGCGCCCGAGGTTCGCGATCGCTTCCGCTTGAGCAGCACGCACCATGTCGAGCGCGTCGCCCAAGCAGGTCACAAGCAGCATGTCCTGAACGCGCCGGGCATTCTCGACGGCGATCGCCAGCTCATGCGCGCTCTGCGTCGCGTGCTCGAGGCTCTGCTCCGCCACCTCAATCAACGATTGATGCTCCGCGCTGCGTTCGACCGCGGCGGGCGGCGCCGCGGGCTTAGAGAGGTCCGCGTAATCAGCGAGCGCGGCACCGAGAGGAAGAATCGAGAGAGCTGCAAGGACTTGCCAGCGGAACTTCATGTACTGCCCCCAGAACGGAATAATCGCGTCACAGGAGAATACGCCGCCGCTGTATTGCGGGCAAGCTGTATGAATTCGTCAGCGGTGTACAGAGTGGCCAGCTGAGGTGGTGGTCAAATGAAGCCGATATCGTGCAAGGAGCGATGACTAGAATTGGTCATGCACGCGCTCGAGACGGCGGAAGATCGTGCGATCTGCGCAGCGGAGGCATGAAGTACCCTGACTCGAGTCATGCGCGCAGCGCGCGGCTCGGGGACCACTCAAAAGCGCCGACGGCGTCGCGCGCGTGGAGCAAAGCGATGGGGAGCACAGCGATTGCGATCGGTGAGCTGGGCGAGCACGAGCGCGAGCTGCTGCAACGCGCTGCAGCGCGCGCAGAGACCACGCTTTCGTTTCAGCCGAGCTTGGCGCAAGCGCTGACGCGGCTGCGTCAAGCCAGCTGCTTGCTCGTAACGAACGACAGCGCCACGGCGGAGGTCATCGATCACGTGCGCGACGACGTCTCTCTTTTCACGCTGCCGGTGATCGTGCTCGCCGACAGCGCTTCGCCCGAAACGTGGCTGCACGCGTATGCACAGGGCGTTGATGACGTCGTGCTGCGCCGTGACTCCGGCGCGATCACGCGTCGCTTGCTCACTGTGCAGCGCACGCGCGGCGGCGAGCGCCCTGACGCTGCGCTGGGCCGCGCCGTGATCGCATCGAAGGATGACGCGAGTCGACGCCGCGTCGGACGCACGCTGCGGAGCGTCGGCTTCGACATCGCGTACGCCGGCAGCGTGAAGGAAGCGCTCGAAGAAGACAGCCGGCCGGTGTTCGTCGTCACGACCGAGCAAGCACCGCAAGAGGCCAGCGCAGCAAAGCGCGATGTCGCTTACGTGAACGG
>Ga0193752_1003261_pt1 | contig 11313 bp, 10 predicted proteins | sample H1c1metaG_FD_144924 | JGI IMG/M metagenome (GOLD analysis project Ga0193752, IMG submission 144924) | Soil microbial communities from a riparian zone of the East river system, Colorado, United States - H1c1 | ecosystem: Environmental > Terrestrial > Soil > Riparian zone | place: USA: East River... | reverse complement strand
GACCTGCGCGACGCGATGGACAAGCTCCGGCTCAATGACGCGTCGTTTTTCTACGAACCCGAAAGCTCGACCGCGCTCGGTTTCGGTTTCCGCTGCGGCTTCCTCGGCCTGCTCCACATGGAGATCATCCAGGAGCGCCTCGAGCGCGAGTTTAATCTCGAACTCATAACCACCGCCCCCGGCGTGCGGTACCGCGTGACTACTACCGACGGCCAGGTGGCCGAGATCGATTCGCCCGCTAAAATGCCCGAAACGGGCCGCATCGCCAAGATCGAAGAGCCTTATATCGAAGCGACCATCCTGACCAACGATGCCTTTTTGGGCGGGATTCTCCCCCTGCTCGACGAAAAACGCGGGGTGCAGAAAAAGTTCGAATACGTTACCGATACACGCGTTATGCTCGTTTATCACCTACCATTGAACGAGATCGTGCTCGATTTTTACGACCGCCTCAAGTCCGTGTCGAAGGGCTACGCCTCGCTCGATTATCACTTCCTCGATTATGAGCCGAGCAAATTAGTAAAGCTCGACGTGCTGGTCTCCGGCGAACCGGTCGACGCGCTGTCGCTTATCCTCCACCAGGATACGGCCGCGAATAAGGGCAAACTTCTGGCAGCCAAGATGAAGGAATTGATCCCACGCCAGATGTTTGAGGTGCCGATTCAGGCCGCCATCGGCAGCAAGATCGTCGCCCGCGAAACTGTCAAGGCGATGGGCAAAAACGTCACCGCCAAATGCTACGGCGGCGACATATCGCGCAAACGCAAACTGCTCGAGAAACAGAAAGAAGGCAAAAAGCGGATGAAAAAGATCGGCCGCGTAGAGATCCCGCAGGAAGCCTTTTTAGCGGTACTCAAGGTCAGCGAGAATAAATAAATCGTCCCTGAAGGGGACTAATATAATAGCGTAGGGTGAGCGAGCCGCAGGCGAACGCTACCCTACGTAGATGCCCAATTGACCTCCGTCGCTGAAAGTGACGAACATATCGTGGCGTATCTAAAACGTTTTGAGATTGGAAGTGGAAAGCCTGTCCGAAGATGTGATCGACGATTTTGTTATCGGTCAGACCGAAGGTGAAATGCGTGGGAAGAACCCATTCTAGTTACCCCCTAACAAAGTACGCCCGAAAATTTACGTTACTCCCTCACCCGCGTATCCACAGCGATCCAGTTCACTTCCCACGTCTTTCCTCCGTCCTCCGAAAACGCCTGCTCAAAACGGCATGAATCGGCCGTGATGTCCGAGATAACGAACCGCACAAATATCGAGCGCCCGTTATACGTCTCCTGGTTGTAAAATTCTCCGCGGCCGTTCTTAAACTCACCGATGGTGGGCGCCGCCATGCCCCCTCCGCGGGCGCTGGCGAAATTCAGGCTCCACTGACGTGTTGCCGGGTCGTAAAGCCGGAGGCTCAATGCTTCGATCCGACCAGCCGGGCCTTGAACGTCGAGCTCGACCAAGTTGGCGCGCCCGTCCCAAACCTTTCTGACGGTCGTCGTGCCCTCATATTCGACCCAGACGGTCGACCCGGAAAGCGGCTTTTGCAGGCGTTTCAGCTTCGTCTTCCACGTTCCGATCTCGAAATCGAAATCCTTCTGCCCGTCGCGCGGTGTCTCTGGCTTCGACTGTGAAAAAGACGGGTAACTAAAGGCCAATACCATGCCGCAAAGCAGCAGAAATATCCTCGGGGTTTTAAATAGTTTCATAACGGCTCCGATCCTCTTCACTCGAGCTTGAATCAGAGTTCGTTTGCGCGCAATAGCCACTTAGCCGCCAAAACTTGAGGCCAATTTAGCAATGTTATTCACATTTCCGGCCAATTCGCCCCGTTTCGACTAAAGAGTCCTTTTCCCGTTCTAAAAGAGCAGGTATCCTTACCCGGTCAAGGGTCCTCTGGACAGAGGCCTTCCGCTCTTTCTCAAATAAATATCGTTAACACCATTGTTTAAGAGACCTCAGATAGTTAACTCGCTTTCGTGCCATTTCATGTTGTTTCGGGGTCTCTTCCCGGTCTCGAAAAAGCGAAGCTTTTACACGAAAACTGGAACCTTTTACACCGAAATCGGAAGCTTTTACACCATTTTCCGAACCTTTTACACGTAAATAGGAACCTTTTGCACGCTTTTTTGTATCTGGAATTTTTACCAAGTATTGTAAACAAACCATTTACAGGAATTGACGTTTTCAAATTGCGAAAAATTCAGAATATTTAAAGGAATGCACCAACAAAAACGATGTAACCAGGGCGGTCAATTCCCTTGCCGCAGCCGCACAAACTCCTCGTAAACACCCCGGGCCGCCACGCCCGCGTTCGCCGCGCCGAAACCCGAATTCTCGATCAGCGCAAGCACCGCGATCTCGGGTTTATACGCCGGGGCGAACGAGACGAACCACGCATGGTCCTTCGCCCCGCCCGAGCCGATCTCCGAATTCTGCGCGGTGCCGGTCTTACCCGCTATCTCCAGGCCGTCCATCTTCAGCCTGCCGCCCGTTCCCCCGGCTTGCACCACGCCCCACATCCCTTTGAGGATATAGTCGTTCTGTTCCTCGGTCATCTCGATGATCTTCGGCTCCGGATGCTGAAAAGTAACAGTCGGGCGCGCCGCAACGAAACTCTCGCTCCCTTCCTCGCCGACGGCGCTGATCGCCCGAAATTCCTTCAGAAAATGCGGCGTGTACATCCGCCCGCGAACTCCGATCGATGACACCGCCCGCAGCATCGAGATCGGTGTCACATCCACCGTTACCTGCCCGATCGACGCGAAAACCGTCTCGATATCAGGCCACCGGCCGTCGCGTTTTTCGATGATCGAGCGGTAATACTTCGGCGTCCGGCTTGTCTTCTCGTTCGGCAGATCGACGCCTGTCGGCTTGTCGTAATCGAATTCCTCGGCCATCTTGATCAACCCGTCGACCTTCATCCTGAGCGCCAGGCGGTAATAATAGCCGTCGCAGGAATGAGTGATCGCCGAGGGCAGATCCGGGGTGCCGTGGTTTCCGGACGTATCTTTAGTAAAACGCGTGCCGATCTGGATACCGCCGCCGCATACAATTCGCGAATCCCCCACCTTTATCACGCCCTGCTGCAGCGCCGCGACCGATTCGGGTATCTTCCACGTCGAGCCCGGATGGTAACGGCCCTGAATCGCACGGTTTAGCAGCGGCCTCTCCTCGTTCGTATAATATCCGGCGATCTCCTTGCGGCCCTCGGGTGTCGATATACGCTGAACGAACGAGTTCGGGTCAAACGATGGCGCCGAAGCCAGCGCAAGCATCTCGCCATTATTCGGGTCCATCACCATGATCGTTCCCCGCTTTGTTGCCGATGCGGCGAGTTGCGCCTCGGAAGCCTTTTGCAGATCGAGATCGATGGTCGTCACCAGGTCCTGGCCCGATTGCGGCTGGACGGTCTCGACCTCCGTCTGCACCCGCCCGCGGCTATCGACAATCACCTTGCGGTAACCGTTTCGCCCGCGCAAATATTGGTCGTAATATTGCTCCAGCCCGCCCTTGCCCACAATATCCCCCGCCTTCAGGCCCGGGTACTCATCCCGCTCGAGCTGCTTCGGGCTGATCTCGCCTACATACCCGAGCACGTGCGCCAGCGTCCTCTCCAACGGGTAATACCTTTGCGGCTGCACTTCGGTTCGCAGCTCCGGGTACTCCGTCTCGTGCGCCTCAACCCACGCGATATCCTGCAGGGTCACGTTCTCTTTAAGGACCAGTGCCTGCGAACCGGGTTGTTTTTTTAGAAATTCGAGTCGTTCGGCGACAAACCGCCGGTCGAGCGACAGCCCCTGAGCGTAAACGTCAACACGTGCGGCCGTATCGAGATGCCGGATCGGCTCGTTGGCGATCGTTATGTTATAAGTCGGGCGCGAATCGACGAGAATATTGCCCTTACGATCGAAGATCGCTCCGCGCGGCGCCGGTATCGGGATCAGCCGCACCCGCTGGTTTTCGGCCCTGTCCGCGTAATAATCGCCTCGGATCACCTGCAGGTAATAGAGCCGTGCGCCCAATACGGCGAGCACAATAAATGCGGCGACCTGCAGCACGCCGATCCGCGCGCTTAAATTCTGGGCTTTTTCTCGCAATTTCATACCGGAAATCAACTGCTTCCAGAGTAGCAAAAACCGCGCACCACTAACGAAAATTTTTTCGCAAAATCTTCGCGTAAATCTGGTCTATTAATATAGCGTCCGGTTCAAAAAGCCGGAGCTAAATATATCAAGGAGTATTAAAGGGAATAGTATGGGTCAAGTTTATTACGATGTACCGATGATAAGGCAGGAGAGTAATCCGATATGCTGGCTTGCGTGTGTGGCGATGATACTGTCGTACGATCAGCAAGCGACCGTCACGATCGGCTCGCTAAATGGCGGCGCCGATCCGAGCAACAGCTGTATCTCGAACCCTGCGCAAAGCATGGCAGATTTTTATCACAGGCTAGATTCCTATGGGTTTACGAGCGTGAATCCGCAGGCCTGCCCGGCCCAGGGTTATATTGAAAACATGCTCAATGAGCACGGGCCGTTCATTCTTACGCACTTGGTGCAAAATTTCGAATACGGCGCCCAGTGGGGTCATATTCGGTCCAACCCGAACGATACGCACGCCGTGGTTATCACGGGCATCGATACCGACATCGGCGTGGCCTGGATGAACAACCCCTGGGGTGACAAGGACCAGAGCTTAACCATAAACTCGGTGCTTTCGTCGATGGAAGCGCTCTTTGTCCGGAATATACGTTCGGTAGCTTATTTGGATTAACAATGGCCGGCGTGGCGGCATTCCCTACCGCCACTTTTCTCCCCACCTTCTATTCCTTCTCTTTTCTGTAACAAGTCTCCGTACCCGCATCGCTCAGGCAGATAAACAACTTCCCGTATTCGTCGGTCTTATGCGAAAACTGGAGGGACTTCCTGGTCGGCGTTTTGGTCTGAGTCTTTGTGCTGTTCGGCGCGCACGAGTTGCCGTTTCGCCAGAAATCGCGGCTCGGGTTTAGCGTGATGGTCGTACCCTCAACCTTATACGTGCCGTTGATCTCGTTAAATAGCGTCGTCGTGCAGCCGTACATGGTCGATTCCATATACCCGACAAACTGGTAAGTGCCGTTCGCCGCGAACTTATAGGAAAACAGCGTCCCGCGGTTATTCTTGGTCGCACCGGTCACCGTGTTCTTTTCCTGCATCATGCCAATGCCCCCGGTTTTCCAATACCCCGTCACATCGTCCTGTCCAAAAACGGTAAATGCCTGGGCCATGACCATCCCGGCCAATAAAAATATGCCTAATGTTGCTTTTTTCATCTTTCTCGAACTCCGTATTTGATTTGCGGCGAAATTCGCCTCCGATCAAATACGCGCGAGCGAGATGAAAAATGTATCACGATTGCAGCGCAGGCGGCTCGCCTGCAATGAACGCGTAAGCGTTCAATACAGTTCAAACACCTGTTATCGATTCCAACCGATCCTCGACCGTCTTCCGAATACTATTCAGATTTTCCTCAGAATCTGCCTCAAATCTCAACACCAGGATCGCCTGCGTATTCGAAGCCCTCACAAGTCCCCAGCCGTGCTCGAAAATTATCCGGGCGCCATCGATGGTTATTACCTCGTTCGTTTTGGCAAATTCTTCCGCGATCCGCTTAACCACGTCGAATTTCTTCTCATCCGGGCAATCCACACGCAGTTCCGGCGTCGAAAAAGTCTCGGGCAGATCGCTCAATAGCTCAGAGAGCGTCTTGTCCGTCCTGGACAAGATCTCCAGCACCCGCGCGCCTGCATAGGTCGCATCGTCAAACCCGTAAAACCTGTCGGCAAAGAAGATATGCCCGCTCATCTCGCCCGCGAGCGCAGCATGCGTCTCCTTCATCTTGGCCTTGATCAACGAATGACCAGCCTTCCACATTAAGGGCATACCCCCGTGTGCCGTGATATCGTCAAACAGGTTCTGTGAGCATTTCACCTCCGCAATGATCGTTGCGCCCGGGTTTTCCTCCAGTATCGAGCGCGATAGCAGCACCATCAGCTCATCACCCCAAATTATCCGCCCGGTTTCATCGACCACGCCTATCCGGTCGCCATCCCCATCCCAGGCTATCCCGATGTCTGCGCCGGTCTCTTTTACAGCCTTGATCGTATCCTGCAAATTCTCCGTCACGGTCGGATCCGGGTGATGGTTCGGAAAGTTCGAATCGGGCTCAGTAAACAGCTCGACCAGCTCTATGCCCAGCGCCTTGTAAACCGGCACACCCGTAACCCCGCCCATCCCGTTTCCGCCATCCACCACCGCTTTTAATTTCCGGTCGCCGAGACTGATCTTAGAGATAATGTCCTCAATATACCCGTCAAGCACCTCCAGGGTTTCGACCATCCCTTCGCCCCCCGCAAACTCACCTGACACCGCGATGTCTTTTATTTCCTGTATTTGCGAGCCGAAGAGCGTCGATTTACCGAGACAGATCTTGAACCCGTTATGGTCCGGCGGGTTGTGCGAACCTGTGATCATCACGCCCCCGTCCACCGGCTTTGTAAACACCGTGTGATAAAGCACAGGGGTCGGCACCATCCCGATCAGAACCACGTCACACCCGCTCGCGTTAAACCCTTTCGTCAAAAGCTCACAAAAACCAGGCGAACTCACCCGCGCGTCATACCCGATCGCGATACGCTTTGCGCCCTTCCGGTTAAAAAACGTGCCTATCGCCCGCCCTAGGAGGGCAACTGTATCGTCCGTGAGGTGATCGCCGACGATTCCGCGAATATCGTATTCCCTGAAGATATTTGTATTCATAAACTTTGATAATATTTTCCCGAATGCCGGGGCGAGGCGCAAAGGGCCATCAGCGAAAACTGTCTCGCGATTAAAATGCGGACCGTATTGGCCGGAGCGCACGCACCCTTGCGTGCAAGCGTGTACAGCACGCACCGTACTTTATCATCTGCTTTTCTTGGGAACCCAACTTTAACCCCTGCCCCCAATCGTATATATATTCTGCTCGTGTTTCCCCGACTCTGGAAAAAATGCTCAAATAAGCCTTTTTTGCTATACTTGCTATTTGCATTTGGGGCAACAATCGAGCGTCTTCAGGCATCGAAAATTGCGTCCGGCGTATATTTATTTCTATGAAAAATCTTTTTCGTTTTAGTTTTTTTGTTCTCGCACTTATCGTATCGGCTTTGCCGGCATTTGCCCAAACGCCTACCCCGACGCCGCCTGTCGACGATACCGGCGCCGTTAAGACCTTTGAGGTCCGCCTGCCCGTAACCGTCCTTGGCAAAAAGAAGGCTCTTGTAAGCGGCTTGAACCGCGGCGATTTCGAGGTTTTCGAGGACGGCATAAAGCAGGATGTCACCTTTTTTACAGATGAAAAAACGAACCCGCCTGTCTTTGTCGGCGTCCTGATGGATACGTCGCCTTCGACCGCCGGTAAAATGGATTTCTCAAAACGCGCCGCGAAGGATTTTCTTTACACCGTCGTCCGCCTCCGCAAGGACAAAGCGGCGTTCATGACCTTCGATCACGAAGTGCTGCTTCAGCAGGATTTTACCGACAAACTTGATCTTTTGGATAAAGCGGTCGATAAGGTAAAGAAGACCGGTTCGCAGACCTCGCTTTATGATTCCGTCTGGATGTTTTCGGATGAAAAGCTGCGAAATGTTCCGGGCCGGCGCGTTATCGTCATCATTACGGATGGCGAGGATACGTTCAGCAAGGCTACTTTCCGCGATGCGATCGATATCGCACAGCGAACCGAGACCACCATATTCGGCATCTCTACAAAGGCCGGGTTTTTGGGGTCGGTGCCCGGGGTTGAGGCCGGAACGGTCAAGGACAAGGGCGACAAGCTGATGACCGAGCTCTGTGAAAAAACGGGCGGCGAAGCGTTTTTTACGGGTGATATGCTCGAACTCGAGCGTGCCTTTAAGAAAATATCCGAGGAGCTCAGGTCGCAGTACATCATCACCTATCGCCCGGCTAACCAGAATTACGACGGCAAAGAGCGTAAGATCGAGGTCAGGTTTACAGATAAGGAAAAAGACGATGACTACAAGATCCGGACCAAAACGAGCTATCGCGCTGTCAGGGACAGCCTGAAATAAGGCCGACTGGGGGAGTTTACGAATGAGTTTACGAAATAAATTATTACTATCTATTGCCGCGGCGCTCTTTCTGAGTGTTGCGCTTGTCGGATTCGACCGGTCGAACGCCCAGCAGGTGCCCCCCAGCCCCGCCGCGAAAGGCGCGACGCCGACTGCTACACCTCCCGAGGATGACGAGGTCATCAAGATCGATACCGAGGTGGTTAACGTTCTTTTTACCGCGCAAGACCGCAACCGCCGGCTGCTGACGACGCTCAAACAGGAAGACGTTCGTCTCATCGAAGACGGCCAGACACAGGAAATTGTTTATTTCTCGCGGCAGATAGATCTTCCCCTGAGCCTTTCGATCCTGATCGACACCAGCGCATCGCAGGAGCGCACATTGCCCGAGGAGAAATCCGCCGCAATTTCGTTTGTAGAATCCGTAATTCGCCCGACAAAGGACGAGGTTTCGATAATCTCCTTTACCGGCGAGAGCACGCTCGAACAAGGCATGACCAATAACATGACCCGTATTCGCCGCGCTATCGACCGCGTCGAGTTTGTGCCGCCTTCGGGCTACATCGGCGGCGGGGTCGTAACAAATGGCGGAAGCGTGCCGGGCACACCTCCCCTCTCGGGTGGTAACCAAGCTATTGCGGGATCTACTGCGATCTGGGACGCCGTCTGGGTTACCGCCGACGAGATCCTTGGCCCCGCACCTGAAAAGACCCGCAGGGCGATCATTCTTCTTACTGATGGTGTAAACAATTCGGGAAAGAAAAAACTTGATGAGGCCGTGCAGTCCGCGCTTAGAGCCGAAGCCGTTGTCTATTCGATAGGGATCGGGGATAACTTCTTTTCGGGTGTCGATGAGCCTGCGCTGAGAAAAATTTCGGAGCGCACCGGTGGACGCGCCTATTTCCCGCGCGACGAACGCGAGCTGCGCGAAGCCTTTCAGCAGATCCAGGAAGAGATGCGGTCGCAATATCTGATCGCTTACGAGCCGGCCAATCAAAAGCGCGACGGCTCATATCGCCGGATCGAGATCCAGCTTATGAACCAAAATCTGCAAAAAGAAAAGGTCAAACTGACCCACCGCCAGGGCTATTTCGCCCAAACCGAAAAGAAATAGTGGTTTAAGTTCTTATAAATTGCCTCAGCTTTAGCTGGAGGTCGGTAATATACAATAATTTTAGGGCGGGCATTCAAACAATTTTTTGTTTTGAATACCCGCCCAAATCTATTGATCGACCCTCCTCCCTGTCATTCACCGGGGTTCGGCGTCTGGGGCACATAGGCAGCCGACCATACATTCGTTCCACTCAAAACGCATTGGTCCGTCTTGGTCCCGACTTGGTAGGGCCCTTCGTAAATCGGACACCCGCATTGCACCAAAGGGAGGCCTGTTGTTGGTTCGGTTTTGCCCGTCCTCTTGCACGGGGCTGTCATGCATCCCGCGTAAGCCGAAGGTGTTGGGCAATTCGTCTCGTGGATCGGCATCTTCTGTTCAAGATAAAGACTGAAGGTCGAGATCAGGTCTGCCCCGGGAATAAACGTGTTGTTGTTGATCGCATCGCAAACCGGAGCATCGTTGACCGCCTTACATTTCTCTCCTTTTTGCCCGCATTTTGCGATCGTCTGCTTGTACACATCTTCGTTCAATATCCCATTTATATCGACTAAATAAGGCTGCTTGTTGCCCTGCTTGGTTGACGGTATTTCGTAACATGTGCAGTTTGCCAGGCCGAGCCCGTCCTGGTTGCAGGGTACCGGCCCGTTCGGCCCTGAATAATAACAGAGAGCTATGGGCACGCTGCTCGCGCACTTCAGCATATTCGAAGGCTGCGTAACCACATCCGCCCAGGCCGGGCCGTACTTGGTCGTAGGGATGGTATTAAGCTTAAAAGGCTGGTTGCCCGTATACCGTACAAAACTAAATGTGGGTTTGACCGAAGTCTGCGCGACGACTGGCGACTGGTCCGATCGGTAAAGGCCGGCTACGATCAGCAAAAAAATAAAACCCGGTATCGCTATCACCGGGTACCATTTGTTCATTTTTTTCATATTGATTGGCGCCCCATCTTCGCACGGGGAGCTGCGTGGCTTGATAAAACTAACCGCAATTGAAGCAGCGGCCGAAACTTGGTTGATAATTCCGATAGATTATACCTTAATTCTGCGGGTGCTATTATTTCTGTGGAGGCAGCACCGTCTTCAACCTCCAATCCACACTCGCAAAATTGTCTTCCGCCTTGATAAGCAGCCAGTTCTTTGCCTGTCTCTTCATTTTTACGAGCGTAAAACCGCCCATTACTTTTTTCCCATAAAACGTAAAAACCAGCTTCCCAACGCGCACCTGTTCGGCTGGGTCGGAATAGGTCTCATACTCGCCGCTGTCCCAGATCCTGACCTCGCCGGCCCCGTACGATCCCTTCGGCAGCGTACCCTCAAAACTCCCATAGCTTATCGAGTGGTCCGGCACAGCCACCGCGAGCCGCTTGTCGAGCGGGTCCATCGAAGGCCCCTTCGGCACCGCCCACGAACGCAGCACGCCTTCCATCTCCAGCCTCAGGTCGAAATGCAGGTTCGTGGCATGATGCTCGTGGATAACAAAAGTCTTTCGCATGCTACTATTCTAATACACAATTTCGACGTACTTTGTACTACATAATACGGAACGAATTCCTCGCTATGCCCAGTCTTCGCGCAAAATTTTTTAGTTCGATGATCCGGTTCACGTTGCGACGTCGCAAATGGGGCCGTGATGAATACGAGCTTGCAAAACGCGCCCGCAGGCAGTTTGGGGCGCCCTGGTTTTTACAAGAACTGGCTGCGATCGGATTAAGTGTCCAACGATCTGAAGAAGTAGGCTTGCGAGGTGAGTGGATCATCCCACGCGACCCTCAGGAAAACACGGTCATTCTATGCATCCACGGCGGGGGTTTCGTCTCTTGTTCGGCGCGAACGCATCGCCCGATCACCGCCGCGCTTGCGAGAAAGACCGGCATCAAGGTCTTTGCCGTCGATTACCGCCTCGCGCCCGAGAACTGCTTTCCCGCCGCCCTTGATGATGTGTTTGAGTGCTATAAGCGCCTGAAGGAAATGGGCGTGAGAGAAATAGTCCTTGCAGGCGATTCGGCCGGCGGCGGCCTCGTCATGAGCCTGCTCATTCGCATCCGGGAGGCTGGCCTCGATCAACCCGATTGCGCCGTGTGCTTCTCGCC
>Ga0193752_1003260_pt1 | contig 11323 bp, 6 predicted proteins | sample H1c1metaG_FD_144924 | JGI IMG/M metagenome (GOLD analysis project Ga0193752, IMG submission 144924) | Soil microbial communities from a riparian zone of the East river system, Colorado, United States - H1c1 | ecosystem: Environmental > Terrestrial > Soil > Riparian zone | place: USA: East River... | reverse complement strand
TTTTCCTATGCCAGATACCGGGGTGGCTGCAGGTTTCAGGACTTTTATACAGGACGCTAACGGCGATTACTGGTTCGGTAGTATTCGCAAAGGGCTTTATTACTACCGGAGGAATGAACAAAGATTCTATCCACTTCCGGATTCATTGTTGAAAGAAGCAAAAAATATTTATTGTCTTTCTTCCGACACCATAAATCGTTGTATCTGGATTTCCGTATTCGGAAGTCATGTTTACAGGTATGAGCTGGACACCAGGACACTTACATGTATCCAGGAAACTTCCGGATATCTCCAAATGGATCTGGCACATGATATACTCACAGACAAAAAAGGCAATACCTGGATTGCAAGTGATGCCGGCGGCCTTTTTAAATATCATCCACACCTCCGGGAGAAGCAGGCTTTTGAGCGGTGCACATCCAGGAGAAGCAGGCTTTTGAGCGGTTTAATATAACAACCGGCCTACCTTCGAACAATTTTGTTTCATTGTCCGAAGACAAAAATTCAAACATCTGGCTATTGTCTGCAAACGGCATATCGGTCACCGATAACTCCGGAAAATTTCTGCTCCAGGTTAATAAAACGCAGGCACTGACCTTTTCCGCATATTCTTCCGATACGCGGAGTCCGCACAATATTTTGTATAATAAAATCCGGAACGAAATAGTAGTTGCGGTTGCAGGAGGTCTGTTAATATATTCACCAGCCCGAAGCAGAAGTACAGTAACATTTCCGATGGTGTTGACCAATATCCGGATCGGAACAAAAAACATTTCCGTAACCAACAAAACCACGAATGAAGGTCACAAGGTCCCATTCAAATCAAATTCCATTTCCTTTGAGTTCGCTGGTTTATATTACGGGAATACCAGTGATATTATTTATGAATACCGGCTGGAGGGATATGATGATAATTGGGTAAGGATTGATAAAAGATATGAAGCAAGCTATCAAAACCTTCCACCAGGAAAGTACCTGTTCCATGTGAGGGCAAGAAATATTAACGGAGTGCTTGCCGGAGAGGTTTCAGGATTCCGTTTCAACATTGTTCCTCCTTTCTGGCAGACCTGGTGGTTTAGTGCAGTGATAACTTTGCTGTTCAGTGGAACTATTTTCTGGCTTATCTATTCGCTTGTTCTGAAACTGAGACAAGAAAAAGTGCTGAATTCATTTGCCACTTCGTTATATGGTCAGAATACTATTGAAGACATTTTGTGGGATACGGCAAGGAACTGTGTCAGCAAACTCGGGTTCACTGATTGTGTGATTTATCAATACGAATCCGATAAAATGTTATTGATACAAAAAGCAGCCTACGGACCAAAAAATCCCGGTCAGCGTGAGATATACAACGCCATCAACCTTCCCCTCGGGAAAGGCATTGTAGGTGCTGTAGCCAAATCGGGTAAAGCTGAAATAATCGGAAATACGGCAAAAGACAAGCGTTATATTATTGACGATGAGATAAGATATTCAGAGATCGCGGTCCCCGTTTTTGTAGATGGCAAAATATTTGGTGTTATAGATTCAGAACATCCGGAAAAAAATTTCTATAACAGGTATCATTTACGGATCTTGAAAAAAATAGCGGCAATAGCTGCCGTTCGGATCGCAAAATACATTTCCGAAGAACAACTCCGTGGTAAGATTGCGCGAGATCTGCATGATGAAATGGGATCAACACTTACCAGTATTAATATTATGTGTAAAGTAGCAATGGAAGGAGGCGGCAAGGAGAACCAGGTTAATCATTACCTGCGCAAAATAAAAGAAAATTCTGGCCGTATGCTTGAAAGTATCAGTGATATGGTTTGGGTAATCAATCCGGCAAATGATAATTTTGAAAAACTGATGTTCAGGATGAAGGAATTAACCGCAGAAATGCTGGAACCTGTGCGTATAAATTATCAGTTTCTACAGGAAGGAGCTTTACAAAATGTACAATTGAATGTTGAGCAGCGAAAAGAGATTTATATGATATTCAAAGAGGCACTGACCAATTTGGTAAAATATAGTGAGGCAGGCGATGTGTCCGTTACATTATCCGAAAATAATGGTATCTTAAGAGTGGTGATAACAGACACCGGGATTGGATTTAATATTTCAGACAGCGGTTCGGGAAACGGAATCAGGAATATGAAGGAAAGAGCAAGACAGATCGGGGCGCGGTTAACAATTGATGCAATGCCAGGAAAAGGCTGTTCAATAAGTCTGCAGTTAAGCATCACCTGATTACGGTATTGGAACATTCCCGGATTATAAATAAGTTGTGAATTCTTCAACTAAACTTCTGCCATGCCGACCGGTATACTGATTTACGAAGATAATTCCAGTCTGCGTGAAAGCTTATGCAACCTGCTGATGCTTTCAGAACAGTATGATGTACTTGGCGCTTATGGGGATTGCCAGGATGTAGTACAACAAATAAAACAATTTAAGCCTGATGTTGTGCTTATGGATATTGATATGCCCGGGGTCAACGGTATTGAAGCGGTAAAACGGATCAGGATAACTGATAAAGAAACGCAGATAATTATGTTGACTGTTTTTGACGATAATGAACATGTCTATGAAGCATTGTTTGCCGGGGCAAATGGATATCTTCTTAAGAAATATGTTTCAGATAAACTGACTTCATCCATAGAAGAGGTGCTTCATGGAGGAGCACCGATGAGTCCTTCTATTGCACGAATGGTTATCTCGCATATGCAGGGAGCTCCGGCAGGCAACGATTACCAGCTTACACCTAGGGAAAAGGAAATACTGCAGTCCCTTTCAAAGGGCAATAGTCCCTTTCAAAGGGCAATAGTTTTAAGCTGATAGGCGCCGAACTTAAAATCAGTCTTGAAACTGTCCGGACACATATCAAACACATCTACGACAAACTTCATGTAAGATCCCAGACCGAAGCAGTCAGCAAAGCAATTACGGAAAGACTGATATAACCAACTCATTCGTCTCACCCTATTGCGGTATTGACTTAATTAGTTTTTCGGTTCAATTTTATAGCAGGAACAAAATGACACCTGCTATGAAATGGCCCCTTAGATTTCTCCTTATTTCGTTATTCTTTTCAGGGATTCTGACTGGTTGTAAAAAAGACCACCCTGAAAAGCCAGAATGCAAAATCATTACATGTACTGCAGATATCGGCACCTGGCACTTCACCTATAACACTGATGGCACCATGGCATCGGTATTGGAAATGCCAGCTAATCAGATTTCTAATTATACTTATTCCGGAAACATTGCGACTATTGTTACCACGAAAGCCGGAACATTTGTAAAAAAAAAGATTATAACCAGCAACTCTGAAGGTTTGACCGTAAATGTCCGCATAGAATCCAATATTTCGGGTAGTAATTGGACCAATGAATCACATCAATACAATGGAACACAATTAACGAAAACTGTCATGACAACCTCAGCGGGAACGGGTACCGTAATCGCCGAATACGCCTGGGAAAATGGCAATATGTCGCAATCAACTTTAAATGGAAATACAAACCACTATACGTATTATACCGATAAGGAGCTTCAGCCAGGTGAATACAGACATCTGAGTGAACTCATAAATGGTGAACATAAATACAATATCAGGAATCTGACCAGGACTTCGGAAGCCGGGGGAGAGACTTCTACAATCAGTTATGTATTCGATGAACAGGGCAAAATTATTTCATTCACAGTTTCGTCTGCTTCAGCACCACTAAACATCCAATACCAATACGAATGTCAGTGAAGTGTTTTAAGCTCCCCTCCCTGCAAAGGAGGGGAAGTGCCGAAGGCGCGGGGTGGTTGTTCTTTGGATCCGCACTCTAAAACAGGATGCGGTTACCAAAGAACAACCACCCGCTCGCTACGCTCGCCGCCCTCCTTCGCAGGAGGGCAGCTTGTTAAGCTGTCTTGCTAATAGTAATTTTCTCAACAGGAATCTTGCCGAAAACAACGTCTAGTTTTGCTTTTCCTTTTGTTAGCGTTACAGTACCGAAACCCGTTTCCGTAGAAATAAATGAAGTGAAGTCACCAATCTTCGAATCTATGTATAGAATTTTTTCAACCGCATCAAAACGAACTCCTGTTAAGCACTGAAAATATCCATAGCTCGAAAGTGCCCGGGCATACCAATGTCCGCATTCATATTCATTAAACGGATTCCGGATGCGGCCATCATAACGGTTACGGCTGGCACGTACTATATCCAATCCTTCTTTAACATTTCCCATTAGCATTAAATGCGCAGCAGCCTGCAGCCTGATGTTCAATACCAGTCCATACTTCATCACTATAAACAAAAGGAAGCGATAATTTTCCACCTTTTGGCCATGAACACAATAGTAATCCACCTTCTTCTCCCAATGCATATGAAGGCCGTTGCGGATTAGCATGGTCGCTCAGATTAGCTTTAAGATTATATTTATGAACAGCCTGTAAATGGCTCCTGATCTTTTCTGAATCTACCGGATCTTCGAGTCCGCACATCCGGGCTATCCATGCACCTAAAATTCCATCAGATAAACACCCTTTTCCATACTGATATTTTGGTCCTTCTTTCGCCAATAACTCTTTGGCTTCGTCAGAATAAGCACCACCCATAGAAATAGAAGATGCTTCTACCGGATTTTTAGCTTTTAAGCCTGCAAACTGAATTTTCTGAATAAAATATTCACCGTCATATAAATCGGTTTCCGTATATTTTTTTCCTTTTGAAAACAGAAGTTCATACTCTGCAATATCCTTTGCTAAAAATTTGCCCATCTGTATTATGGCACTCAAAGCTCCAAGATAGAATGACGCATGCATGCCATCAGGTCCCCAGAACTCAATATCATAAGTGTTATGATGAGGTTCCTCAACAATTCCTTTTTTACCCGGATCCCAGGTATCGATGCAATAGTCGAGACTTATCTTGACCATTGGATACATCTTTTTTAACCAATTATTGTCACCACTGATCCGCCACTCACGGAACACTTTCATAATTCCGCCTAATTGTCCATCAGCGGCGGGATGAAAATCATGCGTGGCAGGTTTTATCGGAAGTGTTGATCTGAAGTTTTGATGACCTTCCTTACTTTGGCTCTCACAAAACTCCGTATGACGTAAACTCCTTTCAAGTGCCGGAAAAAGATGCGGGATGGCTTGTGCATAGTTCCAGACATGTGTACATGAACCATGGCAACAGCCCGCATTATCGCTACAGCCTTCAAAATTCCATAACCGGCCATCGTATTGTCGTAATACGGTTGGCGATTTAAGGATTGTGAGGTTTGCAGAAATAGCTTCCATTATTTCAGGTGGAAGTGTGCTGGAATAAAAAGCGTTTTTAAATAATGTCGAGTTTTTTTTCAACTCGCTATAGTTATCTATCCAGTAAGTACCAACTTCCTCAACAGATTTAAACCGGCTACTATACCATGGCTTGTAAAAAGGAGCGTCGAAATCCTTATCGTATTTGTCGAGACCAAGGTCAGAAGGCGAGGAGCAACAACCACTTTCGGGATCGCATTTTTCTTTTTTCGGACCAACTTTCCCATGCGTCTGATCAGAGTCGGGTGCATACCAGGCGGTATAAACTTTTATAACCTTTGTTTGACCGGGAGACAATTTAAACGGAACAAACAGTGAAGCGCCGGGAGCATCAGCCTCAACTGGTTCAACTGGTTTCAGCTCGCCGCTTTTAATAGTATTCCAAACCATCGTTAACGGATCCCACCAGCCGCCACGGAACCACGAGTGATTAACAATTGTATCATCCTGATCTGTGAAAATAGCATAGTCACTATTCAAATTCGCTTTGTCTTTTGCTCCCGGCCCTGATAAAATAAATCCATTTTTAATTTTTCTGATGCCGTTTTTGCCACCTTCAACTTTTAAAAAGTTTTTAGCGTTATATGAGAACACACCTTCAACTGCCGATGTCCCATTGTTTGCTACAGCATACTCTAAAGCCCCAACGGGCAAACCTGAATTATTTTCATCGGTAGGAATAAAAGGACTCCAGCCGGTTATACGAACCTTCAGCGGAAGGTCCTTATCGGTCAGATCTATCGTTGCAAATGGAAATCTTGCTTTAAATACTGCCTGTTGGAAATGTGGTAACCCTGTGATAGCGCCGGCGGCACCATTTCCGGCATTTGGCTGACCGAACTTTTTCCAGTCAGGCACCGGTCCTTCCGCAATCTTTGCACCATTTTTTGCTCCTTTAACCCAAATGGCGCCGAATAATCCTGGCTCATTAAAAACTTCAGGTCTGTTTCGGATAGACATATGAGATACTGCACCTCCGCCTTCCAGGCAAAACATGCCGGCTCCTATACCGCCAATCGGAAACGCAATGCGATTCAAAAATTCACCAGTGTACGTTTCATTATACACATGTTTAGCCGGCAGAAATTTAAACGCATCACCACTTTCATTTTTCGATTCTTTTTCTTGCTTTTGTTCCTGGTTTGCTAATATATCTTTCGGTGCGATAGTTGCTGCTAACCCACCGATGCTTAAATCCTGAATAAATTTTCTCCGTGATTTATTTGCCATAGCTGATTTATTAGACCTCTAAAATAAAACATATATATCGTTATTGATGCATCCATTCAACTTGTTCCTACAGAGGATTCGTTTATTTCGTTCTGATTTTGCCCCCCTTGGATGTGGATTCCCCCCGGGTGCTGGGGGGCAAAATCAGAACGAAATGGAGACCTCCTCTGTAGTAATGTTAGAATGTACGCATTCGACTGCAAGTAAAGACCGCTTGCAAATTATATAGCAAAAAAAATGGAACTTCGCCGATCAAAACAAAACTCCGTTATCATGATGGAAAACATTTGCAGGCACATAGTAATTGTATTTTTGTTGCTGATAAATTTCAGCCTACATGCACAACCGAATGCAAATTCAGGAAATGAAAATAAACCCGGCATTATACCAATAGGATTAGATGCTTATCGAATGTGGGATAAATGGCCGATGCAAAGATTAGGAACCAGAACCTATATGCGTAGCACTTATGACAGAGACGGAGGTAATGAATCTGCTGACGCAAGTCATTTCTTATTTTCTAATGCGGAGGATCACAATGTAACGCTTGATGTAAAAGGTAAGGGAGTCTTGTCATTTTTCCGATCCAATCACTGGCATGGAAGCCCGTGGCATTTTGTGGCTGATGGGCATGATAATATAGTAAAAGAAACCGGGACATCTGATCCGGTTAATGCGAAAAAAATATTTAAAGACCCGGCATTTATCCCCTACAACACTTTTCCGAAACCATTGAACTGGCCCTGGGCAACTACAAAAGGAGGCGATTTGATCTGGTCGCCTATTGCATTTACGGATTCTTTCCAGATTGCATACTCGAGAACCAGGTATGGAACGGGCTATTATATTTATCAGCTTTACGCAAACGAAAAAGACCTCTCATCTCCAATCGAAACCTGGAATATTAATAAGGTGCCCGGAAACGACGTGCTTGAACTGATCAATCGTTCCGGAACCGATATTGCTCCCCTGAACATCAATCAGAAAAAAGGAAAGATAAAGCTCGACAAACAAAAATTAAATATTGCCACTATAAAAAATTCGCCGTCAGTTATCCGTGCTTTTAAACTGAAAATACCATTGGAAAAAGCGTTAGAACTTGAGACAATACATTTGGTTGTGACCTGGGACGATCGTAAACAACCTTCGATCGATGCACCATTAAGTTTATTTTTTGGTGCCGGCACTTTTTATAATCGTGATGAAAAAGAGTTTTTGGTAAAAGGTTTTCCGATTAATATCCGTTATGATTACGCCAATAAGAAAATCGAACTCGCATGCTATTACCCCATGCCATTTTTTAAATCTGCCAGATTTGAAATAGAAGGTATTAATGAAATGAATGCTGAACTTGAATATGAAATACGTTACGAACGTTTAAAAACACCCATTAATCAAAATGGATATTTTCACGCAACCTATAAAGACCATGGAGACCCTGAGCCGGGAAAAGACCTTCTGTTGCTGGACACGCGTAGCACTGAAGACAGTCAGGATTGGGCAGGAAACTTTGCAGGCACTTCATTTATTTTTTCGGATTCCGGCAGACTTGGCACTTTAGAAGGAGATCCCCGTTTTTTCTTTGATGACAGTCAAACACCGCAGGCGTATGGGACCGGTACTGAAGAGTGGGGCGGAGGCGGTGATTATTGGGGAGGCCAGAACATGACTCTTCCTTTTGCCGGCCATCCCTGCGGCACAGCCAGAAGAGATCAGGTCAAAAATGATAAAGATCTGATTGAATCAGCATATCGTTTTCTTTTGGCCGATCTTATGCCTTTTGGAAAACGCGCAGTTATCCGGTTGGAACATGGTGGTGAAAATTTATCATCGGAACATTATAAAACCATAGTGTACTGGTATGGTTTACCTGCAGCTGCATTAATTAAAACCGATGATATAGATATTGGAGACACAACCAGTGAAAACAAACATTTTTATAATTCGCCTCAATCTTCAGATATTCAAACAATTTTGTCCCGGTACGAGTGGGGTATCGATTTATTCCCAATTCAACCCTGGGGTCTGGATCCTGCAAAACTTGACTCGTATAAAGAAAAGGCTGGCAAAGAAATTTATGCTGCTCAAAAGGAAGATGGACGATTTACTACCGGAACATCCCAGTTTCAAATAACACTCGATGCCCGCAATTATGGTGCCTTACTAAGACGAACACTTGATTATAGTTATCCCAATCAGACTGCTGAAGTGTATATAGCAGATACCATAAAAAATGCAGAGTGGAAACGGGCAGGCATCTGGTACCTTGCCGGCTCCAACACATGTATATACTCTGATCCAAAAGGTGAACTCGACAAAAGGCTTAATCGTACCAATACTTCCAACCGAAAGTTAAGAGCTGATGAATTTTTGATCCCGGCACATTTTACTCAAAATAAATCATCGGTAAAAATAAAAATAAAATTTGTCCCCAATAATCAATTGTTGTTTCAAGATTTTCCATTTCCAAAACAATCTGCCTGGAGTGAACTACGCTATGAAGTTTATAGTTACATGATGCCGGATTTTCATTTGGAAAAAACCAGGAAATAAGAAACCGCCCTGACACAGGGTATTTTGTCTACACATCTTTCCTTTTTGTCTACCAGTAGAATTACGCCTTGCGGCAGTTTGTACTTTGCATACACAAAATATTCACATGAAAGCATCGACAGAAAGAAAGATCATCCGCTGGCTGCATATCATTACCAGCATTCCTGTGGTGGGATATATCTACGGCCCGCTCAGTACTATTCCACGGGCTGCATTTACTTTAAAATGGGTATTGTTTCCTTTAGTGGTATTGTCAGGTTTATGGATGTGGAAAGGCCATCTGGTTAGAAAAATGTTCAGGAAAAAGAGCGCTCGTCATACATTGATCAGTCGGTAATCAACCTTTGATCAGGCATCCAGCCAGTCATCAGCATTTGATCTGACATAAATCAGAACATCGTACACTTTTGATCAGATATATCGCCCGATCGTCTGTTGCGAATAGCACAACGCAAACGCGTCTACTCAATGTGAGTCTCTATATAGAAACTTTCTTCGTCCACATCAAATTCGCTCATGGAAACATTTTTCAATACAACGGTTTTCCATTCTGTTGTTGGATAAATGAAGTCAAACTGATCAGCCGTTTTCGTAACCTTAACCGGCATCCTGAAGTTTTTGACGTTTGCTACCCAACGATATTTTACGCTAAGGTTGTTTCCTGATGGTTGCAGTTTAGCCTCCAGTTTTGGAGGTTTCGTATAGTAAAGATATTGATCAAAAAAATAACTGTAGTCTGTGCCTGTTTGTTTGTTAATAAATTTAATCAACTCATCGGCGGAAAGCGTTTGATACCGGAAATGGTTCTGAATGGCGTGCAATAATTTTATCAATAACGTATCGTTGTTCAGAACATTCCTGAACGTATGAAGCATCAGGCTTCCCTTGCTGTACATGTCTCCAATATCATAATGAATATGATTGACATCGTAGACTCCGGTGACCGGTTCATTTCCGATCACAGCATCGACCTGTCCGGTCATGGAAATATTTGCCTTGTCTTTTCCAAAGAGATCTTCAATCATCAGGGTTTCTGCATAAGTTGCAAACGCTTCATGAATCCACATGTCCGCAATATCTTTACTGGTAATTGCATTGCCCCACCATTCGTGGGCCGATTCATGCCATAATAAAGGATTTGTATCACCTGAATTCTGAGCTGTTATTTTTCCAATACAAACCCCGCTTTGATGTTCCATAGGATATAGACTTTCAACAAGCGTAAATCCATCGCGGGGAAAAGGATATTTTCCAAAATATTTTTGGAATGTCCCGAGCATCGGTTTAACCTGTCCGAACATTTTTTTAGCACGGTCGAGATTATAAGGCATCACATAATAATCTATGGTTAGCGTGTCGTCAGAAATATACTGGTCCTGGTAATGCGCATATTTACCAATGCTAAAGGTGACATTATAATTATTGATAGGATAGCTCACTTTCCATTCATAACGTGTCTGATTGCCAGACATGGGAGTTCTTGCGGTTAGTCTCCCATTAGAAATCTCAGTAAATTCAGATGGAACAGTGATCCATATCTGCATGCTATCGGGCTCGTCTGACTGATGATCTTTATTCGGCCACCACAGGCTTGCTCCGGATCCCTGGCATACCATCTGGGCCCAGTTGTTTCCCAGGGAATCTTTATCCCACAACACACCGCCATCCATGGGTATCTTCCAATCGGGGGTTTTGGGTACACCTTCATAGTATATCCTTATTTCGGCCTGGTCCTCTCGTCGCAGTGCTGCGGGAAAATTAATGAAAACCGCATTGAACTCGCGGGTATATCTGAGAGATTCGTTTTTATAAAGAATACTGTCAATTCTCATATCGTCAAAAAGATCCACCTGCATTTTAACGAAAGGCTGTTCCACTTTGAACCGGATAAGATTGTTTCCTTTCACAGATTTTTTGAACATATCGACAGCAACATCGAGATGATAAAAAGTCACATCGTAACAAGTTCTCAACGGAGTGAGTTTTCCTCGAAGAGTATCCGCTCTTGTGAATCCATTTTCCCGGTTAGGGATTTTTGTTTTTTTAAGTTGCGGTGTATCGTCTTCTAATGACCGGACTGTATTTTGGATGACAGATCTGGAGTTATCTTTAAGTTCAGGTTGTAAACGGATTGGTTCCGATGTATGGTCATTTTTTCCGACCGAAGATGAGGTATTTTTTCCGACCGAAGATGATGTGTCTTTTTCGAAAGATACTGTTGTATCTTTTT
>Ga0193752_1003259_pt1 | contig 11324 bp, 6 predicted proteins | sample H1c1metaG_FD_144924 | JGI IMG/M metagenome (GOLD analysis project Ga0193752, IMG submission 144924) | Soil microbial communities from a riparian zone of the East river system, Colorado, United States - H1c1 | ecosystem: Environmental > Terrestrial > Soil > Riparian zone | place: USA: East River... | reverse complement strand
CTGTATCACGTGGGCGCTTGGACCGTGGTCGGTCTGCTGGCGGCGGCGTATCTGCAAGCGACCGTCAGCAACGGCTCGCTCAGCATGCTGAGCATGGCGGGCATGGACATCGCGCTCGTCACGGTGCTCGCGGTGCCGAGCTATGTATGCGCCGCGTCGGCCACGCCGCTGGCCGCGGTGCTGCTCGCGAAGGGCGTCTCGCAGGGCGCGGTGCTCACCGGGCTCTTGCTCGGGCCGGCGACCAATGTCGCGACCATCGCTTGGCTCAAGGCGGCGTACGGCGTGCGCGCCACGTTCTACGGCATCGGCGCGCTCGTGCTCACCACGTGGACGCTGGCGGCGCTCGCGAACGTGTATCTGCCCGCGCCGGTGCTCGCGGTCGACGCGGCGCACGAGCACTCGCACGGTGCGGTCTCGTACGTGTGCGCCGTGCTGCTCGTTTTGCTGCTGGCCCGCGCCGTCTGGCGCAACGGTCTACGCGTTTGGCTGGGCTCGCTCGGCGAAGCGATGGGCCACGACCACGCCCATGACCACGCGCATTAGGTTCTAGTCGGTCACATCGAGGTCGATCGCGGCGGTGAGGCCGGGCACGTCGATCTCGACGGCGGTCTCACCAGCGATGAGGGTCTCTACGACCACGTCGCGGCCGGCGATAACTTCTTCGCCGGCGCCGACCAGAAACGCATTGATCCTCGCGACTTCGGGGTCGGTCACGCGCCACGTCACGCCTTCCGGCGCGAGCAGCTCGATGCCGTCCTCGTCGTACAGCTCGAGGCGCAGCTCGAGCCGGCTCTGGGCTGCCAGGCTGAAGCTGTCGCCGGCTTCTTCGCCGAGCGCATCCGGCAGCGTGCCGAAGAAGCGTGCACGCGCGGCTTCCTTCACGTGCACGGTGACGCGATCGAGCACCGAGCCATCCTCGCGCAGCACCTCGACCTTGGCGTCGCCGACTGCGCGTGCGCCGATCTGGATCTTGTTTTCGCAGATCATCTGCCACGGCTCTTCGCACGCACCGTCGAGCGCGACATCGATCCGGCCGGTCGTGTCCTCGCGCTCGCAGTAACACTGGCGCTCGAGCGCGATCTCGGCGACCGACTCGTCGGTCGAGCGCACGTCGACCTTCGGCTTATTGCCCGCCTCGCCTTCGAGGCGGATCGTCTCGCGCGTACCGACCAGCAATGGTTGGTTGAGCAGGCAGCCGAAGAAGCAGCTGCGCGCGTACGTGAACTCGACTAGTCCGAGCTCACCGAGCTGCCCATCCACCGTCTTTCGTTCTTCGCAACCAGCACCGAAGAGCACGATACCGAGCGCGAGTGGGGCGAGCTTGCGGCGAAGCTGAGTGGCCGAGGTCACGTTCATGTTTCGTTCTCTCCAATGCGGCCAAATGCCGCGCCGGGCGACACCGTAACCGGGCCGTCTCGAAAGGGCAGGGCCCTGTGTTAGCGTCCGGCCGCTTCAACTAACCAAAGGTTGCGTTGTGGATTGGATCGCCGACCCGAATGCCTGGATCTCGCTGGCCACGCTGACCGTGCTCGAGATCGTTTTGGGCGTCGATAACATCATCTTCATCTCGATCCTGGTTGGCCGATTGCCTGAAGAGCAGCGCGGCCGCGCGCGCACCATGGGCCTGGGCCTGGCGATGGGCGCGCGTATCCTTTTGCTGTTTTCGCTCGCCTGGATCATGCGGCTGACGGAGCCGTTCTTTCACGTGCTCGAGCACGGCGTCTCGGGCCGCGATTTGATCCTGATCGGCGGTGGCTTGTTCCTACTCTGGAAGAGCGTCCACGAGATCCACAACTCGCTCGAAGGTACCGACCATACGCAGGAGTCGAAGGGCGGCTCGGCGTCGATGGTGTCGGTGCTCGCGCAGATCGCGGTGATCGACATCGTGTTCTCGCTCGACTCGGTCATCACCGCGGTCGGCTTGGCCGATGACCTGGGCGTGATGGTGACCGCGGTCGTGCTCGCGGTCGGCGTGATGATGATCGGCGCGAAGGCGATCGGCGATTTCGTCGAGAAGCATCCGACGATCAAGATGCTCGCGCTGTCGTTCTTGATCCTGGTCGCGGTGACGCTGCTCGCCGACGGCTTGGGCTTCCACATCCCGAAGGGCTACATCTACTTCGCGATGGCGTTCTCGATCGGCGTCGAGGTGCTCAATATTCGCGCCCGCGCGAAGGCACTGGCGAGCGCGCGCGCGTCGGAGCGGCCGCCCGCGGCGCTCCAACTGCACAAGCGCTTCGATGATGATGATGACTAGCGCCGGCCGCGGGCGAGTGCTCGCAGCCAGTTGCATAGGCCGTCATCGCGCTTGAGGTCGGAAGCGCTGCGCAGCATGCGGCGCTTCCAGTTGCCGGCTTCGCCGCCGGTGCCGGGGATGTTTACGCCCACCGGCTCGCCGGCGATGTCGTCGAGCGACAGCGCGAGCAGCGACGGCGTGCGGGTCAGCCATTCGCACAGCAGCCGGTGGAGCTGCTCGCAGCTTGGCTCCGCTGCGTCGTGCGCGAGCAAGCCGGCATGGCGCAACGCCTCGAGCAGCTTGTGGCGCGTGTGCGCGCGCTCGCCGCGGGCGTGCTCGAGCTGCTCCGCGCTCAGGATGCCCAGCTCATGCTTGCGGGTCAGATCGTCGCCCTGCCACAGCTCGATCAGCGTCGGCAGGTCGTGGGTGAGCGCGCTGGCCATCGCTCGCGGCGAGTAGTGCTCGGGCGCGCTGAAGCCGCCGTCGTGCGTGCGCTCGAACAGCGCGACGTGGGAGCGCAGGATGCAGCGCCGGTGCAGCTCTTCGCGCAGGCCGTCAGGCACGGTGCCCAGGTCCTCGCCGATCACGACGCAGCGGTTGCGCACGCTCTCGAGCGCGATGATCCCGAACCACTCCGGGGCCTCGCAGCGCACGTACGCGCCGTCCTTGCCGCTGCGGCCGCTCGGCACCCAGTACTGGCGGACCATGCCGATGATGTGATCGATGCGCACGCCGCCCGCGCCCTGCATCGCGCGGCGGACCAGCGCGCTGAAGAAGCGGTGGCCGTCCTCGTGGCTGCGCCATGGGATCAACGGCGCCAGGCCCCAGCTCTGTCCGTCCCGCGCGTAAGCATCCGGTGGCGCGCCCATCTCGGCGCCGCGCGCGAACAGCTCCGGCTCGCTCCACACGTCGGCACCACCCGCGGCGCTGCCGACCGGGCAATCGCTGACGATGCCGACGCGCAAGCCAGCGCGGCGGCCCTCGGCCGCGGCGGCGCCGAGCTGCGCGCTCAAGCGGTTCTGCAAGGCGCGATGGAACGCGACGCGCGGCGCGAGCTGCTCGGCGAGCGCGGCTACAGCAGGCCCGCGTGCGTCGCGCAGGTCGCTCGGCCAGCGCGTGAAGTCGCGCTCGCCTGTGTGCTCGACGAGCGCGCTGAACACCGCGTAGCGCTCGAGGGTCAGGTCCGTGTCAGAGCGCGCGGCGGCGACATCGAGCCCGCCGTGCGCGTGCCAGCTCTCGGCGAGCGCGAGCTTGTCGCGCAGCACCGCGGCTTGATCGATCGTGCGCGACCACGTCGCGGACGGCGCTTGCGCGGCGTCCGGAAGCGCGCTCACGTCGAGGTACAACGGATGCAGCGCCAGGCGACTGGTCGGTGCATACGGGCTCACGTCGATCGCGCGCAAATCGAGCGCACACAACGGGCTGAGCGCCACGAAGTCGAGCTCGGTCGCGGCCGCGAACGCGATCAGCTCGCGCAATGTGCCGAAGTCGCCGGTACCGCTCTCGAGCGCGCCGCGCGCGCTGTACAGCTGCGCGCCGAAGCCGAGCGCGCGATCGGGCGGCGCGACGCAGCGCGTGGGCACGACGATCAGCCGCTGCTCACTGGTCGCGCGCTCGCCCTCGCCGGTGGTGCGCGTCTGTTGCAAGCGGTGGTAGCCAAACGGCAGCGGCCCGGGCAGCCTCAGGGCGATCGGAAAGCCTGGCTCGATCGCGCCCGCGAAGCGCAGCGTCTCGCCATCTTCAAGCTGCAGCTCGGTCTCGTGCGCGCCTTCCGAGGTGTGCTCGATGTGGAGCACGAACGCGTCATCGCGCACCAGCGCGTCCGCTTCGACGACGCGCACCGGCGGCAGGAATCGAGCGGCTTGCCGGGCGTCCCAAGCGGCGAGCTCGCGCTCGATCGCGGCGTCGGAGCCGCAGGCTATGCCCATCGCTTCGAGCAGCAACAGCGCGGTGTCCTCGCTGGTGACGTGATGCTGACCGTCGATCGTGTGGTAGCTCGGCACGATGCCGACGCGCTCGGCGAGCGCGCGCAGCGCCGGCCGCACAATCCCTTCGCTCACGGTGCCTCCTCGAACAGCCGCAGCGAATGCGCCGCGACGCGAACCGGTGTACCCGCGGCGAGCGCGTCCGGGCGCCGCTCGCGCAGAGGCTCTTGGGTGTCTATGACATGGCGGTAAGCGCCGCTGGGCGCCGCGCCGGGCAGCGAGAAGCGCTGATCCGTCGGACCCGCGTTGATCGCGAGCAACAGGCCGCGGCCGCGATCCGTGGTCAGCCAGAGCGCGAGCGCACGCAGCGTCGGGCTGCTGAAGTCCTCGTTGCGCGCGGCCAAGCCGTCGCAGCGAAACGCTCGCGAATGCGTGAAGGTCGCGCCGAGCTCTTGCCGGAGCGCGATCATGTGCCGCACGAACTCGAGCATGCCGCTGTCGATGCGGCTCCAGTCCAGCCACGAGATGGCGTTGTCCTGGCAATACGCGTTGTTGTTGCCGAGCTGAGTGCGGCTCAGCTCGTCGCCCCCGGTGATCATCGGCACCCCCGCGGACAACAGTAACGTCGCGAGCACGTTGCGCTGCTGCTGTGCGCGCAGGGCATTGACTCGCGGGTCGTCGGTCTCGCCTTCGTGGCCGCAGCGGATCGGTCGGTTGTGCTGCTCGCCGTCGCGGTTGCCTTCACCGTTGGCTTCGTTGCGCTTGTGCTCGTACGTCACCAGGTCGCGCAGCGTGAAGCCGTCGTGGCTGGTGACGAAGTTGATGCTCGCGGTCGGGCCGCGCGCTCCGTAAATGTCTGGGCTACCGAGCAGCCGCGGCAATAGACGAGCGACGCCGTAGTCCTGGCCGGCCCACGCGTCGCGCACGTCGTCGCGATAGCGGCCGTTCCATTCCGACCACGGCTTCGGAAAGCCGCCGACGCGATAGCCGTCTCCGGTCGCGTCCCACGGCTCGGCGATCAGCTTGACCTGCGAGAGCACCGGGTCGGCGGCGGCCTCCGCCAAGAACGCGTGCTGCAGATCGACCACGCCGCGATTGCGGAGCAGCGCCGTCGCGAGATCGAAGCGAAAGCCGTCGACGTGCAGCTCGGTCACCCAGTAGCGCAGCGAGTCGAGGATCAGCTGGCGCGCTATGGGGTGCTCTGCGGTGACGGTGTTGCCGCAGCCGGTCCAGTTCTCGTACAGGCGTGGGTCCTGCGGCACGAGCGCGTAGTACGCCGCGTTGTCGAGCCCTCGAAAGCTCACGGTCGGCCCGTCATCGCCAGTTTCGGCGCTGTGGTTGTAGACGACGTCGAGGATCACCTCGATGCCCGCAGCATGCAGCGCTTTGATCGCGCGCTTGAGCTCGACGACCTCGCAACCGAGCGCGCTCCGCGAGCCATAGCCGGGATGCGGCGCAAAGTACGCGAGCGTGTTGTAGCCCCAGTAGTTGACCAAGCCGCGCGCGAGCAGCGCTTGCTCGCTCGCGAACGCGTGCACCGGCAACAGCTCCACCGCGGTCGCACCGAGCGCTTTCAAGTGCGCGATCGATGCTGCGTGGCCGAGCGCCGCGTAGGTGCCGCGAATGCTCTCCGGAATCGCCGGGCTTTGCTGCGTGAAACCCTTCGCGTGCAGCTCGTAGATCACGCTCTCGGCGAGCGGTCTGCGCGGCGCGCGGTCATCGCCCCAGTCGAACGAAGGGTCGATCACGATCGAATGTGGAACGAACGGCGCGCTGTCGCGCTCATCGCGCGGCCCGTTCAGCTCACCGGGGGGATAGCCGAACGTCTCCGGCCGATATGCGAGCTCGCCGGTGATGGCGCGCGCATAGGGATCGAGCAGCAGCTTGCTCGGATTGCAGCGCAGTCCGCGGGCAGGGTCGTACGGCCCGTGCACGCGAAAGCCGTAGCGCTGGCCGGGCAGCAACGCCGCCACGCTATGCACGTACAGGCCGGTGGAGATAGCGGCCATGTCCAGGCGTTGCTCACCGCCGTGACCGTCGAGCAAGCACAGCTCGATGCGCTCTGCCACGGAGGATCGGACCGCGAAGGTCGTTCGCTCGGCTGCGTAGCTGGCGCCGAGAACGCTCCTGCCGGGTCCGTGCTCGATTTCCATCCGCGTTTGCCCGCACGAGAGCGTATACAAGAGCGCGATGTCCAGCGAGCGTCCGGTGAACGACATTCGAGATCCCGGAGTGATTGGAGTCGGCCCCCTCGACGTGCACCTCTTCCACGAGGGCACGCATCAGAACGCGTACGCCACGCTCGGTGCGCACGTCGGCGGCGCGCCGTTCAGCAGCTATCTCGGACCGGGCGTGCGGTTCGCCGTGTGGGCGCCCGAGGCGCAGCAAGTGTCGGTCGTCGGCGACTGGAACCATTGGAGCGATAGCGCGACGCCCCTGTCGCGCGTCGAGGGCACCGGGATCTGGGCCGGCGTCGCCGAGCACGCGCAGGTCGGGCACCGCTACAAGCTGAGCATCATCGGGCCGCACGGCCAGGTACCGCTCAAGAGCGACCCGTTCGGGTTCTACCAAGAGCACCTGCCGGGCACCGCATCGATCGTGCATCGCTTCTGTCACGAGTGGAGCGAAGGCGATGCGCGCTGGATGGCGGCGCGTCATCAGCAGCTCGCGCACGGCGATGGGCGACAAATGCCGCGCCACATGCCGATGTCCGTGTACGAGGTGCACCTCGGCTCGTGGCAGCGCGGTCCGTTCGGCGAGATGCTCAACTACCGCCACCTCGCGCCGCAGCTCGCGGCGCACGTCAAGCGCTTGGGCTTCACGCACATCGAGCTGATGCCGTTGATGGAGCATCCATTCGGCGGCAGCTGGGGCTACCAGGTCACCGGTTACTTCGCGCCGACCAGCCGTTACGGCACGCCCGAAGACTTCATGTTCTTCGTCGACTATCTGCACTCGCAGGGCATCGGCGTGCTGCTCGATTGGCCGCCCGCGCACTTTGCGAGCGATAGCCACGGCCTCGCGTGGTTCGACGGCACCGCGCTGTTCGAGCACGCCGATCCGAAGCAAGGCTTTCATCCCGAGTGGACGAGCTGCGTCTTCAACTACGGCCGCAACGAGGTGCGGAGCTTCTTGACGTCGAACGCTCTGTTCTGGCTCGAGCGCTACCACATCGATGGCTTACGCGTGGATGGCGTCGCGTCGATGTTGTACCTCGACTATGCGCGCAAGGCCGGCGAGTGGATCCCGAACGAGCACGGCGGTCGCGAGAACCTCGAGGCGGTGAACCTGATCCGCGCGATCAACGGCGCGGTACGCGCGCGCATCCCGGACGCGCTGATGATCGCCGAGGAGTCCACGGCGTGGCCGCAGGTCACGGGCGCGCTGGAGCACGGAGGGCTGGGCTTCCACTTCAAGTGGGACCTGGGCTGGATGCACGACTCGCTGCGCTATCTGGCGCGCGACCCCGTGTATCGCAAGCATCACCACCACGAGCTCACGTTCCGCGGCATGTATGCGTTCAACGAAGCGTTCACGCTGCCGCTGTCACACGACGAGGTCGTGCACGGCAAAGGCTCGCTGCTCCGCAAGATGGCGGGTGACGAGTGGCAGAAGCGCGCGAACCTGCGGCTGCTCTTCGCGTTCTTGTTCGCCTCGCCCGGAAAGAAGCTGCTGTTCATGGGCAGCGAGCTGGCGAGCTGGGACGAGTGGAACGAAGCGGCGTCGCTACCGCTGTGGTTGCTCGACCGGCCGGAGCACGCGTTTGCGGCACGTTTGATCGCGGATTTGAACGCTTTGTACGTATCGCAACCGAGCCTTTACGCGTTGGACACAGAGCCTAGGGGATTGTCCTGGCTGCAGGCCGACGATGCTGAGCACAGCGTCATCGTGATCGAGCGCCGCGGCTTCGAAGGCATGCGTCCCGTGATCGCAGCATTCAACTTCACACCCATCCCGCGATACGGATACCGCGTTGGTGTACAGGCCGGCGGGGCGTATCGTGAGCTGCTCAACACCGACGCCTCCGTTTATGGCGGGGCGGGGGTCGGAAATATGGGTGCGGCGCATGCTTACGGTGAGGCGTTCTATGCGCCCCATCGCGAGCCGTGTCCGTTTACTCTTGAGCTGACCGTGCCGCCGTTGGGCGCGGTGTTCGTAACGCCGGATTAGCACTTCTTCTCTCTTCATTTGCGGAGGTCATCGTGACGGAGGTTCCTTTGACGGATTTGCGCTCGCGGCTCACTGCGCTGTCGCGAAACCTGTGGTGGAGCTGGCACCGCGAGCTCGGTGAGGTGTTTGCAGCGATCGACCTCGACTTGTGGCGCCGCGTGAACCGCAACCCGGTGGCGTTCCTTGCCGATTGCGAGCCGAACGCGATCAGCAAGCACGAGAACAACGGCCAGCTGCTCACCGCGGTCATTCGCGCGGAGCGCGCGCTCGAGCGCTACCTCGGTAGCCACACCCACTGGGCGTCGCACTACGCGCCCGGTCTCGAGGCGTTCCCGGTCGCGTACTTCAGCCCGGAGTTCGCGCTGCACGAGTCGCTGCCGGTGTACTCGGGCGGTCTCGGCGTGCTCGCCGGAGATCACTTGAAGAGCTGCTCTGATCTGGGCGTGCGTACCGCTGCGGTGACGCTGCTCTACCGCCAGGGCTACTTCACGCAGGAGATCGACAAAGACGGCCAGCAGATGGAGCGGTACTACGAGCTGCCGACGCATCGTACGGCGCTCGAAGAGGCAAAGGCCAAGGACGGCTCGCCGCTCACGATCGAGATCTCGCTCGGTAGCGAGACCATCGTCGTCGGCATTTGGACCGTCGAGGTCGGTCGCTGCAAGCTGATCTTGCTCGACCCGCGGCCCACGCCGGGCGGCCAGTTCGAGCAGGCGCTGCGCTTGTACGGCGGCGACCGCCGCACCCGCATCCTGCAAGAGGTCGTGCTCGGCATCGGCGGCTATCGCGCGCTGATCGCGCTCGGCATCCGCCCGGGCGTGTTGCATTTGAACGAAGGCCACAGCGCGTTCGCGGTGCTCGAAGCGATCGCGCAGCGCATGCACTTGACCGGCATGTCGTTCGCCGACGTAGCGCCGGAGGTCGCGGCGTCGGTCGTGTTCACGACCCACACGCCGGTCGCCGCCGGCCATGACTACTTCGAGCCCGAGCTGGTGCTCCAGTACTTGGGGCCGCTGCAGCGCGATCTGGGCATCTCGTCTGGGCAGCTGCTCGGCCTGGGCCGCGTGCGCAGCGAGGATTTGTACGAAGAGTTCTGCATGACGGTGGTCGGCCTCAAGCTCGCTGGCCGCACCAACGCGGTCAGCTCGCTGCACGGCCACGTCTCGCGTCGCATGTGGCACAAGCTCTGGCCCGAGCGCCGGCTGGCCGAGGTGCCGATCGGCAGCGTGACCAACGGCGCGCACGTCGACACGTGGCTCTCACCGGAGATCGCGAAGCTGATCGGCGACAGCCTCGGCGTCGACTGGCGCGGCCACCAGTGCAAGCCGGACATCTGGCGCAAGGCGGAGAACCTCGACGACTCCGAGCTGTACTCGATCAAGACCGCGCTCAAGCGCCGCTTGATCGAGTTCGTCGATCGCCGGACCGAAGCGCGCGCCAAGCGCCTGGGTATTCCGTTCGTATCGAGCGGGCTCAAGCCCGACCGCTTGACCATCGCCTTCGCGCGCCGCTTCGCGGTGTACAAGCGCGGCGGCATCTTGTTCGACGACTTCGAGAAGGCCAAGGCCCTGCTGACCAACCCCGAGCGGCCCGTGCAGATCATCTACGCGGGCAAGGCGCACCCCGCCGACAAGCCGGGTCAGGCGATCCTGCGCAGGCTCTACGAGATCAGCCAGATCCCCGAGATGAAGGGCCACGTGGTGGTGGTCGACGACTACGACATGAACGTGAGCCGCCACCTGCTCGAGGGCGCTGACCTATGGCTCAATGCACCGCGCCGCCCGCTCGAGGCGTGCGGCACGAGCGGCATGAAGGCCGTGTTCAACTGCACGCTCAACTGCTCCATCCTCGATGGCTGGTGGGACGAGGCGTACGACGGCGTCAACGGCTTCGCGTACGGCGACCGGCTGGTGCACGTCGATCCGGCAGTGCACGACAAGCGCGACGCCGAGAGCTTGATCAAGGTGCTCTCGGAAGAGGTCGTGCCTTGCTACTACGACCGCCAGAGCGGTGTTCCGCAGGCGTGGCTGGCCCGCGTGAAGCGCGCGCTGCGCACGCTCGGCTGGCGCTACAACTCCGACCGCATGGTCATGGACTACGCGCGCCTCGCCTACGTGCCCGCCTCGGGCACCGGCACGGCACACGTCATCGACTGATCTCCGCGATGCGGCGCTGCAAGTAGCGGCGCTCGGGCTCGTTCTGGACGAGCTCGAGCGCGGTCTCATAGTCGCGGCGCGCTTCGGCGTGACGCGAAGCTCGGCGCAACAGGTCCGCTCGGGCGGCGTAGAAGAGGTGGTAGCTGCTGAGCGCGGGCTCGAGCGGTGCCAAGAGCGCCAAGCCGGCTTCTGGACCTCGGATCATCGCCGCAGCGGCCGCGTGATTGAGGCGCACGACCGGCGCGTCGTCGAGCCTGAGCAGCTCGTGGTAGAGCAGGTCGATCTGCTGCCAGTCAGTCGCTGCGCTCGATGGCGCCTCGGCGTGCAGCGCTGCGATCGCCGCTTGCACGCCGTAGCTGGTGGCGGCGCCCATCCGCAGGGCTTGCTGGGCGCGCTCGACGCCGAGCGCGATCAGCTCGCGGTCCCACAACGAGCGGTCCTGATGTTCGAGCAGCACGATGTCGCCGTTTGCGTCGGTGCGCGCGAGCCGCCGAGCTTCGTGCAGCAACATCAGCGCGACCAGAGCCTTGGGCTCGTTAGCGTCCGGCATCAGCCGCTCGATCAGCGAGCCGAGCCGGATCGCTTGGCGGCTGAGGTCTTGCCGGATCAACGCGTCGCCGCGCGTCGCTGCGTAGCCCTCGCTGAACACCAGATACACGGCGGCCAGCACCGCGTGCACGCGCTCGGGCAGCTCGGCGCGATCCGGCACGCGATACGGGATCCGGGCGACCTTGATCTTGCTCTTGGCGCGCACGAGGCGCTGCGCCATGGCGGTCGGGTCGACGAGAAACGCGCGCGCGATCTCTTCGGTGGTCAAGCCGCACAGCGTGCCGGATC
>Ga0193752_1003258_pt1 | contig 11328 bp, 12 predicted proteins | sample H1c1metaG_FD_144924 | JGI IMG/M metagenome (GOLD analysis project Ga0193752, IMG submission 144924) | Soil microbial communities from a riparian zone of the East river system, Colorado, United States - H1c1 | ecosystem: Environmental > Terrestrial > Soil > Riparian zone | place: USA: East River... | reverse complement strand
GTCGTTCCGCGGTGGAGGGTCGTTCCGCGGTGGCGGATCATACCGCGGCGTCTCCTTTACCGGCGGCGGATCGTATCGCGGTGTCTCGCGCACTGGCGGCGGATCGTACCTCGGCTTCGAAGTCTCAGTCGGCCTTACGGATTCGTCACGCTTCGGCGGAGGATCGCTGCGCACGGGCGCCTGCTTTATCGGCTCGGTGTAGGTCGGCGTCGTTTCCTTCACCGTTCTTTCCGGGCGAGTAACTGCTCCCGTATCGCGAGTTGTCGTACCGCCGCCCCCGGTTACCGGTCGTACACCACCTGTACCCGGCGTGGATTGAAGCGGCGGGCGATCACCAAAAATGCGCGACTTCCGTAGGTTATTATCAAGCGCACCGCTTGCCGGGGTCCGCTCCGTAGCCCCCACCTTCACGGATTTCACCGGTGCCTCGCTTCGCGGTCTTGTTGTGCGTATCTCAGCGCCTACGTTCCCGTTCAGATCACCATAGGTCGGCAATCCATTGCGCGTCGTTGGCTCGGGCACCTTTGAAAGCACCCCGTTCGCTATCGAAAGCGGCGCCTGCTTTACGCCCTTCACATTACGTCCGAAATCGCTCAGGCCCACCGTAACCACGCCACCTGGCGGAACATACTGTAGTGGTGGTGTCGCATTTCGAATAGTACGAACGGTGTTATTGTTCGGCACATTCGGACCGGGCGTTAGCACCACAGGCGGTGGAGTCGGGGTGGGATTACCTCCCCCGTTATTGCCACCGCCGTTGTGACCTCCGCCATTATGGCCGCCCCCGTTGTAACCGCCGCCATAACCGCCCCCGTGTCCGCCATAATAACCCGAGTTGTAGTTGTAATACCCGCCATAGTTATACGGCAGCGGATACCAGCATACGTTATTGTTAAAGATACTGATCACGACCAGCGCGGGCCACCAGAAGCTGCGGCGCGAGCGATAATGGCCGTAAGGCGACCAGTACCACGCGCCCGCGTCATATAGCCATCTGCCGTGATGATACGTCGCCCAGCCCCACGGCTCGTCATTTATCCACGTCCAGCCATATGGGGGAACCCAGCGCCAGTGGCCGTAGCGATATGGCGACCAATTCGAGTAGCTGCTCGTCGCGCTGCTATAAGGCCTCCAGACATATCCGAATTTTCGCGTAAATACCCATTCGCCGTTAGCGCTGAGGTCCTCTGCGCCATACATATCGCGATCATAGTATTTATCGTAATACGAATTGCTCATTTGCTTGGCGATGTTCCCGTCGCGCTCGAGCGCCCAACTGTCGAACTCGTCCGCGTAGCGCTCCGCATCCGCAGTCTCCCATTCACCTTCCTGGTTGCCGGCAATAAAGATATTTGCGCTGCGTCCGTTTCTAAGGGTAAAGCCCGAATTATAGGAATATATCCGCGCCTCGCCGGAATCGGTAACCGTCACCCTCACGGCGATATCACCTGCCTGGCCCGAGTCTATTCTATAAAAACCCGCTTTTTGCACGGCGATCGTCGTCCTCGGCGCGTCGATCTCGAAATACCTGCCGGTCTTGTCGAAATCCAGTAGGCGCAGGCTCATCGTGCCTTGGGGCAGGCTGACGGCAATACCCTCGTCTTTCAGGGTCGGCACCTTGAGATACGCGTTCTCGTTAAGGCGCAAAAACGTTCGCGTGTTGAATTGTATTTCTATGCGGGCGCCGGCCGCCGTGGCTATTTCGTCACCCTCTACTATGGGGAGGTTCGCGACCACGCGTTCCCAATCCTGGCTATCGACGCGCCGTATCTGCGCATCTCCGCGCACAATGCTGATTCGCGCCACCCGTGCCGTCACATCCGGTGTGTAGTCGTCATATTCCTGATCATCGGCAAGTACGGTTCCGCTAAACAGCAGCGGCATGGCAAGTAAAATTGCCCAAAAAGCCTTTTTCGCTGTAAACATAAATTCCCTCCAGATTGTCTGCTTCTCGTTACGTCGGGAAGAGCGGTTGAAACGTGGCATCCCAACCCTTACCACGGTTCATAGGCAAAAATTATACCGGGAAAAGAAATCGTAATACGTCAGGTTTTGTAAAGGTTTTATAGGGGTTGTAAAGCCTCTGCCAATAGCAGTCATAACGAAATCGTGCACTGTATGGAATTCGCAATACCAAATCGTATGAACTGGTCATATCTGGCACGGTGTTCAAGTTCAAAAGAGCTGTAGTTCAAGCGTTCAATATTCAATTTGTTCAACATGTCTAAATTTTTAGAATTGAACACCGAATGGACAGATAACTCTCCTGCCGAATTTCTGGACACCGGCCCTTTTCGGCGTTATTCTTGATAAGCCTTTGGTTTTGATCATGAGCAAATTTGCACGTAAGGGATTGGCCGGATTTATGGCGCTTTGGCTAAGCGGCATCATATTCCTGCTGTGTTGCGAAATGTCTAAAACCGAGGCGGCCCCGGAGGACAGCTGTCCGCTCGGACGGATGAAAGGTCACTGCGACAAGGCCAAGAACAAGATGCCTTCCGCGACCCTTTCGGGCCGACAGGAATCCCAAGAGGTCGATTGCTGCGGTTTTATACCCGCCGTTTTCGATAAAGCGCGAAAGATCCAGAAAAGCGAGCCTCTCGCGCAACCTGAATCGATTCCACAGCCTGGCTCTCCAACGCTTCTTTCAGTAGGGGATTTTCGGCAAAATCTCCGCTCATACAGTACGAAGACATTTGCTCGAAAAAAGATCTTTATCATGAATCGGGTCCTTAGAATTTAAACCTCCGCCTGATTTTTCTGTCTTATAGAATGTCAAAATGAAAGTTTTGGCAAAATTAATGGTGAATCTTTAAGTGATAAGGAAATATATGAAAAGAAAAATTTTGTTGGCGATCTCCGCCATGCTTCTCCTGGGATTAGCAGTTGCGGCGTTTGCCTACACAAAAACAAATACATCGAACCGCACTGCGATGAGTTGTTGCTGCTCGGGCGATTCTTGCCCGATGAAAGGCAAGGATGCAGCCGGAAAAGAAATGGCATCGTGCTGCTCCAAGGACGATTGCTGCAAGAACGGTTCTTGCTGCAGCGGCGATTCTTGCCCGATGAAAGGTAAAGATGACGGCAAATCGACGGACAAGGCAAAGCCTTCTTGCTGTACCAAGGATGATGCAGCGCCAAGGAAAGAGGTCGAGGCCGCGACAATAGGAGCGGATAGACAGAATGTAGTTTTCGCGTCCAGCAGTGAAGACTGCTGTTGTTCATGCTGCGGCGCAAAAAAGGACAACTGATATTAGTTTTTTGTTCGTAGTGTTAAAGGGGCCCTAATCGGGCCTCTTTAGTTATGAAACCATTATGACACCTACCATAAAAGAGCTCGTCGTATATACGCCGGCTGAGGATTTCGAGCTGTCGAAGCGCTTCTACTCGGCCCTGGGATTTACGTTGACCGAAGGGTGGGGCGACACGATGGACTGCCGGCTCGGCGGAGCCGTTTTTCGTCTTCAGAACTATTACGTTAAGGACTGGGCCGAGAACTTTATGATGAAGTTCGAAGTTGACGAGATCGAAGCATGGAACGAGCACGCCAAAAAGACGATCGATGAGGGCGATTTCGGAAACGCACGTTGCGACCGCGTGCAGTTGGTAGGCGATACGAAGATATTTCACATTTGGGACCCATGCGGCGTTCTGCTCATATTCATTCAGTAAGCCGAGGACAGCTTTTTATTTCGAGATCAGCTTTGGCAGCCACTCCCTGATCTCGTCTCTCGCCCGCCGAAAGATCACCATTCTGGAATCGTAAGTTCCAACCGACTCGGCGGGCGGGTCTTCGAACATCTGGTGGATGCGCACCGCCTTGCCGGGAAACACCGGACAGCTTTCCTTCGCGTTATCGCAAACGGTAATAATATAATCGAACTCCTCGCCCGCGAACTCATCGACCGATTTCGACCGGTGCCCCGAGATATCTATCCCGATCTCTTTCATTGCCTCGATAGCCTCGGGCCGCACGGAAGACGGTTCGACGCCCGCGCTCTCCACCTCGAACCTGTCGCCCGCCACCGACCTCAAAAGCCCCTCGGCCATCTGGCTCCGCGCCGAATTCCCGGTGCATAGTATAAGCACTCGTTTTTTGTCACTCATCACTTCCACCTTCGTGCGGCATGATCACATCTTCCGGCTTGATCCCCGGCGCGAGCCACCGGAACAAGAAAGTCGCCGCGAGCGCTCCGAGCAGTTGCGCAATAACGAAAGCGGGAACATCCGCCGGCCTTATGCCCGCATACGTATCGCTCATTGAGCGCGCGAGCGTTACCGCCGGATTCGCGAACGAGGCCGATGACGTAAACCAGATCGCCGCGAAAATGTAAGCCGAAACTGCGACCGGAACCGCCATTTTCGACCGTATCCGCGAGCATCCCCAGATCACCGCCAGCAACCCGAATGCCGCGATAAATTCGCCCAACCACTGCCCCGCACCTGTCCGTATTTTGGTCGACTCGAAAAGAGCAGGATAGCCGAACATCACATTAGCCGCCGCGACCCCGGTTATAGCTCCAATCGCCTGTGCCGCAATATATAGGCAGGCATCACGCCAGGAGATCCCCTTAACAAGGGCATCGCAGATCGTCACCGCGGGATTGAAATGCGCGCCCGAAATCGGGCCGAACGTGAGTATCAACGCGAGCAGCGCTGCGGAAATTGCCGAGGTTGTCGCGAAGAGGGCGATCGCGGCGTTACCGCCCGACAACCGTTCAGCCAGGATGCCCGAGCCGATGATCGCGATAAGCAAAAACGCCGTACCCAGAAACTCCGCAACAAATCGCCGTGCGAGATCAGCTCTCCCCATCTCCTTTTCTCCCTTTCTCCTCTTCTCACGAACTCACGACCCGCAAGTCACTCCCGGTGCGCAGCAGCCTGTCGCGCCCGCTTTCTCCGGAAGATTGTCCTCTATCACGGTAAAGACCTCCCACTCGTTGCCGTCCGGGTCGTGCACCCACGCTTTGTCCTGCATCGCGTAGCAGCAATCCGTCTGCATTTCCTCGCGCGGTGTAAGGCCCGCGGCCGTCCAGTTATCGCGCATTGTCAGCACATCATCGCTCGAAGCGACCTGAATTCCCAGGTGCGACAGCGCCCCACGATCACCGAACGGGGTCTGGTTCAGGGTAAAGTTCAGCGGCGGATTCTGCACGTCGAATTTAGCATACCCCGTGCGTACCTTACTTGGATCCATCCCGAACATCTTCTTGTAGAATTCAATGCTCTCTTCCACGTTCCGCACGTTTATCGCCAGGTGCGCCTTCAAAATCTCGATCTTTCTCATTTCCGTTGCCATATAGTTAGTTCTCCTTTATAATCTCATATACGTCGAAACGTAATCGACAAATTGATATTAATCGCATTTATCATTTATGTCAAGACGTATATGACAGTTTATTTTCGTGTTGTTTCGCGTGAATTTGTGGTTATCTTCTGATGAGTGAATCCTTCGACATCGAACTCTTCTTCTCCGCCCTGGCGGACCGCACCCGCTTGCGCCTGATCAACCTAATGGGCGATGAAGAGGTATGTGTCTGCTATTTCGCCGAGGTGATCTATACCAACCAGCCGAAGATCTCGCGCCATCTTGCCTACCTGAAGCGCGCCGGTCTGGTCAGCGTTCGCCGCGACTGGAAATGGGCGCACTACCGCGTGATCCCGCCCGAAAACGATTACGCGGCGAAGGTAATGAAAGATGTGCAGGAATGGCTAAAAACCGACCCGGAAATGCAGGCGGATAGAAAGTCGATGGTGAATATGTGCTGTGCGCCGTATAACCAGCAGCCAGTCAGCATTCAGGGCGCGCCAAAACCAAAGAGCTTGGCCTCGGCATAGTTGCGCAATTCTCGCGACTCCTCAGAAATTCAGCTTATATTTCACTACAAACGGGCGGCAGGCTACAAAGATCTCGCCGGCGTCGTTGAACGTCATCCCGAATGACTGGGTCGTCTTAAAGCTCTTAACTTGTTTCCCGGATTCATCGAAAGCATATATCTCGTTCGTGTCAGAAACGAAGATGCGTCCTTTTGGGTCGATGGCGAGCCCGTGCGGCGAGCGCGTGCCGGTCGGCAGGCGGTTGAGAAACTTGCCGTCGGCCGCAAACTTGCAGATGTCCCCGTTTTGCGAATCTATCGCATAGATATTGTTATTCCCGTCCACCGCCAACTCGCGAAAGTCGCCGGTTACGCTGGCGCGCTCGGCGGCGTCCTTAAAATCGTTTATCACCTTCAGGTCGGGACCGAGCACCTGTATTCCGCGGTTTGTTCCGACGATCACCTTGCCGTCGAGAGCGAGCGCCATCCCTCGCGTATTATAACTGTCCGCCTTTGTAACGAGCTTGCCGGTTTCACCCTCAAACACCGAGATGCCTTTATTGTTCGCTATATAGACGTTGCCCTTCCGGTCGGCGACCATATCGTAGAGGCTCATTCCGGCCTCGGCGATCCATTGCGTGATGAATTTACCTGTCGCGTCGAAAACCTGGATCCTGCCGCCCGAATAATCGGCGCTGTATATCCGCCCGTTGCCGTCAACTGCCACGTGCCTGTTGTCCTTGAACTTCCCTGCCCCCGTGCCCTCACCGCCGAATTTCAGGACCTCCTCGGCGTTCGGTGTGGGCGTTGGCGACGCACTTTTGCCGTTAGTATTGCCCAGATCGAACGACCTGTCTATCGCCCGATCGACCCTACTGAACGTACCCCAGAGGATCGCGGCGACAATTCCCACGATGATCAACGCCGTTATAATAAACGTCACCAATACCGAGCCGCCAATAGCCATTCCCGCCTTTTTCACTGCCTCGGCGCCCTCGGGGCTCATCTTGAACGTCTGCGTTTGCGCCTGGACCTTCATCCCTGAGATATCGACGCTCTCGCCGCGCTCCATGGCCTCCACCGCGTCCTTAGCCTCTTTTAAGCCAGTGCCGAATGTCTCTCGGAATATCTTGATAGCGTTGATCTTGCGCCCCGCCTGTATCTCACGCTGTATCTCGGCAATCTTGAGCGCCTTGCCCGTAAGCGACGCGAAATCGAAATGATCGGGTGAGATGGGCCGGTGAAAAAGCTCGGACGGGGCGATTACGCTGCTGCCGCAAAATTTACATTTCTGCGTCATTTTGCCCTCGAATTCGAGCGGCGCGCTGCAGGACGGACATTTAAAGGTTTCAGCCATATAAAACTCGTGTTGCAATGCAAGTTTCTCAATTATAAACTTTCTATAATGAGAATTTCTTCTCTTAAGGACGATTCATTATGAAAAATATTGCGTTTCTAAGTCTAATAATTCTTACCTTTACATTTTCCGCCTTCGGCCAAAAGAGTGCCGTCGCCAAAACTGTGCCTAACACGACAAAAGATGTAGGCGAGGCATTCGATCGGCTTTTGGACGGCATCCGCCAGGTAGATGTGGAAAAGGTAATGAGCGTTTACGACAAAAACGACCGGATCTTGTTCTTTAACTACAGCGGTTCGGCAACGCTCGGCTGGGAAAATATGCGGGCGAACCGCGAATCTCTTTATGCAAAGATAAAGGACGTATCGCTGGATGTGACCGGCCGGCGGGTCGAGATGCTCTCGAAAACAAGCGCATATGTCACGTGCAAATGGAAGCAATCGCAAGTTTATGACGGGAAACTGGAGAGTTCGACCGGACGGATGACGCTAGTATTCAAGCTGGTGGGCAAGGATTGGAAGGTCGTCCACCTCCACACATCGCCAGACGTCGCACCAGCAACGAGAACAGTTGTACCCTCGGAGAAGGATAATTAAGTCAAGATAGTCGGGAAGTCTTGGAAGTGGAGGAAGTCAAGAAATCTTACCGACTTCCCAGACTTCTAGACTTCCTCGACTTTTTGGACTAAAAAAAGCCGCCCGGATCATTAAGACCTGAGCGGCTCGTTTATTATTAAAAGAACGATTAGACGGTAGCGCCCGGATAGCTTTCACCCAGCTTGCCTTCGTCTCCTTCGGCAAGCGTACTGACCAGTTCGTAATGGAAGTAATCGAATTTTGAAGCCACAGGAGGCTGCACGCGTTTGTCATACATCTCGCGCGAACGGTCGATAGCCTCCCGCAGGCGTTCGTAAAGGTCGTTCGAGTCACGGCCTTCCTTAACCTTCTGCTCGTTGTATAGCTTGACCTCGGAAACAAGCAGCCGTGCAAAACGTCGCGCGTCGTTATGAAGCCGGCGCTCGTCCTCGGCAACCTCGATCGGCAGATCGACGTTCCTATCGCTAAAACGCGTTTTCACAGGCTGTGCCGAGACCGTTTCGACGATCGGCTCCGCCGGCTGAGGTACATAAGCCTCGGAATTTCCGTTCGCGGTTTCAAAAACCGGGGCAGGTTCCTCCGGAGCAGGTTCCGACTCCGCAAATTCCTCGGTTTCAACACTACCGGCATCCCACGCGGTCGGTTCAGGGGCGGGCTCTTCATAGCTGCCCGACGTGGATTCAAATTCGTACTCGACAGCGCCGCTCGAATATTCAACCGCTGGCGCTTCTTCTTCGGCGGGCATTTCGTAAGCTATTTCATCAGCCGACTCGAACGCGGGGGCCTCTTTTTCCGGTTCATAAGCGGCCGCCGGCTCGCTCCACGCATGAGGCTCTTCGGCTGCCGGGGATTCCGTTTCCGGTTCGAACCGGGCAACAGGCTCATCTTCCATCGAAGCTTCATTTACCGGCTTTTCGACCGTTTCCTCCACCGTTTCTTCCGAAGCCGGTAGATCGGAATACTCGAACGCCGTCTCTTCTGCTACGGGCTCTTCAACCGGTGCCTGCGTGAACGCAAATCCCGCATCATGATAAGAATCTTCCGCAGGTGTCTCCGTTTCCGGGAAGGCGGTATCGCCGGCAAGCTCATCGTGATCCAGATCGTGCGAAGTATCGGCTGCAGCGGCCCAAGCCGCCTGCTGCGTCTTCGCTCCCTGCGAAGCGGCAAGAAGTTCAACTGTCAGGCCAGCAATGCTTACGAGGGCCTCCAGGGCCTCGACGTTAACTGCTACACCTTCCTGGCCATAATCCGCATAGAGAACGGCCACACCGCGTCCTCTTGCAACGAGAGGAACAGCATACATTTTGTCCGGCTGACCAAAGCCTAATTTGTTCAAGTAATCGGCATCATCGGCGTTGGTGCCAAACGCACCTTCGGCAATGCCGAGCGAACGAACCGACTGTCCAAGAACGGTATCAGCCGCTACGGGGAAGAAAACCTCCCTTACTGCCTGGTCGTCGGAATGCCCCTCTTTGCCAAAAACACGCCATCCGACAAAATGCTCGTTCTTGATGATGAAAAACGCTCCGCGCGGCGTGAATTCTCCTGCGTGGTGAATAAGCGCTTTTAAAATGGACGATTGCGAGGTTTTTGAACTGATGTCCGCGATCGCATCCCGGATCTGGCCGAAGTCGGCAGCCGCGGGGGCCGATTCCGTTTCCTTCTCCATCGTTTCAGCTTCTGCAATGGCCGTCGCCGTGATCCGGGCACCCTCATCGCGGGCGAGCCGCATGTGCTCCACGACCGATTCGATAAACACGGGATCCAAAGCTTTATCTGAATCGAACCGATTCGCGAACTCTTCAAATACCGTATTGAGTTGAGATTTGTGTTTTTCGAGTTCGGCTTCGATCTTATCCTGCAGGCCGGACATTTCCTGCCTGACACCGGCGAGGGCATCTTTGAGATAATTCTCGAATTCAGTTCTCAGACTAAGTTCGAGTTCTTCACTATTCACTTGGGTTCTCCTCCATTTATTGCAAAAAAGCTATTTAAGGAATGTAAGCTGCGGCGGTTATGAGTAGATAATTGCGATCTATAGACAAGAAGGCGATTTTTACACAGTTCGCCATCGTTAGGAATTATGAAACAATTCTATTACTCAAGTCAAGAAAATTGTTTGAAATCAACAAAATCAGGCTAAATGTTGTTTAAACTTTAGGGGGTTGTTTTGGGTTTGCCGCTCTTAGGTGGCTACCACCTCGATCTCGGGGTCTATCTCTTCCTTGATCATGTTTTCGATAGCCATGAGCGTGCCGGTAAGCGAGCTGGGACAACTGCCGCAAGCGCCTTCATAACGAATATTGAGCGTCTTTTCTTCCAGGCTTACAACCTCAAGCCAGCCTCCATCGCTAGCAAGGTAGGGCCTGATCCGTTCATCGAGAAGTTCGTTTATCTGGGCGATAACTGGATCACCGCTCGCCGCAGCGGCTATAGCGCCGCCGACCGCCTGGGCCGAGTTACCGTTGCCGTTAGAGGGTTTAACGCTTTCCGCGGCACGAATAGGCACCGCCAGGTCCGGCAGGATCTCGTCCCATTCGGCTTCGTCGGTCTTCTCGACCGTGATCATTTTGTCCATGTAGAAGACGGAAACGACCTCACCGACTTCAAAGATCGATTTCGCGAGGGCGTTGTCTATCGCATCTTCGACTGTCTTGAACGAATGCGAGGTCCCGTGGGACACCGGCTCCTTAAGGATAAATTTAACGGCGTTGGGATTTGGTGTCTCTTGTATATCTGCGATCTTGGGCATTTCTTCAAAACTCTCTTTAAAAAGGACCCTTATTGAATCCTTACATTTTCGTAAACATTATATCTTATTTTTCGTGATTTTTCCTAAAGCGTAGGCGGCCTGCGCACGAAAAAACGGGCAATTGATATCCTGCGGAAATCAAACGCCCGTCAAAATCGGTTATGTCGCGGCAGTTTCGAACACAAGAAAACCGCGATCTAAGTGCAAAAATTACTCGGTAATATGTATATCGTCGGTTTTATTAACCCTGCCGGCGAGAAACATTCCGCCGAAAACCAGAAACAGGAGCAAAAATACAATAGCAACGACAAAATATATAATGTTCGCGCTGGTGGTATACATGTAAAAGGTTACACCTGTCACAATAGCGCAAACAAGAGCTAAAAGAGCCTTCATCTTCTAAACACCTCCGATCGTTAAAAAGTCTTATAACTTCCTAAGTTCGCCGGCTTATCGTCAGCCTCAATTTTCAAACGCGTGATGCTATTCCGAATCTACCTGTAAACTTTTCAAACTGCTTCATTTGGAATGCCTTAATAGTAAACCCATTCGCCCGGCAAACGCAAGCATTTTCTATTTCAAGGGTGCGGAAATAGTATTGCGGGAATCTTAATTTTTACGGCTTTGTTCGGATCAAGGGCGGCTTTGTGCCTTGATCACGCGTGGAATGGCCTGTAGATCCGGAATGGTAGCGACATCGGCCCACGAGGACGGATCGAACATCGTGAGCACGCGCTCATGCTGCCCGGATCCGATCTCCATCAGCAAAAGACCGCCGGGTTTCAGGAATTCAGGCGCTTCGCGAAC
>Ga0193752_1003257_pt1 | contig 11331 bp, 9 predicted proteins | sample H1c1metaG_FD_144924 | JGI IMG/M metagenome (GOLD analysis project Ga0193752, IMG submission 144924) | Soil microbial communities from a riparian zone of the East river system, Colorado, United States - H1c1 | ecosystem: Environmental > Terrestrial > Soil > Riparian zone | place: USA: East River... | reverse complement strand
CAAGAACCCGACTGCGCGACAGTCGGGTTCTTGTCGTAGCCGCGCTTCTCGGCTTCGTCCGCGAGCAGCGCGAAGCGCAGCGTCTTGTCGAGCAAGTCCTTGAGCTCGGCTTGGTCGGTGAAGCGCTTGCGCAAGTGCGGGCTCTGGCGCGAGACCGCGTCCTCGAGATCGCCGACGGTGAGCTTCTTGCTGCCCGCGTAGCTGACGAGGACCTGGGCGCGGCGCGCTTCCTCTTTGGGATCCGCGGGCGCTGCGGCCGGGGCTGCGGGCGCTGCCGTCGCGGTCGCCGTGGGCGCGCCGCGCAACGTCGGCTTCGGCGCCGGACGCGTGGCTTCTTGCGACGAGGCGAGACCAGCGCTGCCGAAAACCAGCGCGATAAGGCACAGAAGAATACGGGTCGTCTTCGACATGGGCGGGATCCGTTCCATGCCTGCGGCTTCGGGGTCAACCCCCAGCGAGGGGCCAAGCTACCGCTGGACTACAGCCGGACGACGTCGCGCAGCGTGACCAGGGCGATCACCCCGAGCAGGAATAAAATCCCGACGGCGTGAACGGTGGCTTCGAACCGCTCGTTCGGGCGGCGGCGCGTGATCAGCTCGTAGCCGAGGAACACCAGCCGGCCGCCGTCGAGCGCAGGGAAGGGCAGCAGGTTGAACAAGCCGAGCGCCACCGAGATGGCGATCAGGATGTCCAGGAACGGCAGGATGCCCTTCTCGCCCTGCTGGGCGACCAGCTTCACCATGCCCACTGGGCCGGTAACGCCTTCGGTCGTGCGCCGCTGGATCAAGCTCCAGATGCCCGACAGGTTCTCGATCGAGAACAGGTACGGCAGAATCACGGCCTTGTAGGCGGCCTCGCCGATCGGCAGCTGGGTGATGATGGTCTTCACGACCGGGGTCACCCCGATCACGCCGCGCTCGCCGTTGCTGTTGGGCGTGATCGTGAAGGGCTGCAGGCGCTTGCCCTCGCGTTCGACCACGTAGACCGTCGGCTTACCGGCGCGCTGCCGCGTGACCTCGATCAGCTCCTTCACGTTCTTGATCGGCTTGCCGTCGCCCTCGACGACGACGTCGCCCGGCAGCAGGCCTGCTTTCGCGGCCGGCGAGCCCTCTTCGATGCCCGAGATCTGCATCGGCTCGGTCACCGGAGCCGGCACGCGCCAGGCGAACAGCGCCATGAAGAACAGCATCAGCGACGCGGCCAAGTAGTTCGCGAACGGCCCGCCGAAGATGGTGACGATGCGCGCGATCACGCTCTTGTTCGGGAAGAGACCCGGATCCTTGGGATCGATCTCTTCCGCCGGGTTCATGCCCGCGATCATCACGTAGGCCAGGAACGGCACCGCGCAGATCTGGAAGGTGGTGTCGCTGCCCTTCGGGGTGTGGCTCACGATCACCGGGCCCAGGCCGATGCTGAAGCGCGTGACCCGCATGCCGAAGGCGCGAGCGGCGAGGTAGTGCCCCGCTTCGTGAACGATCACGAGCAGCGAGATACCGAAGATGCCGACCAGAACGGATACGAGCATGGAAGTCGCTTCGGGCTTAGCATACCCGCGTGCACGCCGCTTGCGTCCCGGGTTTTCTAGCCATAGCCGCGATTTTGAGCGCCTTGGTGTGCATGCCCGGCCGCGCGGACGGCCCGGTCCTCCACGAGCACGTCCCGGACATCAAAGCGGACGAGGCGGTGCTCACGATTTCCAGCGGCCGCGCTGACCCTGTGGCGATCGAGCAGGACGGCGAGGTGCTCATGGCACCCGACCTGAAGGAGCCCGCGCTCGATCAACCACCGATGCTCGCGGACCCCGGCGATGGCGAGCTCGGCGAGCAGCCCGGCCAGCGCTCGCCCAGCTTCACGCCCGACCGCATCACCGACCTCGAAGGCCAGCTCGACTACTACGAGACCTTCACGCCCATCATCGCGCCCTTCAAGCGCGTGACCGCGCTGGACGCCACGGCGCTCGGCCCGGCCGGTGTGCGCATGCCGGTGCTCGTGGTCGCCGACGGTCGGACGCGGCCGGTGGCGATCGAAGGCGCGGACAGCGCGCCACCGGATGCGCGCCCGCGCGATCGCTTTTGGGGCGATGCCACCTTGGACTTCTCGCGCGGCCGCATGCTGCCGCTGCCGTCGGTGTCGCCCGAGTCGCGGATCTTGAGCCTCAAGTCGGAGCCCGAGGTCATGCTCTCGATCACGCGCGACGGCGCCGACAACTTCTTCATCGCGCTCGATCGCAACGAGCGCACGCCGTCCGAGCCGGTGCGCATCGCGTATCTGACCGACGCGCCGATCACGTACTTCGGCGGCGACATCCCGGCGGTCGGCATCGAGACGCTCGCCGCGTTTGCGCCGCCGCTCGATGCCGAGCTGAAGCGCCGCGGCCGCGCGCTCGCGCGCGAGCTGGGCGTGCAAGAGGGCGCCGATCTCAAGACCGCCCTGCACGCGCTCACCGAGCACTTCCGCGCGTTCGAAGAGTCGAGCGAGCCGCCGCGCGACACCGGCGACATCTACGCGGATCTGGTGCGCGGTAAAAAAGGCGTGTGCCGTCATCGCGCGTACGGCTTCGTCGTGACCGCGCACGCGCTCGGCATCCCCGCGCGCTTCGTGCAGAACGAAGCGCATTCCTTCGTAGAGGTGCGGCTACCGGGCGCGTATGGCTTTCGCAGGATCGATCTCGGCGGTGCCGCGCAGGGCTTGAACGCGCACGCCGACAAGGACGCGCCCGTGTATCAGCCGAAGGAGCCGGACGCGCTGCCGCGGCCGGCCGCGTACGAAGAGAGCTATTCGCAGGCCGGTCTCGGCACGTCCGGCGCCGAGAAGCCCGCCGGTGATCAGCTCGCAGGCCGCTGGCTGCCGCCGGCCGAGGGCGACCCGAGCAGCGCGGTCAGCTCGGCCGCTGCGCCACGGCCGCTCACCGGCAACGCGCACGACGCCAACGCCGGAAGCCCGACCGATGGCGTCACGCCGCCCAAGCCACGCACGCCGCTCACCGTCACCTTGGACGCGCTGCACACGCGCGTGCTGCGCGGGCAGCGGCTCGAGGTCTCCGGCCGTGTCACCCGCGCGGGCGATAGCCAAGGCGTGGCCGGATTGCGGGTCGAGGTATCGTTTGCCGCGGAAGATCGCCGCGATCGCCTGCTGCTCGGCATCGCCGTCACCAGCGACAACGGCGCCTTCCTGGGGTCGTTCGGCGTGCCGACCGATCTGGAGCTCGGCGACTACCGGTTGGTGGTCTTGACCCCGGGCGACGCCGCGCACGCGCCGGCGATGGCGCAGTGATTTTGCGGCCGTAAATGGTAGGAACAGTGGGTGCCATGACACCGAAGCTTGCGCTCTGTCAGATCAACACCACCGTCGGCGACTTCGCGGGCAACTGCGCGCTCGTGCTCGACGCCTGTGAGCGCGCCGCCGCAGCGGGGGCGACGCTCGCGCTCTTTCCCGAGCTCACGATCGCCGGCTATCCGCCGCGCGACTTGCTCGACCGCGCGTCGTTCATCGCCGACAACGTGCACGCGCTGCAGAGCCTCGCCGAGCGCGCGCCGCGCGAGCTCTCGATCCTGGTCGGCTTCGTCGAGCCGCTCGAAGGCAAGCTGTACAACGCGGTCGCGCTGGTCCGGTCCGGCTCGGTGCAGCAGGTGTTCCACAAGCGCCTGCTGCCCACGTACGACGTGTTCGACGAGGACCGCTACTTCGAGCCCGGCAATCTGCCGATGACGTTCGAGCTCGGCGGCACGCGTTTCGGCGTGACGATCTGCGAGGACGCGTGGAACGACGACGGCGCGCTCGAGCGCTTCCACGACGAGAATCCGATCGAGCTGTGCATCGAGCAGGGCGCCGACGTGCTGATTAACATCTCGGCCTCGCCGTTCACGCTCAAGAAGCTGGGCGCGCGGCCGGCGATGCTGAGCGCGATCGCCAAGCGCACCGGCAAGCCGCTGGCGTTCTGCAACCACGTCGGCGGCAACGACGACTTGATCTTCGACGGCAGCTCCGCGCTGTTTCTACCGAACGGCCGCGAGACTTTTCGGTGCGAGAGCTTCGACGAAGACCTCGTGATCGCAGCGCTCGACGTCGCGGACCGGAGCGAGGAGCCCGAGCCGCAGACGCCAGCCGGCGCGGCGCTCGACGCGCTCGTGCTCGGCACGCGCGACTACGCGCGCAAGTGCGGCTTCAGCCGGGCGGTGCTCGGCCTGTCCGGCGGCATCGACAGCTCGCTGGTCGCGGTGATCGCCGCCGAGGCGCTCGGCAAAGAGAACGTGCTCGGCGTGGCCATGCCCACGCGCTACTCGTCGCAAGGCAGCCTGAGCGACGCCGCCGCGCTCGCCGAAGCGCTCGACATCGGCTACCGCGTGATCGACATCGACCCGTTGTTCGCGACGTACCTCGACCGGCTCGGCCCCGAGCTCGCCGAGCTGGGCCCGGCACCGGAGCGCGACACCACGTTCGAGAACCTGCAGGCGCGCATCCGCGGCAACACGCTGATGGCGATCTCGAACCGGCTCGGCCACCTGTTGCTCACGACCGGCAACAAGAGCGAGGTCGCCGTCGGCTACTGCACGCTGTACGGAGATATGTGCGGCGGGCTCGCGGTGATCAGCGACCTGCCGAAGACGTTCGTCTACGAGGTCTGCGAGGAGGTGAACCGCCGCGCCGGCCGCGAGCTGATCCCGCAGACCGTGATCGACAAGCCGCCGAGCGCCGAGCTGCGCCCCAATCAACGCGACGACGACAGCTTGCCGCCGTATCCCGTGCTCGACGCGCTGCTCGCGCAGATCGTCGAAGAAGGCCGCTCGGTCGACGAGATCATCGCCGCCGGTGGCGATCGCGCGCTCGCCGAGCGCGTGATGCGCCTGGTCCGCGGCGCCGAATACAAGCGCAAGCAGATGCCACCCGGCCTGATCGTCACGCGCAAGGCGTTCGGCTCTGGCCGCCGCTATCCGATCGCTGCCAAGTAGTAGGCCGCACTCAGTCTACGTTGTTGCCGAGCTCGAGCGGCACGCTGAGCTTCTCGGTGCCGCCGCGCAGCACCTGCAGCACGATCTTCTCGCCGGGCTGCTTGTCGTCGAGCGCGAGGGAGATGTCTTGCGAGCTGTCGACGGGCTTGTCGTTGATGCCGGTGATGACGTCGCCGAGGTGAAGGCGGCCCGAAGGGTACTCTTGCGTCGTGCCCATGATGCCGGCGAGCGCGGCCGGGCCTTTTTCGACCACGCGCACGACCAGCGCGCCGCGCACGCCGAGCCGCCGCGCGATCTCGTCGTCCGCGAACTCGGCACCGATCACCGGGCGCTTCTCTTTGCCGTACTGAATGAGCTGCGGAACGATCTGGGCGACGGTGTCGACCGGCACCGCGAAGCCGATACCCGCGGATGCGCCGGAGGGGCTCAGGATCGACGTGTTCACGCCGATCAAGCGGCCGGCGCTGTCGAGCAGCGGACCGCCGGAGTTGCCGGGGTTGATCGCGGCATCGGTTTGGATCGCGCCGTGGATCGGTAGCCCGGAGAGGCCTGGGATCTCGCGGCCGAGGCCGCTGATCACGCCGGTCGACAAGGTGTAGTCGAGCCCGAACGGGCTGCCGATCGCGAGCACGCTCTGGCCGACCACCAGATCGTGCGACGTGCCCAGCGGCAAGCCCCTCGAGCGGCCGATCGCGCCGTCGATCCGCAACACCGCCAGATCATGGCGCCGCGATACACCGACGAGCTTCGCTTCCCAGACGCTTTGATCGGGCAGCGTGACGCGTGCGGCGCTCGCGCCCTGGATGACGTGCGCGTTGGTGACGACGTGGCCGCGATCATCCCAGACGAAGCCCGATCCGGTGCCGGTCGGCACCTCGAGCGCGCGCAAACGGAACATGTCGGTGCGCACGTCGAGCGTGGTGATGTGCGCGACCGACTGCGACGCTTTGCGAAACAGCTCGACGTACGTCTTCTCGAGGTCGGCGAGATCGCCGCGCGGCACGATCAGCGGCTTCTGGGGCGGGCCTTCGACGCGCGGCTGCAGGCGCGCTTCGATCTGGTACACGCGCACGCCCAGCACGCCCACCGACGCGAGCAAGAGGAATAGGACGACACGTGCGAGCCAATCTCGGCGTTGCATGACGGAGCTTTCGTTAGCGCTCGCGGATCACGGGCAGCCCGCGGGAGGCAGCGCGCCATTCATGATCCAAGTCTCGATCAGCCCGAGCACCGCTTCGTTGGGCGTTCCGACGAGGCCGTTTGCGAAGCCGTACGGCATCGCCATACCGCACATCGCCGGATCCGCCCTGAGCTTCAAGAGCAGCTGTGAGGCGCCCGGATTGCCGGGCACAACCAGGGTCTGGCCGCTGCATTCCATGGTGTCGCTGACGTGCCCGACGATGTTGGCGTGACTGCCGCACGCGTCGCCGAGCTCGCCGAGCAGGGCGCCTTGGAAGCCCATCGACCCTTCGGCGTTATGGCAGCTGACGCACAACGGGCCGAGCGTCCCCCAGATGCTGTCCCACGTGGCGGTGGCGGTGCCACCGACCGCCTGGATCACCGGCGCGCCGCACGCGAGCCAGTTGCGAACGGTCTCTTTGTCACCGCTGCTCAGCTCGCCGCTGCCGGCGGGTTTGGCCGGAGGCATCTCGCCGCCTTCGATCTCGGACCACATATCCTCGGCCCAATCGACGACCAGACCGGAATGGCGCGTGACCTTCGCCATCTCTTCGGGCGTCGCGCCGCCGAGCACGTCGAAGTTCAAGTCGGCTGGAGCACCCACGCGCAGCTCGCCCATAGCGCTTTCGGAGTGGCACCTGCCGCCGGCGCAGCGCGTGCCGACGATCGCCTGGCCAGCGTACGGCATGCCGGTGGCCGGATCGCCGCCGAGCACGGTGTTGTTGCACTCGCCGAGGCTCTCGCCGCACGCGTTGAGCGACACCAGGCACATTGCGCCAAGCCAGACGCGCGCTGCTTTTTGAACCGCACGACCCATCCCACTGCCTCCTATTTCTTCTTCGCAGCCGCGGCTTCTGCCTTCAGCTTCTCGCGCAGGCGAATGCCCAAGCCATCTTTGTTCTGCTGCTTCGCGCGACCGATCGCGAGCGCGCCCGGGGGCACATCGAGGGTCACGGTCGTGCCGGTGGCGACGTAGCCGTCCTTGCCGACGGTGACCGGGGCGACCATGTGACTGTCGCTGCCGATGAACGCGTTGTCCTCGAGCACGGTGACGTGCTTGGCGAAGCCGTCGTAGTTGCAGAAGATCGTGCCCGCGCCGACGTTGACGTTCTCGCCGATCACGCCGTCGCCCAGGTACGACAGGTGGTTGGCCTTGGATCCACGGCCGATGCGCGTCTTCTTGGTCTCGACGAAGTTGCCGATGTGCGTCTCCGGGCCGAGCTCCGAGCCCGGGCGCAGGTGCGAGAACGGGCCGAGCTGCGCGCGCTCGCCGATCGAGCTGTCGGTCGCGATCGTGTAGGGCAAGAGCTTTGCGCCCGCGGCCACGGTCACGTTGCGCAGCACGCAGCCGGTGTCGATGTACGCGCCGCTGGCGATCCGGCACGCGCCGCGCAGGTGCACGTTGCTCTCGATCGTGACGTCGGGCTCGATCTCGCAATCGGTGTCGATGAACGTGGTCTCCGCGTCGCGGATCGTCACGCCGGAGCGCGCCAGCTTGCGGGCGAGCCGCAGCCGCATCACGCGCTCGCGCAGCGCCAGCTCGTGGCGGTCGTTGACGCCGTGCAGGTCTTCTTCAGCCCAGGTCACGTCGGCCACGACCGATTTTTTGGCGGCGAGCGCGACCAGATCGGTCAGGTACAGCTCGCCCTGCGCGTTCTTGGTGTCGAGCTGCGTGATCGCTTCGCGGAAGAAGCGCGCGTTCACCGCGTACACGCCTGGGTTCCACTCGCGGATCGTGGCTTCTTCCTGCGTGCAGTCGCGCTGCTCGCGAATGTCGACCGGGGTGCCCTCGACGCTGCGGATGATCCGACCGTAGCCGGTCGCGTCGCCCGACTTGACGGTGTGCAGCGAGAGCAGCGCCGAGCTGCCCTCGTGGCGCTTGATCAGCGCGCTCAGGCACTCGCTGGTGATCGCCGCGGCATCGCCGTTCAAGATCAGAAACGTGCCGGTGTGATGCGGCGCCGCAGCAGCGCCGACGCGCGCCGCGTCGCCGGTGCCGAGCTGCTTCTCTTGATGCGCGAACAGCACGCGATCGCCGAACCGCTCCGTAAGCATCGGCGCGACCAACTCGCGGCCGTGCCCGAGCACGATCACGACGCGCGAGGCGCCGGCGTCGAGCGCCGCTTGCACCGGGTAACAAACCATCGGCCGTCCGAGCACCGGATGGAGCACCTTGGGCAGCGCGCTCTTCATGCGCGTGCCTTGGCCTGCCGCCAGGACGATGCCGATCGGTTGCGAGGTTTGGGTCATGCGCGCGCTCCGAGCAGGTGGTCGCCAACCTCGGCGAGCGCGGCGAGATCATGGACGTCGCGGCGCATCGCCGGCACTTCCGTGTAGCTCATATCGGGCGCGAGGTGCTCGCGCAATCGGCGCACACCCTCGAGGTCGCGCTTGGCCAGCGCATCGGCGTCGCGCAGCGCGGCGTGCATGCGCGACACGAGCTCGTCGCTCGGCGCGTTCTGGCCAGCGTCGCGGGCCATTTGCGTCAGCTGCTCGAGCGTCGGCAGGCCCGGGCTCTTGTTCACGCGATTCACGATCAGCGCGCGCGCCTGGATGCCGTACGCGTCGAGCTTCTTACCGAAGAACACCGCTTCGCCCACCGCCACCGGCGCGGGGCTGGTCACGATGATGAACGCCACGTCTTTGCCGCGCAGGTCGTCGTAGACCGCTTGCGCGCGCACGCGAAAGCCGCCGAACAGCTCGTTCAGATCGGTCACGAACGAGCCGATCAGATCCAAGAACTCGGCGCCGGTGAACTTGGCCAACCCGCGCAGCACGTACGCCGCGCCGCGGCCGAGCAAGCTGAAGCCTTTGCTGCCTTCCAGCTGCTCCACGAACCAGCGCATCACCGGCGAGTCGATCGCGCCGATCAGCTTGTTGGGCGCGTCGAGGAAGTCGAGCGCGTTGGTCGTCGGCGGCGTGTCGAGCACGATGAAGTCGAAGCGGTCGTCGCGGCGCACGGAGTTCAGCTTCTCCATCGCCATGTACTCCTGCGTGCCGGCCAGCGACGTGGAGACGTATTGATAGAGGCGGTTGCCGAGGATGCGCTGCTTCTGCGCCTCCGAGCTCGCGTAGCGCTCGATCAAGTCGTCGAAGGTCTGCTTCATGTCGAGCATCATCGCGAACAGCACGCCGCGCGCTTGCAGCCCGTTCTTCTCGAACAGCGCCGGCGCGATCTGCTGCTCGCCCTTCGTCAGCTCGGAGAGGCCAAGGCTGTTGGCGAGGCGCTTGGCCGGGTCGATGGTCAGGCACAGCACGCGCCGGCCATCCATCGCGGCGCGGACCGCGATCGCGGCCGAGGTCGTGGTCTTACCTACGCCGCCCGAGCCCAGGCAGACGACGACGCGGTGTTTGCGGATGACATCGGTCAGCTCCACGGCGCGCAGCATAGAGGATTTCGCACCGCTTTCTTGGTCACTGTGCCGAGCCCAGGTACGCTGACGACCACCTTGGCTTACATCATCATACTCCTGCGTAGAGGCCGTTTTCTATGAACCTCATTCTTCAGGACCGGCGCGAGCGCCGGAGCAGCAACAGCGCCATGGCGCTCCGCTACCAGCTGGAGAGCACCTTGCGCCAAGGCAAGATGGCCGCGCTCGCGCTGACCGACGACGCCGGTACCGTGGTCGCCTACGCCGGCGACGAGGCGGTCTGCGCCGAGCTCGGCGCGCTCGCCCCGGTCGTCGCGCACGGCTGGCCAGCGGACTTCGCGCCGGTGCCGGTCACGATCTCCGGCAGCAGCTCGGCGCCGCGCAGCATCACGAAAGAAGACGTGAGCGTGCGCGCGATCGAGTGCTTCGGCGAATCGCTGTTCTTAGCCTCGCTCGGCGGTGGCGTCGCGCGCGACGCGTTGCTCGCCCACTCCGCCCGCGGCGTGCACCGCATCCTGACTGCGAACTAGCCGGCGGCCGACGGTGGTGGCGGCACCATGCGCGAGCGGCGCTCGGCGAATCGAGCCAGCGCGCGGCGCTTCAGGATGCTGCCGATGATCACCACGATCAGCGCGCCCGTCATGCACGCGACCAGCATTTCGGTGTGGCTGGTCTCGTGGTGCAACACGAACTTCGGCACGAGCGGGTCGTGCACCATGATCTCGCCCGCGAGCCAGCCGAGCAGGCCGGCGCCGGCGACCACCAGCACGGGAAAGCGGGTCAGGATTCGCAGCACGACCTTGCTGCCGAACACGATCAACGGGATCGACAGGCACAAGCCGAACGCGATCAACCCGAAGTGACCCTTGGCGGCGGCTACGATGCCGATCACGTTGTCGAGGCTCATCACCAGGTCGGCGACCACGATGGTTTGAATCGCACCCCATAGACCTGAGGCGGTCTTGATGTTCTCGCCTTCGTCGTGGTCCTCGGGTTGCATCAGCTTGATGCCGATCCACAGCAGCAAGACGCCACCGATCAGCTTCAGGGCGGTGATCTCGAGCAGCGTCGAGATCGTGAAGCAGAAGATCAGCCGCGCGATCACCGCGCCGGCCGTACCTGCGAGCACCGCCGTGTTGCGCTGCTTGTCGGGCAGGTTCCGGCACGCCAGTGCGATCACGACGGCGTTGTCGCCAGAGAGCAGCACGTCGACAATGACGATTTGCCAAAGCGCGATCCAGACTTCCGAGCTCATCCAGTCCATCGAGAAACGGCCACCTCTGCAGTGCGTTGAAGCCTGGCGCCTCGCCGGGCGGGGCGCAAAACGGGCCGGACCTTAGCTGGAAGCCGCTCCGATGGCGACCCGCCGGTCTGGACTTTTGAGCGGGTCGGGGTCCGGCTGGTGTTTTGCCGGAGATTTGTGCTTGGTATGCCGCGCGATGTTGGTGGGGCGAAAGTGGAGCCAAATACACCTTACGTCGCTGGCGTTCGTGCTGGCGTGCTGCGGAGCGCTGCGGGCGAACGCGCAAGCACCGTCTGCGCTCAGCTGGGTGCGCCAGCCCGGCGCGGAAGGTTGCATCGGAGCGCCTCAGCTGGGGGCACGCGTCGAGCGTTTGGTCGGCCCGGTGCTCGTGGCCGCGCCTTCCGCCGAGGTCTCGGTCGAGGGGGTCATCACTCGGCAGGGCCAGCGCTTCGTCGCGAAGATCGTGATCAGCGACGCCCGTGGCGGCGTGCTCGGCGAGCGCGAGCTGCAGAGCGCGCGCGCGCCTGCCGGTGCCGAGCCCGAGTGCCGCGCGCTCGACGACCAATTGGCCTTCGTGATCGCCGTCGCG
>Ga0193752_1003256_pt1 | contig 11334 bp, 10 predicted proteins | sample H1c1metaG_FD_144924 | JGI IMG/M metagenome (GOLD analysis project Ga0193752, IMG submission 144924) | Soil microbial communities from a riparian zone of the East river system, Colorado, United States - H1c1 | ecosystem: Environmental > Terrestrial > Soil > Riparian zone | place: USA: East River... | reverse complement strand
CTATCTCACGCTCGACCGGGCTTCCGGCACGCTTTCCGGCGGCGAAGGCCAGCGCATTCGCCTTGCGACGCAGATCGGTTCGCAGCTTCGTGGCGTGCTGTATGTGCTGGACGAACCGAGCATCGGCCTGCATCCGCGGGACAATCAAAAGCTGCTCGAGACGCTGAAGGAACTTCGAGACCTCGGCAATACCGTCCTCGTCGTCGAGCATGACGAAGAGACGATCGAACACGCCGATTACGTTGTCGATCTCGGGCCGCTCGCAGGAACACACGGCGGCGAGATCGTCGCGGCCGGAACGCCTAAAGATATCGAGAATGCCGAAGGTTCGCTGACCGGAAAATATCTGAAAGGCGAGCTGAAGATCGAGGTGCCTGACGTTCGCCGCCTGCCGAACGGAAGCCGCATCAGCGTAAAAGGAGCACGGGCTCATAATCTAAAAAATATCGATGTAGAATTTCCGCTCGGGTTGCTGACGGTCGTCACCGGCGTTTCCGGTTCGGGCAAATCGACGTTGGTCGAGGATATTCTTTTTCCGGCTTTGTACCGACACGTCTATAAATCTAATATCGAGCCGCTTGCTCACGACAGCGTCGATGGCCTTGATTTGGTGGACAAGATCATCGAGATAGATCAGTCGCCGATCGGCCGCACGCCGCGTTCGAATCCGGCGACTTACACGGGCCTATTTACGCCGCTCCGCGAACTTTATGCGATGCTGCCGGAATCGCGTACGCGCGGTTACAAGTCTGGCCGTTTTTCGTTCAACGTGAAAGGCGGACGCTGTGAGGCGTGCGAAGGCGGCGGAATGAAGCGGATCGAGATGAACTTCCTGCCGGACGTTTACGTCACCTGCGACGTGTGCCGCGGCCATCGCTATAACCGCGAAACATTGGCCGTTCGATTCAAGGGACGTTCGATCGCCGATCTGCTCGATACGACCATCGAAGACGCTTTGCCGCTGCTCGAAAATATCCCGGCGATCAGGCAAAAGCTGCAAACACTGCTGGATGTCGGGCTCGGTTACATCAAGGTCGGCCAGTCCTCCACGACGCTCTCAGGCGGCGAGGCACAGCGCATCAAACTCGCCAAGGAACTCTCAAAACGCGCCACCGGCAAAACCATCTACATCCTCGACGAACCGACTACCGGGCTCCATTTTGCCGACGTGCATAAGCTACTCGATGTGCTGCAGCAACTCGTCGATACGGGCAACACGGTCATCGTCATCGAACACAATCTCGATGTTATAAAATCCGCCGACTACATCATCGACCTCGGCCCCGAAGGCGGATCGGGAGGCGGAAAGATCGTAGCTGTGGGAACTCCGGAAGAGGTTGCGAGGGTGAAGAAATCGTATACGGGGCAGGCGCTGAAAACTGTTCTATAATTAGTCGGGTTGGAGTATAATTCCCACAAGAGGTGAGTACATGTCACAAACGGAAGTCGAGCGTGAGATCGACCATTTAAAGACCGACATTGGTCTTTTGAAGAAAAAAGTAGAGAAATTGGAGAAAGACGAGTTGCCTTGGTGGAAGCAGATCGTAGGCACGTTTGCCGATGATCCGGCTCATGAAGAAGCAATGAGCCTGGGACGGGAGTACCGCCGTGATCAGCGAGAAGACTACGATGATCGGCCCGTATGATAATTCTGGACACGGATTGCATAAGTCTTCTACAGCGCGAAAATGTGATCGTTGGTTCGAACCTACAACGAAATTTGGACAAATTTTCTCCTGAAGAGATCTGCACAAGCATTATTTCATTCGAAGAACAAATGCGTGGCTGGCTTTCATTCGTATCAAAAAGCCGAACACCTGACCAACAAATATTTGCTTATTCCAGACTTCACGCTGCGCTGAAAGATTACAAAAATTCGACCGTACTTGATTTTGACGACAAGGCTGCAAAGATTTTCGTTCAATTAAAATCCGACAGAATCAGAATCGGAACAATGGATCTGAAAATTGCATCGATCGCAATTGCCAACCAAGCGATTTTGATTTCCAGAAACCTGTCGGACTTTGAACAGGTTCCCAATTTATCCGTCAAAGATTGGACGCAATAGTCTCTACTTTTAACCTTATCGCTAACCGGTTGATTGGATCAATAATTAGACAGTTACTGATATGTAACTATAAACCGCTTTCCAACAACTGTACCCTAATCATCAGTCTCATTTCCCGGCGGCTGAATCCGTCGATTAGGTCCATTGTTCTTCCAAAATCTTTTTCTGCTAGTGTGCGGAACATCGACGAGTCGATGTAGATGCCGAAGTTGTAGCCGTTTGAGATGACGAATTCGCCCTGGCGGACGTTGTTGCCCTGAAAGGCGTTGACGACGGCGAAGGCGTTTGCGAGTTCGTTCATTTGTTCGACGGCCGGTTCGAGGTTTCTGAATGCTTCGGACGGATCGATCGACGCGTAGGTCGAGACCAGTTGGAACAACTGCGACATATCGTTGCTGTTTTCGGGTTGGTCAGGCATCGACGAACGAACGCGGTTGAGAATACCGACGGACCGTGAACGATTTTCGTCCGGGTTGGCGTTAAAGATCGTGAGAGCGAGCGAGATCAATGCCGAGTTTTTGTTCGCTTCAACAAAACTGAGAATCAGTGATTCCGCCGCATCGTAATTACCTTTGTTTATCAACTGCTGCGAATATGTCCAGTTGAGGCTGTTGACAGCATTCTCGAGTGCGTCATCCTCGAAATGGTCTTTCAGTACGCCCAACGCCTGATCGTATTGGCCTGATTCCGAAAGCTTGTTTGCGGCGGCCTGATAGATCGACGGACGCGATTCGGCCGGAAATTTCTTTGCTTCGGCGATCAGAAAGCCGGCGGTAGGATCGTTTTGCATCAGCTTTTGAAGTTCCGGGTCGGACTCGCGATAATGCCCGCGGTAACGAGTGTTCGCCGCCGCCGTTTTCAGGGCTTCGTAAGACGCCGGTGAAAAGCGTTTTACTATCGGCTCAAGCTGCTGCAGCGGAATATAGCCAAGCTGAGGGCCTTTGGCGATGTACACAGCGATCAGTTTTTCCGCCAGGTCGCGAACTCTCGATTCTTCGAAAGCGATGTATTTTTCGTTTGGATTTCTCTCGCGGATAAACTCGGTAAGTATGGAATTCGCCAGGCTGATCGACTCATAGTTGGGCTGCGTGCCGGACATAAACCCTTTGCCGACCAGTTTCCCGATCACTTCGTTCCCAAGTTCGTTTGCCGCGGCGGGATCTTTCTCGAACAGCTTTTTCAGCAAATTAAGAGTTTCGCCGGAAACTTTTTTGTTGATGCTGTCTTTAAGCAATGCGACCGAACGCTCCGGTTTTTGCTGCGCGACCATCCCGATCAGCCGTTGTTCAAGGCCGACCTCAGCCTGCGCCAGATAATTTGAATTATTCTGAAAATCGCCGATCTTGCCTTGGGTTTTGTTTGTTAAGGCACGTTCTATTGCTGACGGACGCGTTTTATAAAGGCTTTCGAGCGCAAATTCCGCGTCGTATTGTGCGATCTGATTTAGTATCTGCGGACGTGTCGATTGACTAGTCAAAAGGTCGCTTTGCTGGTTACTTGCCTTGCGGTTCTGTTCGGCAAATGATTGAGCCGCAATGAGTTCGGCGATCGCGTTCTGAAAGAACGAACGGCTGCGTTCCGGATCCTTTGCGACAACGGCGCCGAGTTTAGAAAATATTACAGCCCGGTTTTCCGGCAGGCGAAGCTGCGGTGTCTCCGCTACGGCCTGTTCGATCATCTTTGCCCGGCGGATGGCTTTTTCCTTTTCGATCTCAGGCGTGGATTGGGCGAAAAGGCTGCAATGTGCGGCCAATAGAAACGCGAATGTGAGCAATTTCAGCATAATGGTTCTCCAATATTTTAAGAACGGGCTGATTTAAAGAGTTTGCAAACAAAGAAAAGGTTGCACGGCCGCAATAAGCCGTACAACCGAAAAAATGAGATCCGCGAAGATCTATTGACCGAACCAATAGGGCGTGTCCTTTGTCCAGGCCGAGGTTTTGAAACGCGTGTGCAAAATGTCAAAGGCCTGTTTCGAAACCCTGCCGGTCGAATCGTCCTTGCAGCCGTAACGTGTCGATCTGACGGCGAGATGCAAGATCTCTGGTGTTTGTTCGTGATTTGGGTTCTTAGCCGCAAACTCGAGAGCTCGCCGCGTCAGCATCGTCGCGGATTCGCCGCCCGCTACCATCTGATCTTTTTCACGCAAAGCCTCGGCCTTCTGCTGCGCGGTCAGGAATGAGGGAAACGCAATGCCAAGCTTGTCGGCATGATTCTCGACGCACCACCAGTTTCCGCGAATGCTGTCGATCTCGGTCGGCACACCATCTTCGCGACCGTAACCGGTTTCTAAGTAAGGCTGGATCACGGGATTTCGCAGGATCGCAACGAGGGCCGCTCCTTCGCGATCGACCGGAGTAGTCGCCGCCGCATATTTTCCAAACAGCGATGTCGAATCTTTTGTGGCGGTCGCGATCAGCGGAGCGAACTCGCGTTCGACCTCTGTGTTCTTTAACGCAAAGGCTCGCGTCCAAACTGCCATCACGAGCATCCGCTTCAAATGCGCGGGAAGCTGGCTGCTGACTGCGGCTTTCTTTAGCACAGATAGCGGCACTTTTTCATTTAGAAAAGCAGTTCCGTCAACGTCAAACATCGTGCGGTTCGCCCACGGCTTGAGTGTCGCGTTGTCATCCACACTCGACGGCTCCTCGCGGTCGTCCTCACTCCATGAAAACATTACGGGCTTGCGTTGTGCGAATTTTAGATAATCTTCCAGATCAGCCGCGAAGATCGCTCGCTGCGACAGGAAAGTATTTTGCGTGGAAAGCGGCAGTCCGCTGAGATCGCCCGTTTCATCAAACTTCTTTTTCGCCTCGGCAATGTTGCCGCCATCGATCAAAAGACGTATCTGATGAAAACGAACGGTCGCGAATGCCGGCGAATCTTGTTTGATCTTTGCGGCTTCGGCCAGCAACTGCGCCGCTTGTGGCGATCGGGCATCCGTTTTCGAGATCGCCGGAACGAACCAGTGAAGTTTTCCGGTCTGCTTCCATTTATCGAACGACGCCTGTTCGCCATCAGCGGCCTGATAGGTAAATATCCATTCGGCCAATTCGTCGCCGCGTTCCGAAGCGGGAATATCGCGCAACTTCAGGTCATAGTTATAGTCATATTCTTTTCCGGCCTTTTCTGCTTCCTTTCGTTCGACCTCTCTGCCCGCTTCACTCGCAGCTTCGGTTATTCGATTCAGGAACAAAGTGTAATCGGTCAGGTCGTTGTAAAAATTTAGATTTTCTGTGTGAGCGGTAAGAAGCGTTCCCAGCTCCTTTCGGCGTTCTTCAGGCGTCATTCTAAATTTTACGAGACCCAGAAGCCGTACCGCTGACCTATGAAATTCGCTCATCGAATTGTCACTCAGTATCTGCTTCAACGCAGCTTCGGCTTTTTGCAGATTATTTTTTTTGGCAGCCTCAATATCTTTATTAGGTCCTTCGCCATCGGGAGAATTGAGCAGGCTAGCTTCGCGGACGTAGGTTCGGGCGGCGACAAATCTGGCGGTATTTCGCCAAGTATTGTTTCCATCAGCGGCGACCGCTTCAAAGTCTGTTCTGGATTCCGGCATTTTTCCTTGATAAAATTTTGCTGCGGCGATCTGATAAGAGCGATCCTTCTGCAGCCATTCCGGGCCGCTAGTTAAATTTTCCGGTGTCGCAGTTTGTTCTCCGCAATTGTTAAAAACCGCATCCTGTCCTTTCAGCCATTCTTTTGTATCCGCCGAGACGCCGTATTTTGCGATGCGGTCCTCCAGGGTTTTGGTCGCGTTTCTAAACGAATCGGCCAGGCAGTTTATGAAATAGGCATAGCCATCCCGCTTACTACCGTTCACTGTCACCTTTTCTTCTGTGATCTTCGCCCTCGCGGCAAACCACTGATCGGGTGCACTCTCATTTGTCTTGCCCGTATCGCCCGACCGCGTCGCATCTTCGATGCCGGAAAGATAAAAGATCTTGTTTTCCATCGCGGCAACAGCTTGTTTTTGCTCGGCTTTGGTCAGAGAAAGTCCGTTCAGTTGACGATAAAATAACACCATCGACATCGGCCCAAAGGACGACGGAACGATCCCGTTAGAGCCGTTTGCGTAAGGCTCAAGTGGAAGATCGGGATGCTTTTTCAGGCTAAAAAGCACATCCAAAACAAATGGGCCGCAAGCAAAAGCGGACGGCGAACTGCCAAAGACGATCGTAAGGAGCAGCAACAATGTGAGGGTTTTATTTTTCATGGAAACTTTTTATTCTATCGAGATCATGTTCCTGCCAAGCGGAGGACTTAAAATAAAAGAAACGCCGATTTTGTCTTAGACCTTTCGGCGGCGGCCCGTCGAGCGAAACGCCGTAGCTATTTTTGCATACCGTTTCGCGCCAGTCATTACCTTTTGCAAGCAGATCAGTCACGGCCTTTTTGTCCGGCCCCATATCGAAGATCATCGGCACCGCATCGTCGATCGGCAAGTTGTCCAGCCAGCCGTCTCCAACACACCAGGACGTCAAAGCGGTTATTGTCAGCGGATAGTTTTCAGGGATCGCCTTCCGGATATCCGCGATCAACTGCCGGTAAAACGCCCGTTCAGAAAGAAGCGCGTCGAAATCGATCTGCACGCCTTTTATATCGGCCAATTCTATCGTCTTTTTGACGTATTGAACGATACTTTTTTGTTGTTCGGCGGAAAGCCCCGGAGTTTTAGCAGAATCTCGCGTAGATTCGATCCGAGTTACGGCGATCAGATAAGTTCCGTCAGATATTTGCAGCGGCTGGCGACGCGGTTGATAGACAACCTCGTTGCCTTGCAAGGTCAACGTCTGTGCCAAAAAAGCTACACCAAATTCTTTTGTATCAATGAATCTTAGATCTTCCGGACGTTCCCATGCCCAAAGAATTTTTGGAGGGAATGCGTCGGGGTGTTGAGAATCGGAACAAGCAAATACGCTGAAGATCGAAAGCAGCAAAAGCGGCCTAACCAGAAACCTCATACATTCCTGATCGCGTCGCTCATTTCCCGCACGGCCTGGCTGAGGCCGACGAAAACGGCGCGAGAGATGATGTTGTGGCCAATGTTGAATTCCGTTATTTCGGGAATTGCAGCGAGAGCTCCGACATTGCGGTATGTTAGGCCGTGGCCGGCGGCGATCATCAGGCCGAGATTTTTGCCGTGAACGGATGCACGTCGAATGCGTTCGACCTCTGAGGCTGCTCGTTTTTCGCCTTCGCCGTGAGCGGCCCGGGCGGACAGCGTCAACTCGGCATACTCGCCTGTGCAAAGCTCGATCTGCTGTGCTCCGGCATTCTTGGCGGCGTCGATCTGCTTTTCGTTGGGGTCAATGAAAATGCTGACGAAAATATCGGCCTTTCGCAGTTTTTCGATCGCATTTTTTGCATTCTCAAAATTTGATATAACGTCCAGCCCGCCTTCGGTCGTGACCTCGTTCGGGTTCTCAGGTACCAGCGAAACGGCGTCGGGCTTGGTCTGCTCGGCTATCGCGACCATCTCATTCGTTGCGGCCATTTCGACATTTAGATAGGTCGTCACCACATCACGCAGCAATTCGATATCGCGATCCTGTATGTGCCGCCGGTCCTGACGAAGATGCACGGTAATGCCATTCGCCCCGGCCTGCTCACAAATGACCGCCGCCGTGATTATGCTCGGCTCAATGGTCTTGCGAGCCTCGCGGATCGTAGCGACGTGATCGATGTTTACGTTAAGTCTTGCGGTCACAATAGTTTGTATCTGACTCCATTCTTAGTGAGAACACTGAACCGACCGTCGAAAATATTCGCTAACACTGATAAATATTTTAGGATCAGTTGAGCGGGTTCGGCCGGATCACTGGTGTTCAATCTGAGATAGATCACTCCCAATGGAGGACTCATCTTCTTGCCATAGATCAGTTCGCCATAGTCCGAATCAAAAGTGATTATGATCCGGTTTTCCAATCTTGCTAAAGAAAGAACGGTCTCGTCTTTGATCGAAGGAAATGAATCGGCGACCCACACTATGTTGTGTCCGCTTTCCCGGAGAATATCGACCGTTGTTCTCGAAATGTTCTCGTTCGCCAAAAATGCGGTCATCTCTTCACGATTGGCAAGGTATAGAACAGTCCGTCTTTTAGACTTTCAGTGGCATAGGCAAACACCGCTCGCAAATCTTCGGAGGTAAGCCGTGGATAATTCTCCAAAAGCTGCTGCTCGGTCCATCCGTCTGCAAGTCGTTCAAGGATGAATTCAACCGATAGACGCGTACCTTTGATCGTAGGTTTTCCCACCAGCACTTCGGGGTCTGATACTATTTTTTCCATCCAGTCCATATCGCTATTATAACGCTTCAAGTTGGTTTGGTATATAACCCGCGTTTGGCATTCTGTCTTATCTGCCGCACTTCGTTGAACATTCTGACGCTGTCGCGGAATACGCTTACTTTGCTTCGTTCGTCGTTGTTCCAGCGGACCGGGATCTCATTTAATCGCAGATCGTTAAGATTGGCGACGTATAGAAATTCAACGTCAAAGCCGAACCGGTCGATTAGCATCAGGTCTAACAGCGGACGAAATTTGATCAGGTTAAATGCTTTGAAGCCGCATTGCGTGTCCCAGAAGGGCATTCCAGTCAGCGTTCGGACGACGAGATTGAAAACCTTACCGCCTTGCTCGCGGCGCCACGGTTGATGTGTGCCGATCAGCGAGCGGTCCAAAGCGCGAGAGCCGAACGTAACGTCAAAATCGCCTGCCATGATCGGGTCGATCAATTTCGGCATTTCGTCGATCGGTGTCGAAAGGTCGGCGTCGCTGAAAAGAGCAGTTTCGGCTGAGGCGGCGAGCAAGCCTGTTTTCACCGCAAAGCCCTTGCCGCGATTTTCCTCGTAACGGATGACCTTTGTCGGAATATCTTCAACACCGGCAAAAATGCTCTCGGCGGCCGCTGCTGTCTTGTCTCGCGAACCATCATCGACGACGATCAATTCGGCGTTAGTCCCCGATTCGCGCAGGTACGTCAATATCTGTTCGAGCGAAGAGCCGAGGCGCTCCTCTTCTTCGTATGCGGGAATAATAATGGATATATCTGGCGTCATCGGACAAAAGCTAAATGTTACGGCGTAAATTGCGTTTTGTAAATTAAATCTGCACGGCAAAAAAGGCGAATATCGGCTACAACCGGGAACCGGCCCGCATCAACTAACGTATGTTACAATTGGATTGTTTCGGAGTTAGACCTGATGAGCAATAAATTCGCGATCACCGCCGGTATTTTAATAGCTTTAGGAGCCGTGGCGGGCGGCCTTTTCGGCAAATTGCCAATGTCCGCATCGGCCGATAATACGGTCACCAGCGGGCGTATCGTATCCGATTATCGCGAGGCGGTCGATGTGGTCGAAAAAGGTTATGTTACCGGCATCGAACACGAAAAGGTCACAGAAAGTTCCATTCAGGGAATGCTCTGGACGCTCGATCCGCACTCTTCGTTCTTTACTCGCGAGGAGTTCGAAAAACTCAATCAGGAGCAGTCGTCGCAATTTTACGGCATCGGCGTTTCCATTCTGCAGCATCGTGATGGCGTTTACGTTCAGTCCGTGATCGCAAATACGCCGGCGGACAAGGCCGGGCTGCGTTACGGCGACCGCTTCGTCCAGGTCGAGGGCAAGGACGCGACCGAATGGACGAGTGCCGAGGTTTCCAAGAATGTGCGCGGCGAAAAAGACACTGCCGTAAAGATCAAGGTCGAACGTGCGACTTCCACTACGCCGTTGGATTTTGAGATCGTTCGCGGCGGAGTTCCGCTGCCGTCCATCCGCAATTATTTCATGCTGCCGAATGGTACAGGCTACGTCGGCCTGACCGGCGGCTTTCAGGAAACGACCGCCGAAGAACTGGGCGACGCCATTACTGATCTGCAAAAGCAGGGAATGAAGAGCCTCGTTCTCGACCTTCGCGGCAATCCGGGCGGCATTCTGGAACAGGCTATCTCGGTCGTCAGCAAATTTGTGCCGTCGAATAAGACCGTTGTTTCCGTAAAGGGACGTTCGAGTTATGTCACGGCACGTGAACTTCGTTCGTCTAGCGGCGGCGAGATGAATTTTCCGCTGGTCGTTCTGATCAATGGCGGTTCGGCGTCGGCGTCCGAGATAGTCGCCGGTGCGGTGCAGGATTACGGCCGCGGCGTCATCGTCGGGACCGACAGCTTTGGGAAAGGTTTGGTACAGCGTGTTTTCCGCATGCCTTACGGCACTGGTTTGACGCTGACGACGGCGCGATATTACACGCCTTTCGGACGCTCATTGCAGCGTGATTATTCGAGCGGCTCGATCTACGATTATTACGCTCATCATGATGAAGAAGACCCGACGAATGCCGATGCGCCGAAACCGGCCGGCGTTCCGATAACGACGCCTGACGGCCGGACGCTTTATGGTGGCCGCGGTATCGAACCGGATGTAAAAGCGACGCCTCAAACATTTTCGCCGGTGCGTTCTCGCATCAGCGAGGCGGCATTTTTCTTCGTGCGTCAGTTGGTTTCCGGCAAGGTTTCGGGCTTTGAAACATTTAAGGTCGAAAAGCAGAATCACCTGATGGACATTCAGCCCGGGGCATTTCAGGTCAGCGACAAACTGCTGGAAGCGTTCAGGAATTTCGCGACCGGAGCAAAGATCAACGGCCTGTCAGCGGCGAATATCAACAGCGAGATCGAATTCGCGAAAACGCGTGTCAGGCTTGAACTTGCGACCGCAAATAATTCTAACGAGGCCGGCATCAGAGTCTTGCTCGAGGTCGATCCGCAGGTGCTGAAAGCGGTAGAGGTAATGCCCGATGCAAAGAAAATGCTTGATACCAATATTGCATTAAAGTAATCCAAAAATGTTATTGTCAGTGATAGACGAACCTGTTCGCGGGTTCGTTTGTTTTTTTAGTTGAAGCCTCCCTTTTTTCAGTTTGGGTTGAAATCATCTAAAATAAAGTTTTGTCCGAGATATGTATAAACAAATTGGAATTCTGACCGGCGGCGGCGATGCTCCCGGCCTGAATGCAGTGATAAGATCCGTTGTCCGAACTGCGACCGGCAGATTCGGAATGAAGGTCATCGGCATCGAAGACAGTTTCGAAGGAATACTTGGCGAAACTCATACGATGTCGCTGACGCAAAAGACCGTTAGCGGTATTTTGCCGCGCGGCGGCACGATATTGGGAACGCGAAATCGCGGAAGCTTCGTAAAGATGGTCGATGGGCAGCCGGTTTTTCCGAGCATGCCGATCGGCGAAGCTCTTGCAAATCTTGATATT
>Ga0193752_1003255_pt1 | contig 11334 bp, 11 predicted proteins | sample H1c1metaG_FD_144924 | JGI IMG/M metagenome (GOLD analysis project Ga0193752, IMG submission 144924) | Soil microbial communities from a riparian zone of the East river system, Colorado, United States - H1c1 | ecosystem: Environmental > Terrestrial > Soil > Riparian zone | place: USA: East River... | reverse complement strand
ACAAACGGCGTCAAAATGCAGCATATTCCGCACAAAGGCGCCGGGCCGGCGGTTACCGATTTGATCGGCGGTCAGGTGCAACTGTTCATGAACAACGCGCTGCCGCTGACGCCGTTTGTGAAAGCGGGCAGAATTCGTGCGATTGCTGTTTCAGGCGAAACGCGTTTGCTGTCCCTGCCTGATGTGCCGACTTTCACACAAGCTGGACTGCCGGGTTACGAGGTCAAATCGTGGCAAGGTATTCTGGCACCGGCGAAAACGCCCAAACCCATCATCGACAAACTGTCGGCCGAAATCGCGCGCATCTTGCGCAGGCTGGACGTCAGGGATAACCTGCTGGTGATGGGCGCCGATCCGTTCGTGAGTACGCCGCAGCAGTTCAGCGAGTTAATCAAGGTAGATTTGGTCAAGTACGCCAAGCTCATCAAGGACGCAAAAATACGACTGGAGTAAAGGTCGGTCTAATGAGCTGCATGGAGTCGAAAGGCAATGAGAATGACAGAAAACAACAGACGTTCCTGGATGATCGTTCCTGCGCACGATGCCGCCGCGGTGATGCGCTGCGTGGACGTTAAATCGGATGTGGTGGTGCTCGACCTTGAATACGCGGTGCCGCCTAACGCCAAAGAATCCGCGCGCGCGGGTTTGGGCGCCAGCATCAAAAAGCTCGGCGACGCACAGCTTGAGGTGTTCGTGCGCATCGATCGTGACACACGCTGGGCGGACGTCCGTGCCGCCATGCATCGCGGCATCAAAGGCATTATTTTTCCCGGCCCCGATGCGCCCGAAGAAGTTGCCGAGTTGGGTGAACTCATCGCGACGATGGAAAAGGAACGTGGCGTTGAGTCCGGCACCACCGAATTAGTATTGATGCTGGAATCCGCCAAAGGCTTCTGGAATGCCGCTGCCATCGCACAAGCCAGTCAACGGGTCACGGCGCTGGGGGTGGGACGCATCGATCTCACGATGCGGCTGGGCCCGGTGCCACAGGACGAGTTTCGCTTGTATCGATTCCTGATGACGCGCGTGCTAGTTGCCGCACGCATGCTCGGCAAACAACCGCTGGGCGCATTGTGGCGGCCCGGCTCACGCGGCGGTGTTGCGGCCAAAGACGCCACGGCAAAAGCTGCGCGCGAAGCTCGCCTCATGGGATTTACCGGCTGCATATGCGCCACAGCCGAACAGGTGCCTCTGGTCAATGAAGGATATGGAACGGCATGAATACTCTAACCACGCCAGGGCCGGGCGAACAACTCATGCCCAAGTACATCCGCCGTTCGGTGTTTGTGTTGTCCATCGATGATCCGCAACTGGGCGAAAAGGCGTATGCCTCGTGGGCCGATGCGATTATTCTGGATTTGGTAAAAAAACCGGATCGAGACTGGCAGCAAGACCTGACATCGCGCATGCCTGCGGCCATACATGCGGCGGCCAAGGGCGGCGCCGACGTTTTTGTGCGCATCAATTGCGACTCAGCGGCAGCCGAACTTGAGGCAACGGTGTTCCGTGGCATTTCGGGCGTGGTGTTAAAAGGCGTCACCGCAGCAGACGATGTTGTGACCGTCGCAGAGCGTCTCAAAATCTTGGAAGCAAGCCGCGGCATCGCAAGCGCTGCTCTCGAAATTGACGTCGAGGTCAATACCGCCGGCGCGGTGTGGCATTCACTCGAAATCGCCCGTGCCAGCGAGCGCTTCGGCGTTTTTTTGATCAACGAGCCGGAGCTTTGCAAAAATCTCGGTATGCAGTCCGCGCCGAACCTGGATTTTGATCCGCTCGAGTACATCAAATCGCAGTTAATTACGGTGGCGACGTCGGTCGGCGGCCAGGCATTGGGCATGAGTTATCCGCTGGGCCTGACGCAGGAAAACGCCGGTGACGACGTTGTGAAAAAAGCAGTGAAACGCGCCCGCGATACCGGCTTTAAAGGCGCTATCTGCTCGCACGCTTCATGGATCAAGTTTTGCAATGAAGGATTCCGGCCAACTGCAGAAGAAGCCGCTTACTATGTAAAAGTCATCGAGGTTTTTGCCGAGGGCATCAAACGCGGCATGGCGTCGGTACCGATCGACGGCAAGATGATCGACGTGCCGGTGGATTTACGCGCAAAGCTTTACCTCAAGTGGGCAAACCGGGCGCAGGCGCGTGATGATGAAAAAACCAAAGCGCATCAATAATCGGGACTGAATCATGAACAACAGAGTCGCTCGCGTTTCGATGTTCGTTACACCCACCAACCCGCGTTTTATCGATAAAGCATGGACCCGTGGCGGCGATGTCTACATCCTCGATATCGAAGATTCGATCGCGCCGGCGGAAAAACAACGTTGCCGCACGCTAATCCGCGAATCGATACAAAAAGCCAATAAAGGCGGCGCTTCGATTTACGTGCGGATCAATAAGCCTTTCGTCGATGCCGATCTGCCGTATGCCGTTTGGCCCGGCGTGGATCGCATCATGCTGCCCAAAACGGAATCGCCGGCGGAATTCAAGCGCGTGCACGAAATCATCCTGCGGCTGGAAAAAGAGCGCGGCATTCCGCCGGGAACGATTGAGTTGTACCCGATGATCGAATCCGCGCTGGGCGCGGTGAACATTTATGAAACTCTCACTGCCGCGCCGCGAAAACTGCGCTCGGTGGGTGGCGCCGGCGGCTACGACATGGCGATGAATCTGGGCATTGAGATGTTCGCGAGTTTTGACCAGTATGCGTTCCCGGTCGCCTATGTCGCGCTGGCGGCCATGGCGCTGGATATCGAAGCCACCGGTGGCGTATTCGTGCCCAACCCCTCGGGGCGCGTCGATCAAGGCGACCAGGCTGCGATACAAGCGGCGGCACTGCATGCCGCGGGCATCCATCACGCCGGCGCGCTGCATCCTAATTTTATTCAGCCGCTGATTTCGGGACTGTCGCCGACAGCGGACGAAATCACCTGGGCAAACAAGGCCATCGAAACGTTCGATAAGTTGACGACAAACGGGGAATCGGTCGGACAGTTTGAAGGCAAAGTCATTGATAAGTACGAGAACGACATGGCCCAGCGCACGCTTGATTGGGCTGCAGCTTGTGCCGCTAAAGATGCTTTTAAAGCGAGCGCATTAAGCCGTGCGCAAGTGTAGTCGCCTCTGAAGATGTTTGTAAGTATTTGATTTAATTGAATAAATTATTTTGTCAGTACAATCGCGTCTTACTTTACCGCCCCGTCAATCTGCGCGCAGGTTCGCGGCTTTCACCACCACACCCCATTTCTTGATTTCAGCGGCTATGGTTTTGCGAAACTCATCGGGCGTGCCGGTTTCGATGTCGTAGCCGAAACGCGCCAGTTGGGTTTGCACGTCCTTGTCGTTGACCGTGGCGATGAGCTCATTGCGCAGTTTCGCGACAATGGCTTTCGAGGTGCCGGCGGGCACCAGCACACCATACCAGCCGTTGGCAGCATAACCCGCCACACCCGATTCGGCGATGGTGGGAATTTCCGGCGCGGTAGGCGAACGCTTGTCGCCGGTCACCGCCAGCGCGCGCAGTTTGCCCGACTTGGTTTGCGGCAGTACCGACGGCATGGTGGCGAAGCCGACCTTGGTCTCGCCGCCCAGCAGGCTCGCTACCGCAGGACCGCCGCCTTTGTACGGCACATGCACGATATCGGTGGCCGTTAAATTCTTGAACAACTCGCCTGCGAGATGCGATGAACTGCCGCTGCCAGACGATGCGTAATTGAGCGAGCCCGGCGCTTTTTTTGCCAGTGCAATCACTTCCTGCACGCTTTTCGCTGCCACCGACGGATGCGTCACCAGCATGTTCGGTGCGGAGGCCAGCATGGTCACCGGATCGAAGTCTTTCACAAAATCGTAGGAGAGCCTGCGATACAGCGTGACATTCACCGCGTGCGCGATGTTGCCCATCAACAAGGTGTAGCCATCCGGCGCAGAACGCGCGGCGATTTCCGCGCCGATGTTCGCGCCCGCGCCGGGGCGGTTGTCCATCACCATGCTCTGGCCCAGGGTTTTCGACAAACGCACGCCAACGATGCGTGCCAGCGTGTCGGTGCCGCCACCGGGAGGAAACGGCAGCACGAAGCGCACCGATTTTGTGGGGTAATCCTGCGCGGCGGCAGGTAAAGCGGTTTGCGCGAACAGGCATAGCGCTGCGATAGTGCCCAACGTTGGATAGCGGTTCATGACACCTCCAGTGAGCGTGCTGTACCGGCGGCTAGGGCACCGCTTCTTGTTGTGGCGGGAAAAGTCCTGGCCCGCAACTTAATACATCATGCGATCTTGCGCCAGCCTATTAATCTCGGACGGCGCAAGACGGTAGACCGTGGCGTGGCCCTGTCTATTGCGATTTTATTTTGTTGGGGTTTTAAAAGTCGCGCAGATAAACTCAGGAATAATTCCAAGTTGCCGGTACTTTCCGACAACAGCGACCGGCAGAACGCTGACATTTCGTACCAGCCGGCGACAGTTCGCGGCGCCACAGTTGCAGCGCATCTTCCAGACGTCGTCGGCGCCCAACAGCGTGGCGTAATCATGTGTGACTTCCTCACCCGGCGCTATGGACGAAATTGCTTTAAGCAAAAGCCGACGGCCTTTTTTAACAATGCCGGCATTCGGATTGCACGAATGATTCGCATATTGACCGATTTCACCGTCGGGGTCGAGATAGTGATCGGCATCGTAACGAAAGCAGTTTTCGGCCAGACGCGGATCGATTTCCCAATAGCGCCAGACCGCTTCGGCCGAGACGATTTTGCCTTTGATCTCACAGATGACCGCGTTCTGTCGGAAAGTTTTTAAGGCGACGATCCCTTGTCCATTGCGAACGGGCCTTACGGTCAGCGTATTGTGCAGTGACGTTTCCTCCACATGGTATTCGGGCGGCGAGGCGAAGCGCGCTATCCGGACGCTAACGGCCCTTGAACACCGGCGTGCGCTTTTCGGCAAAAGCGCGTTGCGCTTCTTTCGCGTCTTCGGTATGTGACAACTGTTCGGTGATGTTTTGTTCGAAACGATAACCGTCTCGTTGCGGCATGTTCTCGCACACGTTGTAGGCTTGTTTGGCCAGGCGCATCGCGAGCGGGCTTTTAGAGGCGATACTGCGCGCCATTTTTAACGCTTCGCCCATCAAAGCTTCGCGCGGTACGCACATTTCAATCACGCCGAGGCGATACATCTCCTGCGCCGGAATACGATCCCCGGTGAACACAATGCGCCGCCCGCGCGACTTGCCCACGAGGTTCGACAGCATGGCGGTGCCACCGGCCAGGCCGATGTCGATCTCAGGCATGCCGAACACCGCATTGTCCGATGCCAGCATAATGTCACAGGCCGCCATCAATCCGAAGCCGGCGCCGAGCGCTGCGCCATTGACCGCCGCAATCACCGGTTTGGCGCACTCGCGTATACAGTTGGTATATTCACGTGCAAGGCGGTTGTGCCGCCAGTAGTCACCCGGTTCTTTGACCAGGCCCACGCGCTCCTTGATATCCGCGCCCGCCGAAAACACCTTGCCGGCGCCCGACAGTACGGCCACACGCACGTCGTCGCGATCGTTGAAGGAATCGAAGACTTCCATCATCTCCATGCGGAACTGCGCGTTTTGCGCATTGACCGGGGGGCGGTCCATGATCACGGTGGCGACGAAGTCATTGACCTCGACCTTGATGTATTGGTGCGGCATGGCATTTTTCCTGGAGAATGCGATCAAGCCATTATGCCGGACAACGCCTCGCCGTCGCCACCCTGCCATTCACCGATGGAAAACACGCGCCATCCTTTTGGTCTATATTTGCTGCAATCCTTACAAGGAGCAAACATGAATCTGGCCAGAAATGCGCTTGTGATATTGGGGCTCTTTTCGATATCGGCCTTTGCTCAAAATTTCCCTAACCGGCCATTAAGAATCGTCATGCCTTTTCCTGCGGGTACCAGCGTCAACGACGTGCTGGGTCGCGCCCTCGCGCAGCGCCTTGCTGAGCCGCTGGGCCAGCCAGTGATTTTTGACAATCGCTCGGGTGCTGCCGGCACCATCGGTTCGGAGATGGTGGCTAAGTCACCGCCCGACGGTTACACCTTGTTGCTGGCGGTGACCGGGCCGATGACTATCGCGCCCTTTGTTTATCCCAAACTCGGCTACGACACGATGCGCGATTTCACGCCGGTAGCGATGGTGGCTTTAGCGCCCTATATCATCGTCGTACACCCGTCGGTACCCGCGAAAAATTTAAAGGAACTCATTGCACTGGCGAAGGCACGGCCAGGCGAATTACGGTTCGCTTCGGCCGGCACCGGCAGCACACCGCATCTGTGCACCGAACTGCTGATGAGCATGACCGACATCAAAATGCAGCACATCCCCTACAAGGGCGGCACGCCGGCCATGATCGACACCCTCGCCGGGCAAACCCAGGCCTTGTGCACCAGCGTGACCAACGCAGCGCCGTTCATCAAGCAGGGCAAGATACGTGGCATCGGCGTCACGCCGCTGAAGCGCTCCGCCGTACTGCCGGACGTGCCCACCATTGACGAGCAGGGGGTGAAGGGTTTTGACGTTTCGCAATGGATGGGCATCACCGCACCCGCCAAAACGCCACCGGCGATCGTGCAGCGCCTGCATCAAGCCATCGCGCGCGTGGTCAACGATCCCGAGTATGCGAATTTCGTGCGCCAGCAGGGTGGCGAACCGGCGCTGATGGGGCCGGATGAATTCGGCGCGCTGATGCGTACTGAACTGGAGCGGTGGGGGAAGCTGGTTAAGGCGATTAAGGTTACGGCGGAGTAGTTGTGCTTACCCGCGCAGCGGTTAGAGCATTGTGTGAACGACTTGTTGAGCGGCGCGCGCGACGCTGCTTGCATACCGCAACCGTTACAGACATACCAACCACGCTGATACGCGTCCGCTCGAACTGAAGTTAGAGCGCATTTTCTGCGACTTCGAATCGAGGTTTCAAAGCGCCAAGGCCATGAAGGTTCATTGAGGACGTCGCGTGCCACCGGGACAAGCAATTCGCAACTCTTTGCGATTGAATCCTGCGTTTTCAGAAAGCGTCGTATAGCCCGAAGGACAGACTTCATTCGCTTTGTCGTAACAGATATTCCACCCCAAGCTTGCGCCACAAGCGATCAGCATCTCTGTGCTCCCATCGGGGCGTCGGATTTCTTGAGTCGTAGTGCACCCAGCCAGTCCTGCCAATAGGAACAAGGTTGCGATTCGTGGCGCCTTCATATCACTCGACTCCGTCTACGGATGCGCTCTAACGACGGTGTAGAAAAACGCCAGCCTACGCGGAACAACAGCGATCATCAAGACTCAAGTATCAAATGTTGATCAGTGCGGGGAGGCAGCATGGCGAGATACAAGCAAATCGATACCAGCCCGCGGTTGCTACCGGTGGAGTTAGGCCTCGATCGGTCGTTTACGACGAATTGCTTTGCGGGTGTCATGGGCGAGATATCGGGCCGCTGCTTCCAGGCCCAGAGGTGTCTTGTGTTCTATTTCCAGCCGGATCCACACACCAAGTTTGAGGATCTCCTGGAACTCGTCTGCGGAGTAGTCCCAACGGTAGTTGTTGCAAATGGCATGAGCCGGTAGGTAATTGTCGACGATATGCACTCCACCCCCGCTATGTGCAAGGACATGGTCTGCTTGCCACGGATCAGAGACCACTCCCCCGCAAATATGGCAGCGGCCACCAGTCTTGGCGAGGATCAGCCGCCGTTGCTCGTCCGACAGCGTTTTTCGCGTCGGCTTTGTCGCCTTAAGGCTCTTTTTCAATGCCCGTCTGCGGAGGCGAAGCTCGCGAAGGTACGTCGCGAAATGCTCCGGCGTTATGTGCTTAGGCATAGTCGTGTATGTGTATGGATGAAAGGCCTAACAAAAGTAGACGTCGCAGACGACGGTTTATTTTACGTCTCGCACACGATACTTAACATTGCTTACAAAAAAAGCTACGTTGAATCAATCAATTACGCCTATTTAGTACGACCCAAATGAAATTTGCAAACACGTCATTCATAGGCCATAGGGCATCCCGCGGACCTTACGCAAAAATAAAATATTCAATTAAAACAAATAGTTATGTAGAGGAACCCCAATTCACGGCAATGCCCCTTTCCCGCACGGCGGCGTTCTGATTCTGCAAATAATGTAATAAATCCTCGTACACCGCGCGCTCAACCCGCCGCCCTTACATCCTCACTCAAAATCTCAAACTCCGCCGTTGGCAGTTTGTCGAGCATCCACAGTTGTTCGAGCAAGCGTTTGGAACCCGCGCTGCCCAGCACCGGCTCGGCCAGTTCCATGAACTTGGCGTTCAGCTCGTCATCGGTGAGCGGCTGTTCCGGATCGCCTTTGCGATAGGGCTGGAAGTGCGACAGCTTGCGGCCATCGGTGGTTTCGATATCGACCTGCGAAGCGCGCTGGCCGGGGTAGCCCGCCGAGAATACCGGGTCGGCTACGCACACCACTTTTTTCATCATCTCTCGTACCGCGGGGTCGCTCATGCGCTCGGGCAGGAAGGCGTTCAGACGCACGCTGCCGTACACCACCGCGTGCGCCACGGTGTATTGCAGGCTGAATTTGGCTTGATACTCGCCTTCGGGTGTTGCGTTGTCGATGATGTCGAGGCCGGCTTTGTAGGTGGCGAGCGTTATTTTCTTGATGTTCTGCGGCAGCAATTTGTGTTGCTGCACCAGATGCAGCGCGCCGTCGATGGATGGGAAGGTGTGGCCGCAGCAGCCGTGCGCCTTGAACGTCATGTGGTTGATGTGGTAGTCGGTGCCGAGACCTTTGGTTACTTTCGACCAATCGGGGTTGACGCTCATCGCGGCGCCGAAACCCTCTTTGCCCTCGATGATGTCGAGCGCGCCCGTGACGCCTTTTGATGCTGCCATTGCCGCCAGCACGCCGGCGTCCGCGGCATGGCCACCGTGCAGCGGCTTACTCATCGCCTGCGACAAAAACGCCTGCTTCAAACCAGCGGCAAACGTGCCGACTGTTGCCACCGCATGCATGAACTGCTCGCGATTCAAATTCAGCGCTGTTGCAGCCGACGCCGCCGCGCCGAACGCACCAACCGTGCCGGTGGTGTGCCAAAATCGATAATGTGAAGGCATCACCGCCTCGCCTATGCGCGTGGAGATTTCATAACCGACGATCACCGCACGCAAGAATCGTTCGCCGCTGGCACCGGAACTCTGCGCTGCCGCCAGTGCCGCGGAAATCGTCGGGCTGCCGGGGTGATAACCCGCATCGCGATAAATATCGTCAAATTCCACCGAGTGTGAGGCGGCGCCGTTGATCAGCGCCGCAGTGCGGGTGGTTGCGCGCCGTCCGCGTGCGAGACGCGCTTTGCCGCGATCCAGATCATCGGCAAACGCCAATTCCAGCAACGTGGCGGGCGCAACGATACTGCCGGGCAGCATCGCTGCATACCAATCGATCACCGCGCGCTTGGCATGATGAAGCACCTCGGCGGGTAGTTTGGATGTTTGTTCCTTGATCGCATAATCGGCGATTTGTTGCATCAGCATGGCAGGTCTCCTGTATCCCAGACATTATGATACAGGGACAAACCGCTGGGCAGCGCGCAGTGCCTACGCCGGCTGTGCCTCACGCAGCAGCCACGCGCGGAACGCGTCCACCTGCGGCTGGCCGCTGCGAACAGCGGGTGCCACGACATAATAAGCCAGCGGCAACAGTACCTTCAGCGCAAAAGGTGCGACCAGGCGGCCCGCGGCGACGTCTTCGGCGGCGAGCACGTCCATCGCCAAGGCCACGCCCAGACCGTCGGCCGCCGCCTGTAGCGCCAACGCGCTGTGCGTGAAATGCGAGCCGCGCCCAGGATTGACTTCGGTGGCGCCTGCGTGCCGCAGCCACATACTCCAATCGGGATGTCCTTCCTGCGCGCCCAGCGCATCATCGTGCAGCAAGGTGTGGTGACACAGATCGTGCGCCGTGCGCAGCGCATGTTTGCTGGTCAGCAGCGCCGGGCTGCACACCGGCGTGAGACTCACCGGCAGCAGCTTGTCTACCGTATATCCCGGATAGGAACCGCTGCCGAAGCGAATTTGTACATCCACATCGGCGGGAGATTCGTCGTCGGCTTCGTCCGCGGCCTGTGCCTCGGCGCGACGGCCGTCCACCGCGTGCATGCTGGCGGCGATACGTACATCGACACCGGGATTCGCCGCAGCGAAGCGGTGCAGTCGCGGCACCAGCCATTTCGCGGCAAGCGCAGGGCCTGATCTGACGGACAGGATGATGCCGGCATCGGTCGCGCGCATGAGTTCGACGCCGGCGCCGAGCGATTGGAAGCCGTCGCTGATTCGCGGCAGCGCAGCGCGCGCGATGTCGGTGAGATTAAGCCCGCGGTTCAGGCGTTCGAACAATTGCGCGCCGAGGTACCCTTCCAGCGCATGAATTTGGTGACTGATGGCCGCAGGAGAGACATGCAGCTCGGCGGCTGCTTTCTTGAAACTCAGATGGCGCGCAGCCGCTTCAAACGCGCGTAAAGCACTTAACGGCGGCAGACGATGGGGCACGGCCAGTCCTCGGGTGACTTAACTTTACGCCAAGCATGATAACGTTTCACGTGTTGCAACGCAACAAGTAATGTAATATCACACTACATGCTATGAAAAAAGGTCATTTTGAATAAAAATATGATCACGATAGTGCTGACAATGTTGCAAAGCAATAGTTTCGCCCAAGGAGCCCATCATAAGCATTGATCCAGCCACGCCTAACCGGTTGTGCTCAGCGGTGTCACGTTTGCTGCTGGCCTATACCCACTGCTTTGTGGTTGCCGCCAACCGCATGCTCGAACTCGAACTCGAACCCGAATTCGGCGGCGCGTCCTGTTGAGCATTTTCTATCGCCGCCATGTTTACCATCAGACTGGAAGAGGCCGACCGCCCCGCGCTGCGAGCGCACTTGTTGGCGCTCGACGCGTCGGATCGCCGCTTGCGTTTTGGTTTTGCGGCTCGCGATGCGGCGATCGAGCGTTATATCGACAACATCGATTTCAGCCGCGACACCCTGTTCGGCGTGAATGGCGAGACGCGCCGTTTTGAGGGCATTGCGCACCTGGCAATAAACGATAAACACGCCGAACTCGGCCTGTCGGTGTTACAGCCTTATCGCAAGTGCGGCGTCGGCACGGCGTTGGTATCACGCACGGCAGTGCATGCGCGTAATCGCGGCATCAATCTGCTGTTCATGCAATGTCTCAGTGAAAATCGCGCCATGATGCGCATCGCTCTGTCACTCGGCATGCGCGTGGTGGCGAAGGGCGTTGAAAGCGAAGCGAGCCTGGCGTTACCTGCGGCCAATGCGCAGAG
>Ga0193752_1003254_pt1 | contig 11334 bp, 10 predicted proteins | sample H1c1metaG_FD_144924 | JGI IMG/M metagenome (GOLD analysis project Ga0193752, IMG submission 144924) | Soil microbial communities from a riparian zone of the East river system, Colorado, United States - H1c1 | ecosystem: Environmental > Terrestrial > Soil > Riparian zone | place: USA: East River... | reverse complement strand
CGAACAGGGGGAACTGACAATGGCATTTAAACAAAGCTTGAGAACCGGGCTGGTCGGCCTGGTCATGATGGGCGCGGCCCTGCAGGCAGCCCAAGCCCAGGTGCCCGGCGTCACGGCCGATACGATCAAGATCGGCTCCTTCGGCGCGCTGACCGGACCCGGCTATCTCTATGGCAAGCTGCCGATGAACGGCATCGAGGTCGTCTTCGATCAGGTAAATGCGGCAGGCGGCGTCAATGGCCGCAAGCTCGAACTGGTGCGCGAAGACGATCGCTGCGATCCGGCGGCGGCGATCGGTGCGGCGAAGAAGCTGATCTTCGAAGACAAGGTCTTCGCGATCATCGGCGGCGGCTGCAGCAATGCGACCTTCGCCGCCCGCGAAGTCCTCGATGAGGCGAAAATACCGGTGGTGATCATGGCATCGGTCCACGACGGCATCACCACGCCGGTTTCACCGAACATCTTCAGCGTAGCCCTCACCTCGACGATCGAGAGCCAGGCCCAGCTCGAATTTGCCATCGCCCAAGGCGCCAAGCGCATCGCCGTCGTCTCGATGCGCGATGCCTGGGGCCGCGCTCGCTACACACCGTTGATGGAGGCCTTCCAGAAGAAGGGAATCAAGCCCGTCCTCGACGAGGAGATGGCACCCGACGCCAACGACGCGACGGCCCAGGTATTGCGCCTGAAAGCGGCCAATGCCGACGCTGTCCTGATCGTGCTCTATCCGAAGCCCGCGGCGATCTTCATGCGCGATGCCCAGAAGCTCGGCTTCAAGCCGCTCGCAATCGGTCAGACCGGCATCGCCGACCCTGCCGCCTTCGAGGATCAGGTCGGCTCGCCTGGTGCCACCGCCTCGTTCCGCACCATCTCCATGGTCCGTCACACGACCGTTTGTCGGTCTACAATCTCTTTGGCATCGGCAGCGCCCAGGTCATGGTCGAGGCCCTCAAACGCGCCGGTCCAGACCTTACCCGCGAAAAACTGATAGCTGCCCTCGACGGTCTGACCGACTTCCAGACCGATGTTTATGGCGCCGGCATCACTTGCACGAAGACCGACCATCGCTGCAACAAGGCGCCGGCCTGGATCGCCAAGGAACCAGGGAAGCCCGTACGCGTCCTGGGCGTCACGAAGGTCGAGTAGAAACTCTTGATCCTTCTGACTTACCTGCTGCTCAGCGGTCTGACGACAGGGTCGCTTTACGCCCTGATCGCTCTCGGTATCGTGGTGGTGAACAAGGCAACCGGCGTGATCAATTTCGCTCATGGCGAGCTGTTCATGTTCTCGGGCTTCGTCGCCTGGATGCTGCATGTGCAGATGGGGGTGCCCTATCTGCCGTCGCTGCTGGTTGCGGTCGCGTTCGGCTTCGTGCTGGGCGCGCTGACCAACCTGATCGCCTTCCGGCCGCTCAAGAACGCGAATATCGTAAGCCTCGTTCTCGCGACGATCGGCATCGCGTTCATGCTGCGCGGTGCGGCGCGCGTCATCTGGGGCGGCAAGGGCGACTACCTGCCCTTCCCGCCGATTACCTCGCCCGAGCCGGTGATGATCGGCGAGATCATGGTGATCCCCCAGCAACTCGCGGTGCTCGCTGGCGCGATCGTCATCATGGCCGCCTTCGCGGCATTCTTCCGCCTGACCCGTGCCGGCAAGATGATGCAGGCCACCGCGGACAATGCCAAGGCAGCGACCCTTGTCGGCATCCGCATCGACCGAATCTACATGCTGTCCTTCGGGACGGGAGCCGCCATCGCCGCGGCCGCCGCGGTGCTGATGGCGCCCCTCACCCTGCTCTATCCCGACATGGGCTTCGCCTTTTTCATCAAGGGCTTCGCGGCAGCCGTGCTGGGCGGCCTGACGAGCCTGCCGGGCGCCGTGCTCGGGGGCATCTCCATCGGCATCATCGAGGCGCTGGCCGGCGGCTACATCCATTCGAGCTTCATCGAAGTCTCGGCGTTCATCGTCATCATGTTCGTGCTCGTGGTGCGCCCGACCGGGCTGCTGGGCTTCAACGGTCTGCGGCGGGTCTGAGCATGGCGCTTTTCGGCAGACGCAACGTCCTGTTGGCGATGCTCCTGGTCGCTGCGGCCGCCCCGTCTTTCCTCAACGCCTATTACGTGTTCGTCGCAAACACGATCCTGATCTATGTCCTGCTTGCGATCGGGCTCAATATCCTGGTGGGCAATACAGGCCAGCTTGCCTTCGCCAACGCGGCCATGTTCGGAATCGGCGCCTATGGCACCGGCCTGCTCCAGGTCCATTTCGGCTGGCCGTTCTGGCTGGCCTTCCCGTCGGGTGCGGTAATCGCGACCGCCGTCGGCCTCGCCATCTCGCTGCCCGCGCTCAGGCTCAGCGGGCTCTATCTCGCGCTTTCCACCCTGGCCTTCGCCCAGTTCACGCAATGGGTGTTCCTCAACTGGGAAGCGGTGACATTCGGCGCCGGCGGCTTCAAAACTCCGACCATCTCCTTCGCGCCGCTGCCCATCTCGAAACCGATGGGGCTTTACTATCTGAGCCTGATCCTGGTGATCGTGCTCTTCGTCCTGGCGCAGAATCTCGTGCGGTCACGCATCGGCAGGGCTTTCGTCGCCGTGCGCGACAGTGAGATCGCCGCCCAGTCTCTCGGCGTCGACTTACTGCGCTACAAGGCGCTCGCCTTCGGGATCAGCGGCTTTTATGCCGGAATCGCCGGCGGGCTCTATTCGGCGATGCTGAACTTCGTGTCACCCGAGGGATATGACCTGTTTCAGATGGTGATCCAAAAGGCGATGATTGTCGTCGGCGGCCTTGGCTCGATCGCCGGCTCGGTTTTGGGCGCCAGCGCCCTCGTTTCCATTCTGGAGCTACTGCGCAAGGTGAAGGGCTTTCAGGAGATCGTTTTCGGCGCCATCCTTGTCGGCTTCATCCTCTTCATGCCAGGCGGCATCATCGGCTTCCTCAAGGCAAAGGTGCGCGGCTGGGAAGAGCCGTTGCACCGCGCCCGGCCCGGCAAGCGTTCGACGAGTGCCGCGGCCACCTCGGAGAGCAGCGAGGTCCGGCCATGACCACAGCATTGCTCTCCGTCCGCGGCGTCTCGGTGAGCTTTGGTGGCGTCAAGGTGCTCGACGGCATTGATCTCGACGTCAAGCCGGGCGAGATCCGCGGCCTGATCGGACCCAATGGCGCCGGCAAGACGACGATGCTCAACGTCATCTCGGGCATCCATGCTCCCCACCAGGGCGACGTGTTGCTCGATGGCGTGTCCATCGTCGGCCGCAAGCCGAGCAACATCGCTCGGCTCGGCCTCGGCCGCACCTTCCAGACCTCGCAACTCTTCCGCGGCATGACGGTGCTGGAAAACCTGATGACGGGGCTGCATCACCGCACCACGGCCGGCCTGATCGCCACGAGCCTCAATTTGCGCCGCTATCGGGAAGAAGAGGAGGCGGCGGAAGAAGCGGCCCGCCAGGCGCTCGAGTTCATCGGCATGTCGGCGTTCGCCGACCGTCCGGGTTCGGCCCTCTCCTTCGGCCAGCAGCGGGTGATCGAGATTGCCCGAACCCTCATCGGCGACCCGAAAGTCGTGCTGCTCGACGAGCCGGCGGTCGGCCTCAGCCTCAATCGCCTGACCGAGTTCGATGCATTGCTTCGCCGGATCCGCGATGAAAAAGGCGTCACGCTCATCCTGATCGAGCACGTCATCCGCCTCGTCATGGATGTCTGCGACCAGGTGACGGTACTAAGCTCCGGCCGGCGGATCGCCGAAGGAACGCCGGATACGGTACGCAACAACCCTGAGGTCATCGAAGCCTATCTTGGGAAGGAACTTCGTGCTCGCCATTCAGCACCTTAAGGTCTCCTACGGCATCACCCAGGTCCTGCGCGACGTGACGTTCGAAGTGCCGGCTGGAAAGGTCGTTGCCCTGCTGGGCGGCAACGGATCGGGCAAGACGACGATGCTGAACACGCTGTCGGGACTGGTGCGCCCGAGCGGCGGCTCGATCCTGTTCGAAGGCAAGGAATGTGCGGGCCTGTCCGCCGACGCCATCGTCCGCCACGGCATCGCCCAGGTGCCACAGGGCCGAGAGGTCTGGCCCAGCATGTCGGTTCAGGACAATCTCGAGCTGGGCGCCGCCACCCGCCGGGACTGGGCCGGCATCCGCGCCGATATCGACGATGTCTACACCATGTTTCCCAAGCTCGCGGCCACAAAGAAGCGCCGCGCCGGCAGCCTGAGCGGTGGCGAGCAACAGATGGTGGCGATCGCCCGCGCCCTGATGGCAAGGCCGCGCTGCCTGCTCATGGATGAGCCATCGGCCGGTCTCGCTCCCTCCATTGTGGGTGACATGGTCGACACGATCCTCGCCCTCAACCAGCGCGGCCTCACGATCCTGCTGGTCGAGCAGAATATTGGCGTGGCCGCGGCCGTGGCCGAGCACGCCTATATCCTGCAGGGCGGCGAGATCACCTTCTCCGGCCCAGCCGCCGGACTGGTCGACAATCCAGAGGTGTTGCGGTCGTATCTCGGTCGCTAGCGCATAAGTGCGGGTGAGACTTCGGGCGCCTTGGTCAGCCGCCACCCAGTTGATGCTTCAATTCGGCCCAACGATCGATGATCGGCAGGATCTTGTCTTCCTTCTCGGCCGGCAGGGAAAAGGTGACGCGGTCGATGCCGATCTCCTCGCAGAAGCGCAGCTGGTCGATCTCATCGGGCACGCGGAAGATGGTGATCGGCAAGGTGGCGGGATCGCGGCCGGCTTCCGTCGCCATCTTGCGGAACTGGTCGATGACGACACCGACGCCGCCCTTTTCCAGCCGGTCGGCGCGGGGAATCCAGCCGTCGCCGTAGCGGATCGCGCGGCGGGCAGCATAGGGGAACGCGCCGCCGACTATGATCGGGGGATGCGGCTTCTGCGCCGGCTTGGGCCACTGCTTCATCTTGTTGAAATTGACGAATTCTCCGTGATATTCGGGCTCTTCCTCGGTCCAGATGGTTTTCATCGCCTCGATCCGTTCCCGCGCCAGCTTGTGTCGGGTACCGAACACCGTGCCGTGGTTCTCGATCTCGTCCTGATTCCATCCATTGCCGACCCCGAACAGAAAGCGGCCGTTGGACAACTGGTCGATCGAGGAGACGACCTTGGCGGTGACGATCGGATCGCGCTGGGTCAGCAGGGCGATACCGGTACCGATCTTGAGTTTCGTCGTCACCGTGGCCGCGGTGTTCAGTGCCAGGAACGGATCCAGGATGTCATAGTAGGGCCGGATCAATGGGCCGCCTGCCGGGTAGGGAGTCTTGCGGGAAGACGGGATGTGGGTGTGTTCCGGCACCCACAGGGATTCAAAGCCACGTTCCTCCAGCGCGCGCGCCAGCGGGGCAGGCTGCATGGAGGTTTCCAATATGAACATCACCGCGCCGATTTTCATATTGGAAACCTCCTTGGTGCCGGATTGTGCGCCGGTCTGTGGTAGGGACGTCAAGGCGGTTGCTTTATTGTCGGCCACGCGGCGGCCATGGAGTATTGCCGATCTATTCCTTGCCGGCGGACCTTCCAAACGATCTGAAGAAACCGCTCCAAAGCGATTTGCGGATCGAGGATGGATTCTTGCCGGCATCGACGCGCTTCCTGCGGGTGACGGTGGGCGCGCTTGCGATCCTTCCGGCGTGATCTCGCGAGGCTAGGGCCTGGTCGGTTGAGAGCGAAGTGTCCGGGTCGTTTTTCGTGCCTTCAATCTCCGCAATCAGCGCAAGGACTTCACGCCGCAGGCCTTCGATCAAGCCTCGCAAGGCTTTGAGATAGTGATCGCTCAGGGCGTATTGGGAGTCCCAAATCTGACGTTTTGCCGTGCCAACGATCTCGGCCAGGCGAGCGAGCGACCGGCCAGCTTTTTCACCTCTCCCTGCGGTCGCCATTACGCGCTCACCACGGCGCAGCGCTTGAGCCAGGTTCATTTTGTGAAAGCCGCTTGTAGGTTCATGCAAAACGTTGACGCACAAGTCGTCCACATTTTTGAGCCAGGTTCTGAGGTTCTCCAATCGAGCCTCCTCGCACTGAGCCACATTTCCGTCTTGTATCCGCAATTCACTTTCCAATCTGCCGGGAGAATGAACTCATTGGCGGTACCGCTCGCCACGTTGCAGGATCTGCGCGCTCGAGCTGGTGCCAGCCAAGATCGGTGAGCACCAGGCCCCGGCGGCCGTCGAAACAGGCGAGCCTCATTGCGATAAGCAGATTCCTATGGTCGTTCGGAACGGTATTGATCAAGCCGTTGGCCACGTGCCGCAAGGAGGCGAACTCCGTCGGGCTCAAGTTCGTGCTCGTGTTCAGGTGATGCATGGCAATGGTCTCCCATTCACGAATGATTGCAGGCTCGAAAGAAACGGGAAGTGGTGCGATTACCGCCATCGGCATGAGCTGAGCACGACTGCCGAGGTCGATTTCGAGTGGCACGGCCAGACCTAAAGCCTGTAGCCGGTTGCTCGCGAGCCCTTTGCTGCGGCGAAGGAAGGAGGCAAATGCTCGGGAGCGTTCGGCGGCCATAGCTGCGAGAATGCATCGGCTGCGACCGGGGAGGCCTTGCGCACGGAGATCGTCTCGATGACGGGCTTGCCGTCGACCAGCTTGCAAACGGCGACTTTCTCCTCGTCGCGGCATTCGAAAGCGTTGAGCACCTTGAAGGGCGCCAATGGCCCGGCTGTGTCGCCGACGGGGGCTTCTTGCAGGAATTCGAAAGCGCCCGGGCGAATTTTGACCGGCTGGAACCAGCTCTTCCAACCTGGCGTGGGGTTTGTTCCCCTTCCCACCAGCCAGAGGACATCGCGAAACTCGTAGGCTTCGATATGCTCGACATAACCCAGATTGATCTTTCCCATGATTTCCTCTTTCCAGGAGGCATCGGACGCACCGGCGAACGATCCTCAGACAAACTGCAAGAGCCGCGGTGTTTCCGACCTTCGCTTCGACAGCAGCACTATCGCCGGGGAGGGTTCCGTAACCGTGAGGGAAGCGCTCAATTTGCGTGATTTCTGCGTATGCCGACGTTATCTTTTGATCCATATACTTACTTTTCCCTTTCTGGCGTGGTTGGGAGACCAATGGCTGGCGCCCGGGTGTTCACCCTCAACCTGTTGGAATCGTTTCGGCTGACGTCGCCCGAGGGCGCGCGCATCGACGTCGTCAGCAAGAAGGGCATGGCGTTGCTCGCCATGCTTGCCATGGCCGCCGAGGGCGAGCGCACGCGAGCGTGGCTACAGGACCGGCTGTGGGGCACGCGCGAGCGCGCCCAGGCGCAGAGCAGCCTCCGCCGCGAGCTCTCCAATCTGCGCAAGTGCCTCAATGGCGGCTCCGCGCGGCCGGCGCTGGTCTGCGAGCACCACTGGGTAAGGCTGGATCTCACGCAGTTCGACATCGACGCAAGGCCAGCGAGCGGGGCCCAGCCCGCCACGGCTGAATTCCTCGAGGGCTTCGATATTGCCGGCGAAGAAGGCTTCGAAGAATGGCTGCGCGAGCAACGCCGCCTGATGGCCAGTCGCTCGACGGACGCCGTCGAGGCAAAGCCGCCAAGCGCCAGCGCCGAAACCGAGCAATCGACAGGCTCGTTCCTCGACCTCTCGCTATCGGCCGTCCGCTTCGACGACCGGCCAGCGCTGGCCGTGCTGCCCTTCACCAATCTCACCAGCGACGACGTCAACGACTATATCTGCGAGGGCCTGAGCGAGGACCTGATCGACCGGCTCTCGCGGTTGCGCTGGCTGCCGGTGATCGCCCGCAATTCGAGCTTCGCCTTCAATCCCGACAAGACCGACCCGCGCCTGGTCGGCCGTAGCCTCGGCGCCAAGTATATCCTCGAGGGCCGCCTGCGAACCGTCGGCCGCAGCTTCTCGATCTCACTCAACCTGTCGGACACCGCAACGGGCGTCACCCTCTGGTCGCATCGCCTGCCTTTGCCGCCGCAGCGGTCGCAGGACGCGCTCGATCCGTTGGTTGCCGCTCTGGTGAGCGTGCTCGACGCCCAGATCGACTATGCCGAACAGGTGCGCGCCCGCGGCAAGCGGCAGAATCGCCTGGAGTTCAACGATTTGATCTGGCGTGGCCGCTGGCACCTCAATCGGCTGACGCGCGCCGACGCCGATATGGCGCGCGGCCTGTTCACCGAAGCACTCGAGCTCGAGCCCACCTCGCCCGAGGCCCTGATCCAGGCGACCTTCAGCCTGGGATGGACGCTGTGGGCCAGGCGCGGTGACGATTCCGAGATCGCCGAGATGCGCAAGCTGGCACAGCGCGCGATTATCGCCGACCCCGACGACGGGCGCGGGCACATGCTGGCCGGCATCGCCGAGATGTGGAGGCGCCAGCCGGCGCGCGCGCGGACCCTGCTGCAGCGCGCGGTCGCGCTCAATCCAAGCCTTGTCCAGGCGCACGCCCAACTCGGCTGCTACCGCAATCTCGTCGGCCAGCCAGCAGCCGCGGTCGCGCCTCTGCGGATGGCGCAACGTCTTAGTCCGAACGACATCCATATGTTCTTCATCGTCGGCGAGCTGGCAATGGCCTATGGCATGTCGGGGCAGTGGGACGAGGCGGTCGAGCATGCCGACCAGTCCCTGACCCGCCGGCCGGCCTACTGGTACGCCCACGTCGTCAAGATCAATGCCCTGGCGCGCGGCGGCGACGTGCGCGCGGCCAAGCGCGGGCTCGACGAGCTCATGACGCTGAAGCCGGACTTCACCAATCGCTTCGTCGAGTGGATCCCCTTCATCGACCAGGCCTGGAACAAGCGCCTGGTCGAGGGGCTCGCGCTGGCAGCGGAGACGCAGGCGCCAGCAAAGCGACCGGCTGCGGCCAAGAGGACAGCCAAGAAGGCCCATAAAAAGTCCCGGCCGACGGCCGGACTGGCGTCTGCCTAAGCCATCATCGGCTTAAGGCATCGGGGAAGGGCTTGATGTTCGAGTTCAAGTATTACGCCAGGATCGAGGCGGCTCTCGAGGCGCCTGTCGATCCCCAGGCCAACACGGCCTTCAACATCGACGACCTGGGCGTCGACAGCACGGCCAGGCGCGCGAGAATGCGGCTTCTCAACTGGGCAGTGCTGGCATTTCTGTGGTTCCTGCGCACCTTTTACCCCAACTCGAAGATCGGCCGCCTCGTGATAGTGACCCGCGAGTCCGATGTGCGCGAAGTGCTGCAGAACCCCGACGTCTTCAACGTGCCGTTCGGCCGCGAGATGATTCAGCTCACCGGCGGCGACAATTTCGCCCTGGGCATGGACGGCCTGGCGCACGATGTGCAGCGGGCGATCATGCTGGCGGCGATGCATCCGGCCACCGACACGCCTCGCATCCTGGCCGAGACCCGGCATCTCACGCAGACACTGATCGCGAGCTCCGGTGGGCGCATCGACGTCATGCACGACCTGGTTACCCGCGTGGCGATGGAGACTTGCAGCAATTATTTCGGCCTCGACATCGACGAGCCCGACGCCTTCGCCGACCGGGCGATAGCGATCTCGGCGCTGATCTTCGCCGATCCCTTCGGCAACGATAAGATCCGCCGGCTGGCACTCAACGGCGCCGCCCGCGTCCGCTTCCTGGTCGACCGCGCCATCCTGCGCACGCACCGCGCGCCGCGTGCCGACACCGTCATCGGCCGGCTGGTCGAGATGCAGAAGACGAACCCGACGCTCACCGACGGGCAGATTCGCGCCATCATCATCGGCATGATGACCGGCCTCGTGCCCACCAATTCGCTGGCCGCGGGAAAAATGCTGGTGGAATTGCTCCATCGGCCCGCGGCGATGCGTGACGCCATCGCCCACGCCGCAGCAGCCGAAGCGGCCCGCGAGAAGGGCGAAGAGGACACATTCAAGACTCATCGTTCGGCGCTGCGCGACATCCTGTACGAGGCCGGCCGCCTCAGCCCGGCGCTTTGGCCGGGGCAATGGCGCTACGCCCGGACGGATGGCGTGATCGCCGCCGGAACGCCGAGAGAAAGGAAAGTACCCAAGGACTCGATCGTGCTGGTGGCCACCCTGTCGGCACTGCGCGATCCGCGGGCCTTCCCCTCGCCCACCGCCTTCCGTCCCGGGCGGAGGCCGGCGCCCGAGCTGATGTTCGGCACCGGCACCCACGAATGCCTCGGCAAATATCTCGCCATCGAGCAGATCACCGAGATCTTCCTGGTGCTGCTGGCGCAAAAGAACATCCGTGTGACCGACGACCCGGCAGGCTGGTACCAGACGATCGGCCCGTTTCCGCGCCGCCTCGACATGGTGTTCGACCCCGTATGCTCCCCGGCGGGCCAGAACATGGTGACCATCCAGCTGCCAGTGCGAGCCGGAGTCGACCTCGCCGCCCTCCAGCAGCAAATCGCGGACCTCGGCAATCCGGCCACCGTCGACACGCCCATCGGACAGGCCCTGGAGGCGACCGGAATCGTCCACTTCGCCTCGCTGTCGGCGATCGACGCTGGCAATCCGCCACAATGCTCACCGCGCATCCTGCTCGAGCTCAATATCGACGGTGATGTCGATGCGGCGCTCGCCACGATCGCAGACAAGGCCGAGCCGGCCCTGCGCCCGATCATCGACCAGGTCGAGAACAGTGCGGCGATGTCCCTGCACGACCTTCTCAAACGCCACACCTTCGACCTGCACACCTATCCTTGGGGGGCCATTGGCCTCCCCTTCTTCGGCACGCCCGACAGCCCGGTCGGCGACATCGCGCGCCAGGCCGATTTGGCGGCCTTCGCCCGCGAGGCACTCGATCACTACCTGAAGGGCCCGCAAGGTCTCGGCAGCCGGGCGATGGAAGCACTGGGCTATGTGCGCGGCCTGATCAGCGAGCACAGGCCGCTGCATCAGATCGAGCGCAACCACGCTTTGCAGGAGTCGGCGCGGGCCCAGGATGCCGCGCTGCGCGAAAAGGGAAAGGCTTTCCGGGATTTCCTCATCCGCCCATCACGCCGCAAGCTCGCCATGTCGGAGTGGGACGGCGAAGGCATTGAGAAAGGCAGGGCCGCATTCCTCCACTCATGGCCTGTGCTTTATCTCAGCCTCTTGCTGGGGGCGGTGGTCTCGGTGATGAGCGCCACGATCTATTGTTTGCTTACGCCTTCGATGGTCGCGACCTTCGCTCTCGCGGCCTCTACCGCCGCCCTCATCGTCATGGCCTGCATCGGCCTGTGGGCGGGGGTCCAGACCTTCCTGCGCGTTGCCCTCGCTCGCCTCGGGTTGGCACTGCCGTATTTCGCGGTAGCGCTCACGGCCGCCATCATTGTCGGCTCCGGCGCGGCGATCTATTGCGCGCTCGCCAATTGGCTGCCGGAAATCGGCTTCGTTCCCATCCGTGCAGTGCTAGCG
>Ga0193752_1003253_pt1 | contig 11337 bp, 9 predicted proteins | sample H1c1metaG_FD_144924 | JGI IMG/M metagenome (GOLD analysis project Ga0193752, IMG submission 144924) | Soil microbial communities from a riparian zone of the East river system, Colorado, United States - H1c1 | ecosystem: Environmental > Terrestrial > Soil > Riparian zone | place: USA: East River... | reverse complement strand
ATTGTTTGCATTGCCCGGTTTTTCCCAGCGCATCACCGGGAATATTGAGGATAATGAGCATAAACCCGTGATGAATGTGAATGTGCTGGTGCTCATGCCCAAAGATTCCTCACTCGTCAAAGGAACGGTAACTGACCAGGCGGGAAAGTTCACGCTGGAAAATATTAAGTCGGGCAATTATCTCCTTGCCGCATCGTATGTCGGATTCAAGACCCACTATCATTCATGTACAATCGAAGAGCACGCGAGCGCGATGCCCGTCCCCTTGATCATGCTATCCCGCGAAAGCGCTGAACTTGGAAAAGTGGAGGTTGCTGCGAAAAGACCATTCATAGAACAGCGGATTGATCGGATGATCGTCAATGTTTCCAACAGCATCGTCTCAAGTGGAAGTACCGCGCTGGAAATACTTAGGAAAGCACCCGGGGTTGTAGTAGATATGCAGAACGATCTGCTGAGTCTGCGCGGAAAACAGGGAGTGATTGTTCAGATCGACGGCAAGCAGACCTATCTGCCGGCGGAGCAGGTGGTAGCCATGTTGAGAAACATGCCTGGCAGCAATATCGACCGTATCGAAGTAATAACAAATCCGTCCGCTAAATACGACGCAGGAGGTGACGCGGGCATTATTGACATCCGCCTGAAAAAGAATAAGAATGTGGGAACGAATGGTTCGGTTTCTATTTCCGCGGGCAGCGGCAAGTATGGTCGTCAGAGAGGTAGCCTTCAGATCAATCATAAAACTTCAAGACTCAATCTTTTTGGAAATTATGCAGTGAACCGCGGAGGCGATTATTTTAATTTCGATCTCCAGCGCCGGTTAATCGATGGCGCAGAACATAATTACATTAAACAGGTTTCACCCATACGGTTTAGAAATCAGGGTCACAATGCCAAGGCTGGCGTCGACTTTCAACTTAGTCCTGCTACTTCCATTGGCCTGGTCTGGACTGGATTCTGGGTGCAAAGAAATGAAGCCAGCCTTGGAGAGACTGTTTTCAGGCACGATCCCGAGGAAGCCCCCTATTCCGAAACCATAACGGATAAAACCATCAGTAACGCGACTTCTAATCAATTAGGGAACTTCTACATCCAACATAAATTGAAGAATAATCTTGGGCAAATATCCGCTGACCTTAATGCCGGCCAATTCACAAGGGATTTCAATAATTCGCTGAAATCGATTATCAGCAATTCCGGAATGCCGGATATAATGGCTGGGCTTTTGAGCGTCATGCCCTCAGAAATTGATATATACACAGGAACCGTTGATTACAGTCGCACTTATCAAAACGGCTGGGCCCTGCAGGCTGGTTGGAAATCGAGCGTGGTCAGAAGTGCTAACGACATGAAACTCAGTCAGGGGGAGAACGGGAACCTGGAGCTTGATACCACCTTGTCGAGCAATTTTATTTATAAGGAAAGAATCCATGCTGCTTATATAAATCTTAACGGTAAGATCAATTCGAAAACAGAATTGCAGGCAGGCCTCCGGGCGGAACAAACGGTTTCGGATGCCAATTCCCTGACGCAGAAAAAACAGATCAAAAGAGACTATCTCAATTTCTTTCCAAGCGTATTCATCACAAGGAAACTAAAAAAGGAAAACAGTTTAACCATATCCTACAGCTACAGGATCAACCGACCGAATTACCAGAATCTCAATCCGGTAAGATCTTACCTCGATCCCTTTGCGTATTCGAAGGGTAACTCATTTCTCAGGCCTGAGTACACGCATTCCCTGGAGCTGAAGCATGGTTACAAGGACAGGATATTTACTTCCCTTGGAGCAGCCTACACAAAAGACCTAATATTTTTTACCCTCTCCCCTGTCAGCACAAAAGTCACTGAACGCACACCAGAAAATATTGGGAAGTCGGCATTGTATAACCTGACAGTGACTGGACCCATCGGCGTTTTGAAAGGTTGGTCGATGCAATGGACGGTCCTTGGCACCTATGGAAATTACCACTACACCTACCTCAATACCTTTTTCAAGACCACGAATTTCTCAGGGCGCCTTGATCTCTCCAATTCATTCGATTTTGGCAAAGGCTGGACTGCTGAACTCACTGGTTGGGTGACCACGCCTTCGAAGGAAGCACTATGGGAGCATCCCTGGATGGCTTCGGGCGATCTTGGCATACAGAAAGCAATAGAGTCGGCGTGGAAAATAAAATTCAGCCTGAGTGATTTTACGCACACGGACTGGGTAAATGCAAAAATCAATACGCCGCAGCTGACCAATAAAGTGGTGATCAAATTTGATTCGCGAGTTGCCCTCCTTAGTGTCACTTATAATTTTGGCAACCAGCAAATCAAGAACAAACAAAGAAAATCCAGCTCCGAGGATGAACTCAAACGGATAAACTGAGCCGCACGGATTACCTTAAAGAAGTAATTGACACCGTGACCCCATAATGCGCGCTATTTCTTTTTTATTGCAGCTATGACCTGCCTTTGAACTTTCAGGCTCAAACCGCTCAGCAAGACAGCCTTCTTGAATTCCTTGACCTGAGGGAAGATGAACGATACACAGAATCTGATCTGGAAAACGCAATCATCAATAAGATCGAACATTTTATGTTCGAATTGGGGAAAAGATTTTATTTGAAGGCAGGTAAAAGCGATTCACATTTGATGGCGACAGCTTTTTTGTTGACCGGGTATTATACAACCGTCTGCTTTTTTGATTGCATCGCATTGTGAAATCGCTGCCACCTTGAACATAAAAACAAATTAATTTCTTGACCTCACAGAATAAAAAAGCCCATAAGACCATTGTTATGTGAGCTGTGGTCGCAAGCTCGCGAGTTGAACCCGACTCCTCAGGTTTACGATAGTTTTCATGACAATAAAATGTCTTCTAAACTAATAATAGTATTAAAGGTTTTTGTATATCTTTCTCCCTTATCCATTAGATATGAATAGATACTTTGTAAAAAGAAAGTCTTGTCCGGCGTGCGGAGGTACTAATTTTAAAAAGCGTTTCAGCGTAAATTTTGACGATCCGGGAATAAGAAGTTACATGAACACCTTATACGATCCGCAGGGTGGCGTGGAATACGAATATTTGGAAGGTGCAGAATTTATTTTATCAGAATGCAGTGACTGCGGGCTGGTTTTCCAGGAAGATATTGCCAATGACGAACTGATGCACCGTTTGTACGAGAAGTGGATCGACCCGGAGAAAGTTGTCGGCGCATATCTACACAGGGATACTGTCGACTATTACAAGCGGCACGCTGCCGAGATCATCAATCTGATCGTTCATTTCAATAAGAGGCCTACTGATCTTAAATTTTTCGATTTTGGGATGGGATGGGGTAAGTGGGCCCTAATGGCGAAGGCTTTCGCTGTTGATTCCTGGGGCACTGAATTGTCGCGTCACCAAATAGCTCATGCCCAGAAAAATAATATTGGCGTTCTCACCTGGGATGAGATCCCGCAGCACCAGTTTGATTTTATCAATACCGAACAGGTTTTTGAACATATTCCCGACCCGCTCGGTACGATGAAGCATTTGAAAAAGGGATTGAAACCAGGCGGCATCCTCAAAATAAGTGTACCTAATGGCGATGGGATCGACAGGATCCTGAAAAAGGCACAATGGACCGCTGCCAGAAAGGCGCTGAACTCGATGATGGTGGTAAGCCCGCTTGAGCACATCAATACTTATCGACGGAAAAGCATCTTAAAAATGGGAGAAGTGGCCGGCATGGAGCAGGTAAAACTGAAGTCGTCATACCTGGGTATCCGAAATGCAAAAGACCTGGGGAAACTAGCCTTCAGAAAACCATATTACAAGTACATGAAGACCGGCGACTTCGCTTTTTATTTTAAAAAGAAATAAAGCATGCACACTATCGTCTGGAATTATTCCGGGTCTGGTTTTACCAGCTACAGCAGTAAGATTGTGGCCACACGTCAATAACAGAAAGAAACCCTATTTTCCACAAGCTCCTCCGGGGGCTTTTTTTGTGTTTGTGACCTTGTCAAATTTCGCCAACTTCAACAGGTCAAACAATGTCATGAAGAAAAGCGCGGGAATCCTAATGTACCGCAGGCATAAAAAAAATATCGAAGTCTTCCTCGTTCATCCTGGCGGTCCCTTCTGGAAAAACAAGGACGAGGGTGCCTGGTCGATTCCCAAGGGAGAATATGAAGCCAGTGAGGACCCTTTGAAGGCGGCCATCAGGGAATTTGAGGAAGAGACGGGATCTTTACCGGCAGGGGATTTCCTGCCACTGAGTGCCATTCGTCTGAAATCCGGAAAACAGGTAATCGCCTGGGCGGTTGAGGGCGAGATTGATCCGGCAACGATCGTTTCAAATTTGATCAGCATTGACTGGCCACCAAAATCAGGCAAAAAGCTGGAGATCCCGGAGGTGGACAAAGCCGGGTGGTTTTCTATTGCTGAGGGGATGAAGAAGATCAACCCTGCACAGACATCGTTCATCCGTGAACTGGAAGAACATTTAGTCTGATCAGTCTCTTTTTTCCGCTGCCCAGAAGATCGCGTTTCTGAATAGAGTGAGGTATGCAGGGTTGTCGAACAGGTCGGGCGAGTGCCCCATAAATATATAAACATTCCTGGCCCTGACCCTTGGGTTGGTCCAGATCACCGGGTGGTCACCCATTTTGATTTTCGAATCAGGCTGATAGGATCCTTCATCCACATTGGCGAGCACCTTTACATTCGATCGGGGACTCTTATCAAAAATGTACCATTCTTCGGTCTTTATTTGGAAAGCCGGTGGAAGGTTTTTAAAAATGGGATGCCTGGTGTTTTCCAGGTGAACAGTTCCCGAGGCAAAGGTTTCGATGTAATTTTTGTACCTGATGCCCCCCATGAATTTGGAAAACCAGGGCCAAATCGGGTAACCATCAAATTCTCCCAGGAGGGCGGCATGATGAAACCCAATCCAGCCGCCCCTGCCCTCCCCGATATATTTTTTGAATCCGGTCTTCGCCTTTTCCGGCCAGGCGTAAGGTGGATAGTCGAGCTGGATAAAAAGCTGGTACCTGCCCAGGTAGTCTTCATCCACACTGTCCATATTTTGCAAATAATCGATAGTAAAGTTGCTGTCGGCGGCAAGCGTATTCAACCAGCGTTTCGCCGCTGTAGAGTATTGCAGGTGATGGCCTCCGTTCTCGGCAACAGCGAGTACACGAAACCGTGATACCTGTTGGGCGGATGCTAAGCAGGTTGAGAGCAATAACAGTATGGTCAGGTGGCCTGGGATCATTGATTTTGGTTTTACGCAAAGCCGGCACTGCCCGGAGGCAGGCCACAATCTCTGGGTGAAGTCGCAAAAATAATACGAATAGGTTTCCGCGCCCTTCTGTGCCGATGACAAGAAAAACCTGGCGCTCTGCCCTGCTGGGTAGGCTTTGCGCGAGATCTTGCGCCCTTTAAGACCTTAACAAATTTTTTAACAAATAGGTTTCTCTGACCACACTAGTGTTAATGTATCAAATTCGTCCACCCGGTGTAACATTTCCGGATTTTGATGCGTCTAAGCTTTTAAGTAATCCTCTGAGTTTCACGAGTATTGGTTTTGTGGCACGAATAAGGAACTCTAGTTCTAAGATTTTTCTACGACTAAATTTATATAATCATCCTTCAAAGATCAGACTCATGCATTTCAAAACTATTTATTTTGTCGCCGCGCTGCTCTTTACGACCAGCCTGTATGCCCAGCAATCGCTGAACCTGCTTGATAATTCCAACCATTTAACCAGCATCTGGGTTCGGGAAAAAAGCAGCCCTGTTTATCGAAACGACATCAGATCAGTCGCTTTACGACATTTCATGAATGCTTATGGCGAAGGATTGAACGCGGAGTGGAATCTAACCAGTTTCGGTTACCGCGCGGAGTTTAGAAAAGAGGATATCAAATACCTTGTCGACTACAACAAGGGTGGTTTCTGGCTCTCTACCATCAGGTTCTATACAGAGGAAAAAATGCCACGGGATATCAGGAGAATCGTGAAGTCGGTGTACTTCGATTATAAAATTGAATTAATATCGGAAGTTAACTATGGCAAACACATCGCCTACCACGTTAATATTCAGGATGAGACAAGTCTTAAAAAATTGATCGTGATGGATGGAGAGATGACTGTGGAAGCGGAATACAAACGTGCCGATCGTTAAAAAAACTGGCCGAAAATCATTTCGCAGGATTTCGGCCAGTTAAGATTTGAGTACTATTGGTTGCCTGAGGGGATCTTTAGTTTCCAGCCAGGCTGGATAAGATCCGGGTTTTTAATTATGTCTTTATTGGCCTCAAATATTTCTTTCCATTTCACACCGAACCTGGTGCCAATCTTACCCAGGCTGTCCCCGGCCTGTACGATGTACTCTTTCATTGCTGCGGCAGGCGCCACTTCGATGTTAAGTCGGAGGTCGCCCGAACGGTAATCGGGATCGGCTTCATTGTATAGTTTCCATAAGGCCTCCTTATCGCCGGAATTTTTCACCAGGCCGTCGATGTACAAGACACTGTCCTGCTCGGAGATTTTCAATTCGCCCGATGCTTTTTCTTTTGCTGCGCTGATGAGGGCAGCGTATTTATCCTGAAGTGACATAACAATGAGTTATTTAATGACCAATTTGTTTACAACCTTTTTGGGTTTCAGTTCATTCACGCTTTGCATGAGTGTGGTCAGCTGGGATCGTTTGATCTCCCCCGTAAGAGTGACAACACCGTCCTCCACCTTTCCTTCCACTCCTTTATAAGCGGACAGTAGGGAAGTCAGAGAAGACTGCAACGGATCATCTGCTGTTACTTCAGGTGTTGAAACAGGTGAAGCGGGTGCGCTGATAGCAACATTATTCACCACAGATTTTACGCCTTCTATCGATTTGGCTGATGCCTCGCTTCCTGTTTTACAAGTTTCGTCCGGGCAGGTACCATTAAGTGTTACCACCCCTTTGGCAACAGAGGCCGTCACGCCCGGATATGAGGCACCAATTGTTTCACTGAGCTGCTTTTGCAACTGCTCGTCGCTGGGCCCTCCTTTACATGAAAGGATAAGGAAAAGCAGGCCCGTAAATAGTAGTCTCATGTTGATCATATTTAATTTCATAAAAAATAATTGCCGCGAGTTATCAGTCGCCCTGTCTATGAATATGCATAAATCAGGCCCTCCCCACTTTTGGTGACGTGAATTCCGCCTCCGGTTTTTCATATTTGGATAAAATTGACTCCGGCATATGGACACCAACTATTTCAGGACCTATGTATTCCTGATCTTCATCTTACTAACCATCTTCTGCTACGGAGCAGGTATGATGGATTATTTTGCGGTTTATGAACCATGGAAACTGATTGACGATGAGGACTTTGCTGCCTTCCATCAATACCAGGGAAAGCGCGTTATCAATATCTTTGTAATTCCATCCGCAATGATGACGCTCTTTAATATTCTGTCCCTGCTGCTCCCACCCGCCTATGTCAAACGAAAATGGCTGGCCTGGTCCCTGATTGCTTACAGCTTTGACTGGATCTTCAGTTTTACCATGCAGATTCCAATTCAGCTGGAACTTGAGAAACGCAAAGACATGCACTTGCTGGCCGAACTTCTGGACACAAACTGGTACAGGTTTGCTGCCGACACACTGCAGTTCCTTATCGTTTGCGCATTGCTGCTGAAATTGTTCAACACACTAGGACATCGGGTGCATGTTTCACATGAGCCAGCCTCCCCGATCAAATTTCAGAAATCCGTGTCTAAAAAGCGCCAGTTGTCATAAGTCCGGAATCTTATTGCCGCAAGGGTTGGTTACCGAGGTGACAAACATCCATCATGTTGCGAAAATACCAGGAGAATTAAACAAGATTACAGGATTGAGCTTCGATTTGTTTACCTGTTGAAAACATCTATGCCAGACCTTTTTTTGGACCGCCTGTGCGCATAAATACCGATATTGAACGCCCACCTGGGAACAAAACCAGGACATCGAAACATGGCAACAACAAACAAACACGACGCCTACCCAATCAGTACATTCAAAGACAGCAAGGCGTTAGAAACATGGATGAAAAAAAACCACGGGAAAGCCGAAGGTCTCTGGGTGAAGATTGCCAAGGCATCCACAGGAATAAAATCCATAACCCATTCCGATGCATTGGATCTCGCGCTTTGTTATGGATGGATCGACGGCTTACGCAGGGGACTGGATGATCAGTATTTTCTCCAGAAATTTACACCTCGCACTTCATCCAGCACCTGGTCGGTCATTAATCAGCAGAAAGTAGCGAAGCTAATCAAGGAAGGAAGAATGCAACCGGGGGGACTGGCAGCCATCGAAGCCGCAAAGAAAAACGGCAGATGGGAAGCAGCCTACAAATCACAAAAAACAATCGAGATACCCACCGATCTACAGGAGTCATTGGACAACAATAAAAAGGCGAAGACTTTTTTTTCAAAGCTCAGTTCGCAGAACCGGTACGCCATTCTATTCAGGATCGGCCAGGTCAAAAGACCCGAAACCCGGGCAAGGAAAATTGAAGAATTTGTGAAGATGCTTCAGGAGAATAAGACCATCTATCCCCAGAAATAATATCCTTTAAACCCAGAGGGAGCCTCTAAATTCCACCTAAAAATATTTGGGACTTAAAGCCTTCCTGATTCAAGAAAAACCTTCCCAGCAGGGGAGGGAAACCCGGTGAGGTTTAATTAAAAGCGCCGCCCAGCCCCGGTTTCAAACCCGGCACGACTTTCGTAATACCTGTATTGGTTTTTCATAGGATATTGGATTTTAAAACAGGGCTGGATTTCTATCCGGCCCTCATCATTTCAGAACGGTCTTACCACCCAAATACATTCTCCCTCTTAAGCAGGAATCACTAAATTGTTTTAAATTACCCCTCCTGAAGTACACCGCCGCCATAGTATTAATACTGATTCATGCATTCAACATGGGCGGATATCTTCCACTTTACAACTATCTTATAAATAAAGCAGACGAGCAACAAATATCCGTGGTCGAAAGACAGGGGTATGCCGACAGCGAACTGATCGTGGTAAAGACTGCACTACACCTGCCCTATTTTACCAGCAATTCAGACTACGTTAGGGTTGATGGCAGGATCGAACTGAATGGCATCCACTATAATTATGTGAAGCGAAAAGTCAGCAATGACACACTCTACCTCCTCTGCTTACCCAATCAGAAAAAAACAGCGCTTTACGCCGAGAAAAATTCTTTGAGCGGGCAATACGCGGAAGCGCCATCAGCAAGCAAGAACCAGAAATCAACAGTTAAAAAAAACTGCCCCCTTTCAGAGTATAATTGTCCGGAACAACGACAGGATTCGCCGGCAGCAGCGGCCTGTGAAAAAAAACTATTCTTTACCACCATTTCCTCACTCCTGAATATTTTACCGGATCACCCCTTCCCTCCTCCCAAGGCCCACACCATTGCGTAAAAGGGTTTACTAATTGAATCTCTGACTACGGGCTGCAGAAGCACCCCGTTATCATTATTTTTTACTCATTGCTCAGGCCTGGCGCCTCTGCTTATCATTCAACCAATGAAACTTACTGTATTTGTATCAACCTGCTTGGGTTTGTGCCTGCTCAATGCATGCTCCGATCCTCCCAACTCGAATTCACAAATGGTTGACCTCCTCTCTACTATCAATCAGAATGAATTTTCTCCGGAAAACTTCTTTTGTCCCGAGGCCAAGATGGAATATTACGCTGCTTCACTCAAAGAAGCTGGTACTCCCGAGGATTCTTTCGTGGTAGAATATGCGATGTCAAAGACGATGATAGAACTTGGGAAGGAGGACAGCGCCGCCCAACTGGGTGAATATCTTCTCCAAGCTCTGCCGGGCTATAGTTTTCGGCAAAGGCTGGCCGTGATGCGTAACACAGCCATGTCCTATTTGAGATTAGGTGAAAGAGTGAACTGCATCAACAACAGCACCGGCGAGTCCTGCATTATGCCAATCGCCGGAGGTGGGATTCATAGGGATCAGATAGGTTCCGAAAAAGCCATTGAACTCTACCAGACTATACTGACGAATGATCCTAATGACCTCGAATCAAAGTGGTTGTTGAATATCGCCTACATGACCATCGGCGGATACCCCGCAAAAGTTCCTGAGAGTTTCCTGATCAAGGGACTCGATGCCGACACCAGCCAGCAGATCAAACCCTTTATCGACGCTGCCGTTCATGTTGGGGTGAACACGAAGAATATGGCGGGCGGGAGCATTATCGAAGATTTCAACAATGATGGTTATCTCGACCTCATCACCAGCAGCTGGGGGCTGGAGCAGGGCATGCATCTCTGCATCAACAATGCCAACGGCAGCTTTCGCGATGCTTCAGAAGCTTCCGGGCTCAGCAGGCTCACGGGTGGTCTCAACATCATGCAGACCGATTACAACAACGACGGATTGAAAGATGTTTTTGTACTTCGTGGCGCCTGGAAAGGACAATTCGGCAAAGAACCAAACTCGCTGCTTAGAAATAACGGCGATGGCAGTTTTACCGATGTTACACATGAAAGCGGTCTCCTGTCCTTTCATCCTACCCAAACGGCCACCTGGGCCGACTTCAACAATGACGGCTGGCTTGACGTTTTTATCGGCAATGAAACATCCAATGATAATACACAGGAAAGCAATCCCACCGAATTGTACCTCAACAACACCGATGGCACATTTACCGAGATCGCCCAGCAGGCAGGCTGCAATGTCACCGCATTTGTGAAAGGTGTTACTTCAGGCGACTACAACAACGACGGCTTACCGGATCTCTTCATTTCCACCCTCAATGGACGCAAGCTGCTGTTGAAAAATGAATCGGTGGGCAGGTCAATTCATTTCAAAGACGTATCAGTACAATCAGGGGTATCACTCAACAAGACCCGGACTTTTCCGACCTGGTTCTTTGATTACGACAACGATGGCTGGCTGGACATTATGGTATGCGGCTATGAATTCGAAAGAGCGCTCAGTCATTATGCAGCAATGGAAGCCATGGGTCAGGACATTGGGAAATCCGGCAAACAGATCCTTTTCAGAAACAAACACGATGGAACCTTTGAGGATATTTCTGAAGAGGCAGGTCTGACAAAAATGGCATTCGCGATGGGAGCCAATTTCGGTGATATTGACAACGATGGCTACCTCGATTTTTATCTCGGTACCGGTAATCCGCAGTTTCAATCGTTGGTTCCAAACAAATTGTTCTGGAATAATCAGGGAAAGGGCTTCACCGACATCACCACCTCAGCAAGGGTGGGCAACCTGCAGAAGGGTCATGGTGTTTCCTTCGCCGACCTTGACAACGACGGCGACCAGGATATCTATC
>Ga0193752_1003252_pt1 | contig 11337 bp, 15 predicted proteins | sample H1c1metaG_FD_144924 | JGI IMG/M metagenome (GOLD analysis project Ga0193752, IMG submission 144924) | Soil microbial communities from a riparian zone of the East river system, Colorado, United States - H1c1 | ecosystem: Environmental > Terrestrial > Soil > Riparian zone | place: USA: East River... | reverse complement strand
CGAGGCCAAGCCCGCTTCCAGCAGAGCCGGTTGGGCGGTACGGCGGCGGGCAGCGGGCTTGGCCTCGGGCTCGCCATCGTGCGCGGCCTGGTCGAGCTGCATGGCGGGACGATCGAGGTGACGCGTGGATCGCGCGGCGCACGCTTCGCGGTACGCTTGCCGAGCGCGGCCGAGGCGCCGCGGGACTCGCAGATTCCCCCACCGCCCCACGCCAAAGGGCTCGACGACCTCTTGGTGGGCACACGGATCGCGATCGTGGACAGCGACAGCGATGCTCGCGAGCTGCAACGCGCGGTGCTCGAGCGCGCAGGCGCCGCGGTCGATGCGTACGGCAGCGCGGAGCAACTCCTCGCGCGCGATCGACGCGTCGATGCGCTGATCGCCGACATCCGGATGCCGGGCGATGGTGAGCTCGACGTGCTGAGCATGCTGCGCGAGCGCGGCGTCACTGCGCCGGCGATCGCGCTCACCGGCTACGCCTCGCCGCGCGATCGGCTGCGCGCGCTGCAAGCCGGCTTTCAAATGCATCTGAGCCGGCCGGTCGATGGCCACGAGCTGGTGGTCACCGTCGCCAGCGTGCTCGGCCGCTTTCTGCCGAACGCGCGCTAGGCGCAGCGCTGCTTCGAACTAGAACAAAGCCAGCTGGCGGCGCGGGCGCTCGAAGGTGCTGCCGCGGTCGGGCTCCTTCGGGCCGAAGATGTCCTCGCGTGAGCTGATGAAGCCGAGCTTCTTGGCTTGCAGATCGAACAGGTTGTCGATCAGCTGCCAGCGCGGGCCCTGGCCGGTCATGCGCTGGCCGAATTCGCTGTTGTTCATCGCCCCGTCCCGGGTCTGCTTGATCGTGGAGATCACTTTGTCGGCGGCGTCAGGAAAGGCTTCGCGCAAGCGCTCGGTGAAAACAGGAAGCACTTCGCCGGATAATCTCAGCGCGGTCTTGAACGTGCGGCGCGCGCCCGCGGCGTACGCGCGCTCCAGGATCATCGCCACGTCTTTGTCGTTGAGGCCGGCGATGATCGGAGCGACCGCGACGCCGGTTTCGATGCCGGCCTCGCTCAAGGCTTGCAGCGTCTCGAAGCGGCGGTGGATCGGCGCGGCGCCCGGCTCGATCAAGCGGCCCTTGTGATCCTCCGCGAACGCGATGCTCACGAACACGAAGACGCTCGCCTCGCGCGCGATCTGCTGCAGCACGTCGATGTCGCGCTGGATCAGCGCGCTCTTGGTGATGATGCCGACGGGGTTCTTGTGCTCGGCGCAGATCTCGAGCAGCTGGCGCGTGAGCTTGTAGCGGCCTTCGAGCGGCTGGTAGCAATCGGTGTTGCCGGAGAACGTGATGCGCTCGCCTTGCCAGCTCTTCTTCTGAAAGGCTTCGCGCAGCAGCTCGGGCGCGTTCACCTTGACGATGATCTCGCGATCGAAGTCGGTGCCGGCGCCGTAGCCCCAGTACATATGGCTGGGCCGCGCGTAGCAGTACGCGCAGGCGTGCTGGCAGCCGCGGTACGGGTTGATGCTGAAGCGGAACGAGAGGTCGGGGCTCTTGTTTTCGGAGAGCAGGCTCTTGGCGCGCTCCTCGTGCACGTGCAGGGTCGCGAGCGGCGCTTCACCATCATCCCAAACGACTTCGTTGCTCAGGAAGCGGTTCTTCGGGTTGTGGGTCGGGCGCATCGGCATGTGCCAGGTCTAGAGGGTTACTGAACGGAAGTCCAGGCTACCGGCGCACGCGGATTCGGCGAATTCTCGCCGGATGCTTACGCCTAAGTCCCCCCGGCTTTCGCACGTGGAGATGACCGAGATCGTGCTGCCGAGCCACACCAACCAGCTCGGCAACATCTTCGGCGGTCAGCTGATGGCTTGGGTCGATATCGCCGGCTCGATCGCCGCCGCGCGTCACGCCAAGACGGTGTGCGTCACCGCTAGCATCGACGGCCTGCACTTTATCGAGCCGGTCAAGCTCGGGCAGCACGTGATCATCCGCGCCAGCGTGAACTGGACCGGACGCACCTCGATGGAGGTTGGCGCCCGGCTCGAGCGCGAAGACCCGCACACCGGCCAGCGCTCGCGGGTGGCGACCGCCTACATGACGTTCGTCGCGATCGATGCGAGCGGTACGCCGCAGCCGGTGCCGCCCTTGGTGCCGGAGACCGAGGACGAGGTCCGCCGGATGCACGAGGCCGAGCTGCGCCGTAAATCGCGGCTCGAGCTCAAGTCCGGGCTCGGCCGCAAGTCGTGCGCTGGCTAGCGCGGCGATCCGGCCTTAGAGAGACCCGAGCTGTGAACGCATGAGCGAGGCCAAGATCAAGAGGCGTACGTTGATCGAGCTCGCGGCGGCCTCGCTCGCCGTCGCGGCATGCGGGCCTGCACAGTCGCAGTCAGAGAAGAAGGAAAAAACCATGAGCACGAAGATGCCGGTTTTGTTCGTCGGTCACGGCAGCCCGATGAACGCCGTGCTCGACAACGTCTGGCGCCGCGGCTTCGGCATGCTCGGCGAGGGCTTGCCGAAGCCCAAGGCGATCCTGGCGGTGTCGGCGCACTGGTACGTGCCGGGCACGTTCCTGACCGGCAACGCGCAGCCCAAGACGATCCACGACTTCGGTGGTTTCCCGCGCGAGCTCTACGAGATCCAGTATCCCGCGAGCGGCAACGTCGATCTGGCCAAGCGCGTCAGTCAGATGTTGGCCGCGCAGAGCGCTTCATTGCGCGACGACTGGGGCTTCGATCACGGTACGTGGCAGGTGCTCATGCACATGCGGCCGCAGGCGGATGTGCCGGTGGTGCAGCTCAGCATCGATCATCGCTTGCCGCCGGCGCAGCACCTCGCGATCGGCAAGGCGCTCGCGCCGCTCCGCGAGGAAGGTGTACTGATCTTCGGCAGCGGCAACATCGTGCACAACCTGCGCCATGCGATCCGCGGCCTGCAGACGGGGAGCACGGAGATCCCGCCGTGGGCCGAGGCCTTCGACGCGCATATCGCGAGCGCGCTCGAGCAACACGACAACTCGTTTCTGGCGAATGCGCTCAGCGACGACACCGGCCGCATGGCCCACCCGTCGCCGGACCACTACTTTCCGCTGCTCTACACCGCCGGCGCCGCCAGCGAATCCGACAAGGTCAGCTTCCCAATTCTCGGCTTCGATTCGTCGATCTCGATGCGCTCGGTCCACTGGGGCTGAGCTCTCACCAAGGCTTGAAGACGAAGGCGGCGCCTACGCCGATGAAGGCGAAGCCGACCGCCACGTTCCACTTCAACGTTTCGTTCAAGTAGAAGTGCGCGAACACCACGAAGACGAGCAGCGTGATCACTTCTTGGATGGTCTTGAGCTCGGCCGCGGAAAAGCCCGACGTGTAGCCGATGCGGTTGGCCGGGACCTGCAGGCAGTACTCGAAGAAGGCGATCCCCCAGCTCACCAGGATCGCGATCCACAGCGAGGTTTCGCGGTGTCGCAGGTGGCCGTACCAGGCGACGGTCATGAAAACGTTGGAAGCGAGCAAGAGCAGGATGGTGCGCATGGAGCCTCGACGCCAGCTCGCATACCATGCCAGCGGCTTTGGCTCGGAGGCTGTTCATGCGGTTGCGTCTTACTTTGCAGTTGGCTCTCGGCTTGGTGCTCGCGGTCGGCTCATTCGCTTGCGGAGATGACAGCGACGACGAAGACGACATGACCGGCGACGGCGATGCCGGCGAAGGCGGCGCATCGGGCGAGAGCGGCGCGGGCGGCGAGAGCGGCTCGGCAGGCGAGAGCGGCTCATCCGGCGCGTCCGGCGAAGGCGGTAGCAGCGGCTCGGCAGGCAGCGGCGGCAACATCGGCGATCCGAACGATGAAGCGGCGTGGACCGTGCTCGTGTACGGCCACGCCGATCACAACCTCTCGAACAGCTTCGTGCGCGACGTGCTCGAGATGGCCGACGCCGAGATCTCGGACGACGTGCGCGTGATCGTGCTCGCCGATTTCGACGCGAGCCAAGAGCTGGCGGGCAGCGGTGAAAACTTTCCGAGCGGCGTGCAGTGGCTGCGCATCACCGGCGGCGGCCTCGAGCCGGAGATGATCGGCGAGGACGACGAGCTCGATCTGGACGACCCCAACGTGCTCGCGAGCACGATCGCGACGGCGTTCGAGCAGTTTCCGTCCGAGCACCGCGCGCTCATCCTGTGGGATCACGGCGGCTCGTGGCAGGGCGGCTTCGGCGGCGACTCGCAGAACGGCACGCGCCAGGGCGCGCCGATGGCGGCGTCGCTCGTCGCCGAGGCGATCGCTGCGGGCCTCGAATCGGCGGGGATCGATCGCCCGCTCGAGATCTTGTCGTTCGACACGTGCTTGATGGCGAGCGCCGAGGTCGCGCTCGAGATGCAGCCGCTGGCCGAGGTCTACATCGCGAACGCCGAGCTCGATTACGGCGACGGCTGGGACTACCGCTCGTTTCTTTCTTATCTATCGAACAACCCCGACGCGGCGATCCACGAGATCGCTACCACCGAGGTCGACCAGTGGGACGCGCATCACGTGAACGCGTCGCCCAACGACACGCTGTTGCGCTCGCACGTCGCGCTCGACGCGACGGCGCTGCCCGCGCTGGCCACGGCGATCGACGACTTCGTAGTCGCGTGGTCGTCGAGCGAGACGCTCACCGGTACGGAGCTCGGCCGCGCTGGCTACTTCACCTTGCCGCCGTACATGAATCAGCTCGAGGACGCCGCGGCCGAGCCCGAGCTGCGCGACCTCGGCCAGTTCTTAGGCAAGATGAGCGCGGTCTCCGACGAGGCGGTCGCGAACGCTGCGGTCGCCGCGCGTGAGGCGCTGGACGACGCGATCCTCGGCCGCTCGCAAGGTCAGCTGCGCGAGGCGGCTACACAGAGCGGCGTGCACGTGGAGCTGCCGCTCGCGACCAAGCTCACCGACGACCTGCTCGGCAATTACGAGCAGCTCGCGCCGACGTGGGTCGAGTCGAGCGGTTGGCTCGATGCGCTGGCGATCTATCGCTCGCTCGATGACCAGGTTTCGCCGACCCTCACGACCACGATCACGAACGGCGAGAACCCCGACGCGGCAAACTTGCCTGCGATCGGTATGAGAACCACCGACGGCGATGTCGCCGAGGTCGACGTGAACCTCGGTGTGGTCGATTCGAGCGACTCCGACACGCTGATCGTGTTCGGCTTGATCGCGAAGGGCCCGATCGACTCGGGCTTCGAGTACATGGTGGAGTGGGATGGCCGGCTGATGACGTTGCCTTCGGACGAGATCGGCGGCCTGCAAGCGATTACGGTCCAGACCTGGGAGGCGGTCGACGCAGAAGCCGGCATGACCCTGCCCCCGGTCCTCGCGACGTTCGGTGTGGTCACGACCAGCGACGGCACCGAGGCGCTCGGCGCGCTGCTCTTCCAAGACGGTGACGCTGAGACACACTTGCTGACGCTGCTCGATCCACCGGTAACGTTGCCGCTCGCCGACGTCGCGCGCGACTTGCCCGGCACGACGTTTACGCCCATCTATCCAACGGTCTCGATCTCGACCGAGCAGGAAGGCTCGCTCGGCGGCTCGCCGATCGCGCTCAACGTAGACAGCTTGCCTTTGTCGCGCGGCCCTGCCGGCGCCGGCACGTATGCTTTGATCGCCGGTGTGAGCGACGTGTTCGGAAACGTCGGCGGCGATGCCCAAATCGTGGAGCTCTCGGCTTCGATCGAGTGAACCGCATCGAGTGAACCCGCCATGTCCGATGACAATCACCTGCCCGCCCGTCGCCAAGCGTTTCCGCTGCTCATCGGCTTGATGGTTTCTTCGGTTATGGCCGTCGCCGCGGTGCGCTGCTCGTCGCGCGAGCACGGCGCGCCGCCTGCGGTGGTGAATGCGGAGCAGGTGCAGGGCGGTCAGGCGCCCGCGGCCGGACCGGCAGAGGTCGCTGCGGAGCGGTCGGCGACGCTGGAACGCGCCGAGCCCAGCACCACGGGTGGCACCGGTGGCAGCGCCGAACGCGACGCCGGCACGACCACGCTCGGCCGTTTGATGCAGGTCACCGACAAGCACGACCGCGCGATGCTCGCGGACATCGAGCGCAAGGCGAAGCAACCGCCGTCGAACAGCGTGTATCGCCTGCTCGAGCTGCGGCGCGCCGGCAAGTCGCGCGCGGATCTCGAGCGCTTCATTCAGACCGAGCTCGAAGGCGGCATCACCGTGCGCTTGATGGCGATGAAGTGGCTACGCGCCATCCACGGTGAGCCCGAGCCCGCGCCGAGCCCCGAACCGCTGCTTCGCCAGCCCGGCGAGCCGGACGCGCAACCGCGCACCGTAAAGCCGCTGACGAAGACCGGCCCGTGAAGGGGTGGGCCCCGATGGGCTTTGCCCAGCGGGGGTAGTGGCCGGATTTGGATTTCGGCCGCTCGACGCGTGCGCCGATGAGTAGGGTCCGGCGTCATGGCCATCCTACGCGAGCGGCAGGTCTGGAAACGCGCGCCGAGCGGACGCAAGCCCCGCAAGAGCCGCAATCAAGTCTTCGCACTCACGCCCGAGCAGCACGCGAACGTGAAAGCAGCGATGCGAGCGCTGCGGATGACGCAGGCGCAGATCGCAGCCGCCGCGGGGTGCAGCGTGACGGCGATCGAGAAGGCCATGTCCGCCAAGGGCAGGCCCGCGCCGGGGCTCGCGATACGCGTCGCTCAGCTGGCGCAGGTGCCGACCGACGACGTGCTCAGCGGGGCCTTCCCGAAGGCGGGGCACTGCCCGCGCTGCGGATGGTCCAGCAGCGCGGGCGGCCAGCGGGACTAGGCCGCTTGAAGCGCCGGCTGCCACTCTTCGGACGGCACATCCACGCCACCGATAATGCTGCGCACTTCAGCGTAGCGCTCGGTGAGCGTATCGGGCGCGCCGTCGCTCGCGTCGGTCATAGACGCGGTTAGCGCAGCGGTCAGCGCGACTTCGAGCACGGCAACAAGCGGCAAGAAGTCCGAATCGCTAAGCTTCAAGATGGCCTTTACACGCTCAAAGAGGAACCGAACGCCTTTGAGCTTGATCCCGACAACGCGGTCCTCGTGCGGATGCAGAAGGATCGTCAAGAACATGTCCACGCGGCTTGCTCGATACGAGCAGTCCTCGCTCACGTAGAGCATCATGTCCATCGCAGAGAAATATCGCGCTACAGGCGCGAATTGACCGACTACTTTTTCGTTGTTTGCCATGGGATCACCAGATCGGTTTCATGAAGCGCTGTTGATGGTTCTCCGGTAGTTGATCATCGTCCGCCAAGACCCACTCCCAGTTCAGGAGCGTTCCTTCGGCATTCGACGATTGTAGTTCTACGAACGCGAGGAACACGGCGTTGCGTGGTGCCTCGACCTTCGTAGGGGAGCCTTCCAGTTCGTCCGCATACGTGAACGTGCACGCGGGCCGAAACATGTAGATGAAAATATCTTCTTCGTTGAGGGTCTTGTTGAAAGGCCGTCGCAGGCCTTGCCACAAGCGTTGGGCGAACAGCATCCCGGCCCCGTCGCCATAGAGGATGCCGCAGTACTCGCCGATCTTTGCGTTGAAGTGGCCATCTTGAAACTTGCGCAGCGTCTCCGGGTGAACAACGATCCCGATCTGCTCTGCCTTGTCGCGCGGCGAATTCGCCTTCGTCCGATTGTAGATCACTCGCAAGCTCCATACCGGAAGCGAAGGCCGCGGACTTTAGTCCGCGATCAACGCGCACGCCAGATCCCCCGAACACGCGCGTCGTACCAAGCGACACTGCATGTATGGTCATGTCTCGCGATTTTAGGAGCCTATTACGAGGTGGTCAACGTATCGGCGCTATAAACCCGTTTCTTTAGCGAGGGCAGCTGCCAAAAGCAGCGCTTCGCGCGCCCATTGAGCGAGGGGCTTGCTCTGTCGCTCTGCGGCAGCCTCGATCGCTGCCTTCTCGGCGACGTTCAATCGCAGCGCGAACACCGACTTGCTCTCGCCCTCCGGCAGCGCCGGCCGGCCGCGCTTGGGCGCCTTCTTCTTGCGCTGGCTCACTGCGCCACCTCGCCATCGAGCGCAGCCGCCACGAGGTCGTCAACGCTCCACATGGTCTTGGCGACGCCAGCAGCCATCGCGGGCGTGACGCGCAGCGTCTTGTGCTGACGCACGAAGTTGTAGTGCGCGAAGTGAAGCGCCGTCGCCGCTGTGTGGTTCTCCAGCTTCTTGCTGAACGCGTTCGTGAGGCGCGTGTAGCGACGCACGCCCATGCGAATGTTGAGGTTGTTGCGCTCCGCGTAGGACGTCGAGACAAGCTCTGCGACGGGCTCGCCAATGATCGGCGTCTTCTCGGTGCTCGTGACCTTAGGCGGGCTGTACCTACCAGGTCCGATAGCTTCGGCTTCGTACGATTTTACAATCTGCGCGTAGTCGACTTCGCCGCGGAACGCGCGGTCGATGGCGGCGACGTACAAGCGCAGGCCATCGGTTGAGATCTGCACGCGGTCGCGAAGGCGCGCGGCAACGTCGGCGATGAACGCGTCGGTGTTCGCAGCGTCGCGCTTGCCAACCAAGAAGGTCGGAACGAGCTTGGTCTCGGCGTCGGTCGCGACGTAGGTCCACGTGTCGCCGACGTGCTTGGAGGCATCGCGCTTCGTGACGTGGCGCTGCTTCTTGCCAACGAACGCCCACAGCTCGTCAATCTCGAGGCGCTTGCACGGCAGGTCGCGCATGGTCGAGTCGAGCAACGTCGCGCAGCCGTCGCCCATGCGAACAAGCAACGTGCCGATCGTCTCGCGGTTCACGCCGGTCATGCGCTCGGTCGAGCGGATCGAGCAGCCCTCAACGAGGGCGCTCACGACGGCGACTTGCTTGGAGCGGGGGAGCACGTTCGACATGCACAAACTGTATTACGGAAAATGAAGTCGTGCAACGACTAAGTGTAATACGATAATGGATCGCGTATGCCGAGACCGCGATGATTCGCCGCGCAGCTATTACACCGGCTCCGCGCAAGCCTTCCGAAAGCCTTTCATTTCATGGTCTTGAACGACTAGGCGCATTTGATTAGGTGCGCGCCGTAACAAAACCGGCCCGCTGGCCATGATCGGCTACGCCGAAAAGTTTAAAGGACGCGCTTGACTCGCCGCCGGGGCAATTTAGATTGCCATTGCAACTGCAGGTCTAGACCACCTGCGTCACGGGCAACCGTCCCCGGACGGCGAGCCAAGGAGTCGTTTCAACTCATGGATACTGTTAGTCATCAAACCGAATTTGTCAATGGATCCGCGCATAAAGCCTCGATATCAGAGGTGATTGCGTGGGTTGAGGCGCAAGCGGCGAAGGCCGATATGGGCGCTGCCGGGGCTCGTCTCCGCGTCACCTCGCTCCAGCAGATGGAGGAGCAGGTTGCCGCCGACGAGCCCCACGACGCCGAGTGGGCCATGGAAAACATGGACCGCCTGCGTGAGCGCTGGGCTCGTCGGCACATGGAGGCCAAGGCGGAAACCGCGGTGACCTACGCGTCGCGCGCTAAGACCAGCATCGCGGCGTATCTCGAGTGGTCAGCGGCGCCGGACAAGTACGACCCGCGCCGCGTACTTCTCAAGAAGGGCGACCCGACGAAACCGAAGGCTGCGTCGAAGAAGGGCAAGTCCCCAGTAACGGTTGAGCAGGCCATGCAGGTCGCCGCTCCGCCGCCCGTTGCACAGGCTCCGAAACTGAGCGGCGAGGTCCGCAACTTCCCGCTCGGCGGTGAGCGCGGCACGATCATGTTCCAGCTCCCCGCGGACGGCGTCACGTTCTCCGACGTGAAGAAGTTCGCGGTGCACTTGCTGACGCTCGCGAAGGACTTCGACATCAGCGACGCCGACCAGGCGCAGGTGTTCGCGTTGGTCGTTCGCGGCAACAACAAGTAGGCAGAGAAACGCCCCGCTAGCGAAGGCCGGCGGGGCGTTTGAATGGGGCGCGGATTGGTTCCCGGTCAGGCTCTTACATCCATCCCCGCGGGGTCCGATCCCCCGGCGCTCCACCCATGCTCTAACGCTGGGTCCGAGCATCCGCAAGGATGCTCACCCGCACCGCCGCCGCCGCATCGGTGACCGGCTCCATGTGCAGCACCGCGAAGAACCGGCGCTTGGTCCCCGTGGTCGCCTCGGACCAGGCGTAGGCGCGCTTGGCCTTCGGGTGCGCCGTGAGCATGAAGGTCTCGACGTCGCCTTCCCAGGCGACCTCGCCGGTTGCCGCGACCTCCCGCACGTGCTCGGTGCCAACGTGCAGGGCCTCGACGCCGTGCATGTGCTTGATGGCTTCGATCAGCGCGGGGATGCCGGCGGGGTCACTCATGGGTTCCTCGCGTTCAAGACTAGCCCGGTCATGACGCCGATCACCGCAGCGAGGCCCCAGGCCCAGGGCGGCCCGCCGAGCAGCGTGTCGCCGGGGATGATGTGCACGACCGCGCTCGTCACCGCGAACGTGCCGACCGCAAAGAACCAACCGACTACAGCGTCGCCCATTCGCGAAGTCTAACGCGCCGGACCCGTGCCAAGCTCAGCGGGAATTTCAAATCCGGCCACTACCCCAGCGGGCGGGGGAACGGCGCACGTTCCCCCGATAATCAAACATGAGATAAGCAGCGGATGCCTGCTGCGAAGCCTGCGCTGAAGCGCTGCACCTGGTCCGAGAGTCACGAGCTGCTCACCACGTACCACGACGAAGAGTGGGGCGTGCCCGTGCACGACGACAACAAGTGGTACGAGAAGATCGTGCTCGACGGCGCGCAAGCCGGCCTGTCGTGGCTCACGATCTTGAAGAAGCGCGAGGCTTATCGCGAAGCGCTGTGCGGGTTCGATCCTGCGCTGGTCGCGAAGCTCGGTGCGCGCGACGAAGCGCGGCTGATGCAGAACGCGGGCATCGTGCGCAACAAGCTCAAGGTGCAATCGGCGATCACGAACGCGCGCGCGTTCCTCGAGGTGCAGCGCGAGCACGGCTCGTTCGACGCGTTCATTTGGTCGCAGGTCGGCAACCAGACGCTGCACAACCGCCGGCGCACGATGACGGACGTGCCCGCGCGCACCGAGGCATCGGACGCGCTGTCCAAGGAGCTCAAGCGGCGCGGCTTCAAGTTCGTCGGCTCGACGATCGTGTATGCGTTCATGCAAGCCGCAGGGCTCGTGAACGATCATCTCGTCGATTGTCATCGCTACCGGGTGATTACTGCGGGCAGCGATATGGGCACTAAGCGTAAGAAGTAAGGGAGCACTGCGCGGAGCTTCAGCTCACGCGCCACCGTCACGCAACACCGGCAACGACACCCCACAGGATGCGGTCGCCGAACATCCACAAGCCGCACGACGTGCCCTGGCCGTAGCAAAGCTCGAGCGTGAGGCCGCTTTGAAGAGTGATCAGGCAG
>Ga0193752_1003251_pt1 | contig 11341 bp, 10 predicted proteins | sample H1c1metaG_FD_144924 | JGI IMG/M metagenome (GOLD analysis project Ga0193752, IMG submission 144924) | Soil microbial communities from a riparian zone of the East river system, Colorado, United States - H1c1 | ecosystem: Environmental > Terrestrial > Soil > Riparian zone | place: USA: East River... | reverse complement strand
CGATACGACGCCGCTCGGCCGTCGCCGCGCCCACCGCCTCCACGGCATTCATGATGAGATTGAGCAGCACCTGCTGAATCTGCACATAGTCGCCCCTGATCGAGGGAAGCGATGGATCGAGTGCGGTGTGCACGCTGACTCCGTTGCTCATCGCGAGACCGCGCGTGAGCCGCACGATCGATTCGATGGCGTCGTTGACATTCAACGGCCGCATCTCGGTCTGCTCTTTGCGCAGCAGCCGTCGCATGCGCTCGATCACGTCGCTCGCGCGCAGGTCGTCCTGGCGGATGGACGCCAGGATTTCCTGCAGCTCGGCAAGATTCGCCTTGCCGGATTGAATCAGGTGCTCTCCGGCTTCGGCGTTGCTGAGGATCGCCGCCAGCGGCTGATTGATCTCGTGCGTGATCGACGCGCTGAGCTCTCCCACCGTCGCGAGCCGCGCGGCGTGCGCGAGCTGCGCGCGCTGCCCCTGCAATTCCATCTCCGCGAGATGCCGGCGCTGGCGTTGCAACACCAGCGCGATGATCAGCGCAGACTGGATCAGCAGCACCGCGAGGATCACCAGCATCTCGCGGTGGAACTGCTGCCAGAGCGTGGGCTCGCGGAAGCGCACTTCGCAACCCGCGGGCAGGCGTTCGAGGGAAAGATTCCAGCGCTTCATCTGCCGCCAGTCGGCGATGCACGCCGATGGCACGGGCGCGTGCATCGACAGCGATTCCTGGCGCGGTTCGCCTGACAACAATTCCCGCGCAATCCGGCCGATCATGTCCTTCTGGCCGGCCCAGTCCGCCATCGCACCGGCCAGTATTCCTGCCCCGACCGCCGTGTCGTAGTACGCGTAACTCGGGGCGCTGGCCGCATTCGCGAGCTCACGCGCAAAGTCATGCGGCTCACGGATGACCCCGGCCGCGTCGCGGAAGATCGGCACTTGAAATACGATGCTGTCGCGCGGCAACGCGGATAGCCGGCGTTTCATCTCCTCGATCGGCAGATCCACGACGTATTGAATGTCGACGCGCCTGCGGTAGGGCTCGAGCTGATCGGTGGTTCGCTGAATCTCCGCGCGGCTGTATGGCGAACTACCGCCGACGATCACGACGCGCTTTGCATCCGGCTGCAGTTGAAGCGCGATATCGAGCGTTCGCGCGGCATCGATACTCACGCTGGTCCCGGGAATTCCCTCGGGATAGCCGGACTTCGACAGCGGACCTCCGAACTGGCTCGCCACCATCAGGGGCGTGTCTGGCCACAGTTTGGCGCGCTGCCGCTTCACGAAATCCTCCATCGGCCCATGAACGACGATCAGGTCCGGCGGAACTTCCGCGTATCGCTTCAGCACAAGTGAGACGAACTCGTTCTCGCTCTCGATTTCCGGAAACCGGAGCCAATCGAGTCCTTCGGCGAAGAATTCGATGTGGCCGGGCACCGCTTCAATGATCGCCGTGCGGGTGTTCTCGGCCTGGACCTGTCCCCAGGGCAGCAGCAGATCGCCCGGAAACAGCAGCAGTACGCGTTTCGGCGGATTGGCGGGCACGGGAACTTCGTCGGCGTGTGCAGCGCCGCCGAGCACGAGCATTGCCAACAGTAACGGACGAAGCATTCGAAGATTCGGCCAGTCGAAGAGACTATTCGCCAGCGATCATCATCTCGCTGACGAGTATCGATCCGACTCGCACTCCCCCGCGTACGTCGACGTCACTGCCAATCGCCGCGATGTTGTTGTACATGTCCTTGAGATTGCCCGCGATGGTGATCTCGTGCACCGGATAGGCCTGCACGCCGTTCTCCACCCAATAACCCGAAGCGCCGCGGGAATAGTCGCCGGTGACGCCATTCACACCCTGACCCATGAGCTCGGTGACTAACAAGCCGGTGCCGAGCTCGCGCATGAGCGCACCGATCTCGACGCCACCGGAAGTCGATTCCACCAGCAGGTTGTGCGTGCCGCCGGCATTGCCGGTGGTCTTGAGTCCGAGCTTGCGCGCGGAATAGCTGCCCAATATGTAGCCTTGCAGCACGCCATCCACGACCAATTCACGGTCGCGGGTCTTCACCCCTTCGCCATCGAACGGGCTGCTGCCGAGCGCCTTCCTGATATGCGGTCGCTCGGAAAGCTTGAGGAAAGACGGGAATACCTGCCGGCCCGCGGCGTCGAGCAGGAACGAGCTCTTGCGATATTGGCTGCTGCCGCGCACCGCACCCAGAAAATGACCGATGAACCCTCGAGCGACTTCAGGCGCGAACAGGATGCGCGCGCGTTGCGTCGCAAGTTTGCGAGCACCCAGCCTGGCGACGGCGCGTTCTCCGGCCTTGCGTCCGATGCTCTCGGAGCTTTCGAGCTCGCGCGCGTCACGCGCCGAGGCGTACCAGTAGTCGCGTTGCATGTCGTCGCCGGTCTGGGCGAGCAGCACGCAGCTCACGCTGTGACTGGTGGACGGGTAGCCCTCGAGAAAGCCATGGGTATTGCCGTAGACGCGCACCCCACGATGGCTGCTGACACTCGCGCCCTCGGAGTTGGTGATGCGCGTATCGATGGATCGCCCGGCGGCCTCGCATTCGCGTGCGGTCTCCACCGCCTGCTCCGGTGGCAGATCCCAGGGATGATCGAGATCGAGATCGGGGATGTCGCGCGCCAGCTCCTCGGGGTCGGCGAGGCCGGCGCAATTGTCTTCGGCGGTGTAGCGCGCGATGTCGCAGGCCTTCTCCACCGTTTCGGCCACGGCGCGCGGCGAAAGGTCCGCGGTGCTTGCCGAACCCTTGCGCTGGCCAAAGTAGACCGTGATGCCCATGCCGCGATCGCGCTGGTATTCGACCGTTTCGACTTCGCCGAGGCGGACCGTGGTCGTCAGTCCCTTTTGCAGGCTGACATCGGATTCGGCCTGGAAGGCCCCAAGCTTGCGCGCCAGCTGCAACGATTCGGAAACGATGTTCTTGAGCTCGGGGATTCGGGTACCGTCTACTTCCTGCATGGCAGAATTGTACGATGCACGGCAAAGACGAAAACGGAGAATATCGGGGTCCCAGCAAGAGCATGCGCAAGCGTGAGGCTGCGGCTGCCCAGGACCTGGGGACCCGCCTGATCGCGCTCAAGGAATCCGAGTTGGCGGCGCTCGAGCTGCCAGAGACCCTGCACGATGCGATTCTGCTTGCCAAACGCATCACCAGTCGTGGCGGACTCGCGCGCCAGCGGCAGTACATCGGCAAGCTCATGCGCGAGCTGGATCCGGCGCCCATCGAAGCAGCCCTGACCGCCGAGTCGCGCATGTCGGCGCTGGAGGCCGAGCAACACAAACGCATCGAAGCCTGGCGCCTCCGGTTGCTCACCGAAGGACCTGCGGCGCTCGATGATCTCGTGAAATGGCGTCCGGGCGCTGACCGCAAGGCCCTGCAGGCGCTGATCAGCAAGGCGACGAGTGAGCGCGTCGATTCCGGTAGCAGGGATGGAGCGTCACGCGAGCTGTTCCGTTCGATTCGCACTTTGTTTGATAGTATTTCGCGATGAAACCACTGGTTGGCATCATCATGGGCTCGACTTCCGACTGGGAGACGATGCGCGCCACGGCCGAAGCACTCGACAAGCTCGGAATTCCCTACGAGACCCGCGTGGTCTCCGCTCACCGTACGCCAGACCTGCTGTTCGAATACGCCGCGAGCGCGCAGGGCCGTGGCATCGAAGTCATCGTTGCCGGAGCCGGTGGCGCCGCCCATCTACCCGGCATGACAGCATCCAAAACCACCTTGCCGGTGCTCGGAGTGCCCGTGCAGTCGAAGGCATTGAGCGGCCTCGACTCGCTGCTTTCGATCGTGCAGATGCCGGCCGGCATTCCCGTGGCCACCTTCGCGATCGGCGTGGCGGGGGCCACGAACGCGGGGCTGGCGGCCGCTGCGATCCTCGCAAACAAGCGTCCGGAGATCGACGCAGCACTCAAGAAATTCCGCGCCGAGCAGACGGAAAAGGTCCTGTCGAAACCCGACCCGTCCGTAGCCTGAAATGAGCATCGGAATCGTTGGCGCCGGACAGCTCGGACGCATGATGGCGCTCGCCGGCTATCCACTGGGATTCGACTTCCTGTTTCTCGACCGCGACGCGTGCAGCCCCGGCGGCCAGGTGGGCCCGATCCTCACCGGCGAGCTCACCGATCGCGCCTTGTTAGGAAAGCTCTCGGAAACCTGCGAGGTCCTGACCTTCGATTGGGAGAACATTCCGGTGGAAGCGCTCGAGTCGCTTCCCGGCAAGGCACGCATCGCGCCGCCGCTGCGCGCGCTCGGCTGCGCCCAGGACCGGCTCAGCGAGAAACGCACCTTCGAGCTGCTCGGCATCGAGACCACGCGATACGCGCCGGTCGCTTCGCGTGAATCGCTGGAGCTCGCGGTGAAGTCCATCGGTCTGCCCGGCGTGCTCAAGACACGCCGCATGGGCTACGACGGCAAAGGGCAATTCGTGTTGCGCAAACCCAAGGACCTCGATCGCGCCTGGGAAGCACTCGGGTCCGCGCCGCTGCTCTATGAAAACCTCGTGCCCTTCGATGCGGAGATTTCCATCATCGCCGTCCGCGGCGTCAAGGGCGAAATCGCGTTCTATCCACTCAATCTCAACGTGCATCGTGACGGCATCCTGCGTCTCACGCGCGCACCCTACGGCAATACCGCGCTCGGCCGCCAGGCACAGCGTGCCGCGCGCAAGCTGCTCGAGCACTTCAAATACGTCGGTGTGCTGACGATCGAGTTCTTCGTGAAACGCGGCAGGCTCATCGCCAACGAGATGGCTCCGCGCGTGCACAACTCGGGCCACTGGACCATCGAAGGCGCCGACACCAGCCAGTTCGAAAATCACATTCGGGCCATCGCCGGGCTGCCGCTTGGCAGCACGAAGGCGCGCGGCCACTCGGCGATGATCAATCTTGTAGGCGAAATGCCCACACGCGACGCGCTGCTTGCCGAGCCCGCCCTGCACTGGCATGACTACGGCAAGGCCGCCCGCCCGGGCCGCAAGCTAGGCCATGTCACGATCTGCGATAAAACGGCTAAAACCCGCGACCGGCGGGCGTTTAAGCTCCTGTCCAGAATCGACCGCGCGACCTGGCTCGCATTTCGGTAAGCCCGGATAGGGGCTTCCCTGCTGGCAAGCCGGCTTTACCGTAATATCTGCCGCAGCGATGTACATCGAGAACTTCAAACTTCGCGAGCTGCCGTTCCGGTTGAGCCCGGACCCGCAGTTCCTGTACCTGTCCCGGGCCCATGCGCGCGCCAAGGCGTACATGGAGTCCACCATCTGGTTCACCGACGGCTTCGTCGTGGTGACCGGAGAGATCGGCTCGGGCAAGACCACGCTCATCGAGAGCTTCCTGCGCCAGCTCGATTCGGACGTGGTCATCGCGCAGATCAACCAGACCCAGGTCAACGCGGTCGAATTCCTGCAGTCGGTGCTGGTCCAGTTCGGCTTCTCGCCTTTCAAGATGAAGAAGGCCGAGTTGATCGCCACGCTCAACAGTTTCCTCATCGAGCAGTACGCCGCCGGCCGCAAGGTGCTGCTGATCATCGACGAGGCGCAGAATCTGTCGCTCAAGGTGCTCGAGGAGATCCGGATGTTGTCCGGCATCGAGGCCACGAAGGAGAAGGTGCTGCGCATCATTCTCGCCGGCCAGCCCGAGCTCAACGAAAAACTCGATTCGCCCGAGCTGGTGCAGCTCACCCAGCGCATCCGCCTTCGCTTCCACCTCGGCGCGCTGTCGCGCGAAGACCTCCGCTCCTACGTCAAGCATCGTCTCGATGTGGCAGGCGCGGAAGGGCGTGAAATCTTCGCCGAAGACACCTACGCGGAAATCTACAAGTACGCCGGTGGCGTGCCGCGTCTCGTGAACACGCTGTGCGACACCGCGATGATGGCCGCGTTCAACGAAGACCGTGACCAGGTCTCGCTCACAGACATTGCCTCGGCGGTGGAAGAGCTGCAGTGGATAGAGTTCGCGTCACGCACCATGGCCATCGCCGCGAAGGTGGCGAACGCCGCGATCGGAAGTGGCGATCGCACCAGCAAGGTTCTGGCGAAGCTGGTGTTGTCCACCGACGGCAAGGCCGTGTCGGAACTGCATCTGATTCCGGGCCGCAAGGTCATCGGCCGAACGCCCGACAACGATCTGCAGATCGACAGCAAGTTCATCAGCCGTCACCACTGCCAGCTCGTCACGGGCAGTGACGGCATCACGGTCATCGAAGATCTCAACAGCACCAACGGCATCCTGGTGCGCGGCAAGCGCATGCGCCGTCACACGCTGCGCGACGGTGATGTGGTTGCCATTGGCCAGCATGAAATCCTCTACATCGACGAACATTCCGGCGGTCATCTCATCGACACGCAAGATGATCTGCCGCGCGTCGACGTGAACGCCGCCAATGAAGATGCGGATGATGATGATGATGCCGCCGCCGAGGATGCAGCCGGCTTGCGCTAGATTTCCTGGCGCTATTTGATCGCGCGCAGATTGATCTCGAGCACGTTCTTGAAGATGGGCTTCTTGCCGAGGCGCTGCGCGAGCCCCGCCGGCAGTTTGTCGAACGCCCACTCGAACATCCGTACGAACGACATTGGCAGCCGCAGGTAACGCCCGCGAAAACCGGCGTACGGCACCACGCGCGAGAAACCCACGGCGCGAAACAGCCTCGCGAGCTCTGTGTTGGTGTATTCCTTGAGATGAAATCCGCGCGCCACGGGGTCGAAAAACTTCGAGACGTCGTGCGGCCCATTGAGCCGGCTCGGCGTCACACACATGTATGAGCCGCCGGGCGCGATTGCCGTGAACAGGTTGCGCAGCTGCTCGAGCGCATCGTCCGGGTGGATGTGTTCCATGACCTGGAAGCTGTATGCGAGCGTGACCGCACCTTTCGGCACGGGCACCGTGCACCCGTCGGACAGTACCGTTTCGACTTTCGGGTGATTCACGCCGCTCAGGATTTCGCGCGACACATCGAGCGCGTAACAAGCGCGGGCACCATGATCGGCCACGGCCATCGTGAAGGCGCAGTCACCGGCGCCGATTTCGAGGAACACGGTATTTTTGTCGATGAAGCGCGCCAGCAGGGAGAACTTGTCGTTGCTGGCCGCACGTCGCTCGGCTTCGGAAACCTTGCGCGTGAGCTGCGGGTGATTGGGAACGCGGCGGAACAGCTCGTCGTAGAGAGGCCCGTAGAGACTCAGGCGTTCGTTGCGTGGCGCCGCGCGCAGGCGACCCGCCAGCTCGAGCTCGACGCGGTAGTGGTGCTCGATGTCGGCGGGCAAACGATTGGTTTTCCCGGCGTACGAACGGCGCATCGGCGCCTTTTCGACTGCTTCCATGTCATCCCCAATACACGTCCGGGTCGAATGCCCGGATCTTCAAAGGAACGCGCCCCTTCCGGGGCGCATCTTTCAATCCTCAAATCAAACCTGGAAAAAACCTAGCGGCGGCGGCCGGTGAACAGATCCATCAGGCGGCCAAACAAGCCGGGACGGAAACCATCAACCTGCATCGTGCTGCGCGCGGTGCCCGTCTGACGGCGCATTTCCGCGAGAACATCCGGCGGCAGATTGATTCGGAATTCGCCGCTGGCAGAAGTGTCGTTACGCATTTTCGATGGACTCCGTTGAGGGTCGGTTCGTGTTATCGCGATGGCAGTGTGCGGAAGCATGTGGAGGTCATGATGTGCCGGGATTCACACTGTTTCCAATGTCGCAAAACGCGCACTTCATTATGTACGTGTCTGATAGTGGTGTAGGCGCGGAGCGATTCCTTTCGCACAAAATGCTGACGCATTTCGCCGACATCCCTGTCGCCCGCGCCAGGTGATAGTGCGGGCTCGTAAGGCATTCGCCGTACCGTGAATAGCGTCGCGATTGCCCAGTTTCTGCCGCAATACAGTGCGTACATGAAGAAACTCATCGTCCTGGCGCTTCTTGCCTTGATTGGCGTCTACGGCGTCGGCCGTTTCAATCTGGGAGAAGCGGGAACCATGCGCTTCCTGATGAAAATGGAATCGCTCATCAGAGAAGGCAAGAGCGACGAAGTCTGCGCAATGTTTCACGATGATCTCGAAGTCGACATCACGGATCATTCCGGTGAATCCACTCAGACCACGAATGGCGGAAGGAAGGAATTCTGCGCGCTCACCACCGAGGTTGTCGCCGGCCTGCAGTTGCTGCCCCATTCCTCGACCGTGGAGTACACCGACATCACCGCCAAGCAGGGTTTGAGCAAACCGTGGACCGGCGAGGTGAGCTATTCGGAGCACCGCACGCTCAGCTTCATGGGTGCGAACGTCTCGCTGCGGACCGTCAGTGAAGACGAGATCACGCTGGTCCAGACTTTCTCGGGCGTGAAGCTTCGAAAGGTGAAAAGCGAGGTCTACAAAGCCGACGCGATCTGAAGCGGGACGAACCCCCTAACCCGTGCCGCCCACCGTCAAGCCGTCTATGCGCAACGTCGGCTGACCGACTCCCACAGGCACGCTCTGCCCTTCCTTCCCACAGGTGCCGACGCCATCGTCGAGCTTGAGATCGTTGCCCACCATCGAGACACGCGTGAGCACGTCGGGTCCATTGCCGATGAGCGTGGCGCCCTTGATCGGCGCGCCCACCTTGCCGTTCTCGATGAGATACGCCTCACTCGCCGAGAACACGAACTTGCCCGAAGTGATGTCCACCTGCCCGCCGCCGAAATTCACGGCGTAGATGCCCTTCTGCACCGACGCGAGGATTTCCTCGGGCGGCGTCTTGCCCGCGCGCATATAGGTGTTGGTCATGCGCGGCAGCGTGATGTGCGCGAAGGATTCACGCCGGCCGTTGCCCGTGGACGTGGTGCCCGTGAGCCGCGCGTTCATGGTGTCCTGCAGATAACCCTTGAGCACGCCGTTTTCGATCAAGGTGGTGCACTGCGTCGGTGTGCCCTCGTCGTCGATGTTGAGCGAGCCGCGGCGGCGGCTCAGCGTGCCGTCATCGACAATGGTGCATAGCTCCGACGCCACGCGTTCGCCGACCCGTCCGGCGAAAGCCGACGTGCCCTTGCGGTTGAAGTCGCCTTCGAGCCCATGGCCGATGGCTTCGTGCAGCAGGATGCCCGGCCAGCCGGAACCGAGCACTACGGTCATGAGGCCTGCGGGCGCCGGTACGGCTTCCAGGTTCACCAGCGCCTGGCGCACGGCTTCACGCGCGAGCGCGATGGGTTTGTCGCCGGCCACCAGCTCGGGCAGCGTGATACGTCCACCGGAGCCGGCATATCCCTGCTCGCGGCGGCCATCCTGCTCGACGATCACGGAGACGTTGATTCGCACCAGCGGGCGTACGTCAGCCGCAAGGTGTCCCTCGCTGTTGGCAACCAGCATCACTTCGTGCACGGCAACCACACTGGCCATCACCTGTTTGACGCGCGGATCCATCTTGCGGGTCTCGCGATCGATGCGTTCGAGCCACGCGACCTTCTCGCTCGAGGTGAAGCTGCTCACCGGGTCGATGGGTAGATAGAGGTTGTGGCCATGCGTGGGCAGCACGTTGTGCGCGGCGCGTGCGCCGCCGCGGATCGCGATGGCCCGCGCGGCGCGCGACGCTTCCTCCAGCGCCGGCAATACGATTTCATCGGAATAGGCAAAGCCGGTCTTCTCGCCGGCAACCGCGCGCACGCCCACGCCCTGCTCGATGCTGGCGCTGCCTTCCTTGACGATGCCATCTTCCAGCGCCCAACTCTCTTCGCGCGACATCTGAAAATAGAGATCGGCGGAGTCGATGGAGCTCGACATCACCTGGGACAGCGCATGGTCGAGGCCGCTGATGTCGAGACCACCCGGACGCAGGATGAGTTCGCGGGCGATGGCGAGCGGTTCGGCGGAGTTCACTGATTCCAAGATTTCACCGTTTCGAGTGCAAAGTAGTCGTTGCGCCAGATCGTAATGTACAGCAGCGCCTGCAGCGCTTCGGATTTCGGCCGGCATTCCATGCGGATGACGAGCACCGTCACGTGTTGTAGATCACCCGATGCTCGAGCGCCGGGAAGCGCGCGCGGGCATCCATGCGCGCCGCCGTGTCGATATCGGCCACCAGGCAACCGGTTCCGCTCGGCATCCGCGCCAGAACGTTGCCCCAGTGATCGATGATCATCGAATCACCGTAGGTCTCGCGACCGTTCGGATGCACGCCCCACTGCGCCGGCGCGATCAGGCCACACATGTTCTCGATGGCTCTTGCACGCAACAGACTTTCCCAGTGCGCCCGGCCCGTGGGCACCGTGAATGCCGCCGGGACCACGAACAGATCGGCGCCCTGGCGCGACATCACCCGGAACAGCTCGGGGAAACGCATGTCGTAGCACACCGAAAGCCCGAGCTTGCCCCACGGGGTTTCCACCACGCGCGGATCGCGACCTGGCACGGTATGCGCCGACTCGCGGTGCGATTCGGTGCTGCCCGGCACATCGACGTCGAACAGGTGGATCTTGTCGTAACGCGCCGCGCGCTGGCCGTCAGCCTTGTAAACCAGGCTGGCGGCGGCCACGCGCCCATCGGCGTCCTGGCGCAGTGGCACCGTGCCACCCACGATCCATATCTTGAGGCTCCGCGCCGTGTCTGCAAGGAAGTTCTGGATGCGGCCGGCGCCATCCGGCTCGGCCACCCCGCGCTTGTCGCCGCTGTTCTGGCCCATGAAGGCGAAGTTTTCCGGCAACGCGGCAAGTTTTGCATCGAGCCGCGCGGCATCGGCGAGAAAGCGGCCCGCCGCTTCGAGATTGGCGTCGATGTCGTGGCCGGAAGTCATCTGGATTGCCGCAACTTTCATGCGGGCAATTTAATGGGTTGGAGTCCGCCGGTCGAGTTGACGCGACAGCGAAAGCCATCCTTGTTTACTAGCAAAAGGGGACGTGCCTCACTCTCAAGAAGCAATCGCTACGGGGGGAGGCGCGTCCCCTTTTGCTGGGAAACGAGGAATGTCCCCATTAAATTCAGGGCTGCGGCTCCCAGGTACCGTGCCATTGCACACGACGCGCTTCGGGGGGCGCGGTCCAGCCGCGGCGCGCCGCCGTACCACGCAGCGCGGTCCAGGCACGCGCCAGGCGTGCACGCGCGGGCGTGGGCACGGCGCTCGCCGCCAGCGACACCTGTTCGTAGTCGACGGTCAGGTCGTATTCGCGCGCCAGCAGGCCCACGCGGCCGGTGCCGCGGAACAGCTGATCGGCTTCCGGGCCCGTGCCCTGCACGTTCGCAAGCTCGATCTGGCCATCGGCAAGCGTCGCGTCGGCGGACAACTGATGATTGCGGTTGCTTCCTGACGTCTCCAGCGCGAAGCGCCCGGAGAGTACCCGCGTGAAGTCGCCCCGCGAGTCCG
>Ga0193752_1003250_pt1 | contig 11342 bp, 9 predicted proteins | sample H1c1metaG_FD_144924 | JGI IMG/M metagenome (GOLD analysis project Ga0193752, IMG submission 144924) | Soil microbial communities from a riparian zone of the East river system, Colorado, United States - H1c1 | ecosystem: Environmental > Terrestrial > Soil > Riparian zone | place: USA: East River... | reverse complement strand
CGGCTTCGAATCGGGCAGCGTGTCGGTGCAGGACACCGGGGCGCAGCTCGCCGCGCCGCTGCTCGATGCGCAACCTGGCATGCGGGTGCTCGACGCCTGCGCCGCGCCCGGTGGCAAGACCCTGCATATCGCACAGCGCACCCCAGGGCTCGCCGAGCTGGTGGCAGTCGATGACGATCCCGCGCGTCTCGGCCGGGTTCGAGAAAACCTCGATCGGGCGCGGCGCGATGCCGTGCTGTTGAGCGCCGATCTGCGCAGCGTGCCGCCGTCCCTCACGCGGGACTCCTTCGATCGCGTACTGGTGGATGCGCCGTGCTCGGCAACGGGAGTGATTCGCCGGCATCCCGACATCAAGCTGCTGCGTCGAGCGAGCGACATCGAATCGTTTGTCGTCACCCAGCGAAAAATTCTCGCCACGGCTTTCGAACTACTGAAGGCGGGCGGACGTCTCACCTACTGCACCTGTTCGGTCATCCCGGCGGAGAACGAGGGCGTGGTTACCGCTTTCCTGCGGAATGAGCCGCGCGCCTCTCTCGCTGCCTGGCCTGAAAGCCTCATGCGGCCGTCCGGAATGCTCGATCGGCCGGCCGGCTGGCAACTGTTGCCCGGCGGGAGCGCGGCTACTGACGGGTTCTACTATGCTTGTCTCACTAAAATTTAGAGGAACCGATGCAGTTCCGTCTCGCGCATAACCTCACGTCCCTGCTGTTGGCGGCAATGCTGACCATCGGCATGAACGCGACGTTGCGCGCCGAAGCGCTCGATGGATTGCTGGAAGTGAGCTCGGCCTATGTGACCGAGGGGAAAGGCGTGTTCCTGCTCCACGCACGCGTGGGCTATCCGGTCAACGAGGACATACGCGCGGCCCTCAAGGACGGCCTGATGCTGAATTTCGATCTCGACGTGGTGGTGTCGCGCGAGCGTCGCTTCTGGGTGGACGAAACGATCGCCGAATACACGCTGAAACGCGAGTTGCTGTACCACGCCGTGAGCGATCGCTACGTGGCGCGCGACGTCGATTCGCGCAACAGCGAGCAGCACAGCTATGCCACGCTCGAAGAAGCGCTCGAGGCGCTCGGCAGCGTCGATGCATGGCCTTTCCTGTTGTTCTCGCAGATCTCGCCCAACCGCCAGTACCGCGTCAGCTTGCGCGCCGGAGTGCGTCGCGGGCGACTGTCCGACACCATGCGCGTCCTCCTGTTCTGGACCGACGACTGGCATCGCGAAAGTGAGTGGTTCTCATGGTCCCTGCAGCGCTGAAACGCCTGGGCACCCTCGGGCTGATTGCCCTGTGGGTGCTGGTGACCGGCGGTCTGCTGTTGCTGCTGGCGCTGTCCGTCCAGAACTCCATGCAGTTCAGCCGGCTGCAGGCGTGGATCCTGCTGGCCAATGTCATCGCGCTGATTGCCATCACCGTGCTGCTGGCCCGCAAGCTCATCGAGCTGGTGCGCGCCTTTCGCGCCGGCGTTCCCGGTTCGCGACTGACCGCGCGCACCGTGGCGATCTTCGGCTCGCTGGTGATCGCGCCGCTCATCATCATCTATCTGTTCTCGCTCGAGTTCCTCAACCAGGGCATCGACAGCTGGTTCAAGGTCGAGATCAAACAGGGCCTGACAGACGCGCTCGATCTTTCCAAATCGGCGATGGATGTCCGCATGCGCGAATATGCTCGCAGCACGCAGCTCTTCGCGAACCACCTGGCGGACAGCCCGCCGTCGGACTGGGCCGAGGCCACCGACCGGCAACGTGTCGAGAGCGGCGCGCTGGAAGTCGTGGTGTACGGAACGTTGGGCCAGGTATTGGCGGCGAGCAGCGGTGGTGCGACTTCCACCAGCCTGCCGCGCGCTTCCGCTGAAGTCACCAACACGATCGCCGCGGGCAATCTGTACTGGAGCCTGGAACCGCTGTCCGAAGACGACTACCTCATCAACACGGCCGCGCCTATTGCGACCGGGCCCGGTGCAAGCCAGGGTCGCTTCGTAGTCGCCCAATACCCGGTTCCGCCGCAGCTCTCGCGACTCTCGGAAGCCGTGCAACACTCCTATTCACAACACTACAACCTCACGCAGCAGCGCGAAGGCGTGAAGAATCTTTTCGGCATGACCCTCACACTGGTCCTGCTGCTCGCGATGCTCACTGCCATCTATGGCGCTATCTACTCCGCGGAGAAACTCGTGCGTCCCGTGCAGGACCTGATCGCGGGCACGCGCGCGGTGGGCAAGGGCGATTTCGGTACGCGGCTCCCGCTGCCGTCGCGCGACGAGATGGGATTCCTCGTGCATTCGTTCAACGACATGACCAAGCGCCTGCGGCGCGCGCGCGAGGAAAACACGCGCAGCCAGCTGGCCGTGGAACGCGAACGCGAGCGCCTGTCGATCATCCTGGCGCGACTTTCCACCGGAGTCATTTCAATCGGGCGCGACCTGGTGCTGCGCAGCGCCAACCAGGCCGCGAGCAACATCCTCGGCGCCAATCTCGAGCAGGGGGTCGGCCAGCCGCTGGCCGCACTCGCCGGAGACAACCCGCGCTACGAACGATTCGTCGGTGAAATTACCCAGCGACTCGCCCGGGGCGAAGAAGAATGGCGCGAGCAAATGGACCTCAAGCCCGAAGCCGCGGGCGCTCGCGTGCTGGTGTGCGCCTGCACACCGTTGCCCGGGGACGAACATGCCGACAACGAACCCGCGGCCCAGGGCGGTTACGTCATCGTGTTCGACGACATCAGCGCCCTGCTGCAGGCGCAGCGTGACGCCGCCTGGGGCGAGGTGGCGCGCCGCCTGGCGCACGAGATCAAGAACCCGCTCACGCCGATCCAGCTGTCCGCCGAACGCATGCGCCGCCGCTATCTCGCGCAGATGACGGGAGAAGACGCGCAGATTCTCGATCGCGCCACCTACACCATCGTGCAACAGGTGGAGGCCATGAAGGCGATGGTCAACGCGTTCAGCGAATATGCGCGCGCCCCCGACATGAAGGTGACGCGCTTTCCGCTCAATGCGCTGGTCACCGAAGTCGCCGACCTGCATCGCGTGCAGGAATCAGGCGTGCGGATCGACGTCGAGCTCGATCCGCACATCGAAAACGTCGAAGCCGATCGGGGGCGCGTGCGCCAGATCCTCAATAACCTCATCGTGAACGGCGCCGAGGCCGTGGAAAACGTGCCTGCCGGGCATGTAGTGACCTCGACGCGGCTTGAAACCGTGGGTTCGGCTGAATACGCGACGATCACGGTGACCGACAACGGCCCGGGCTTTTCACGCGATGTGCTCGGGCGCGTGTTCGATCCCTATGTCACCAGCAAGCCCAAGGGCACCGGGCTGGGACTCGCAATTGTAAAAAAGATTGTCGAGGAGCACGGCGGGCGCGTGGAGGCCGACAATCGGCCGGAAGGCGGCGGGCGCGTGCGTGTATCCTTGCCGGTAACTGATGGATCCCGACAGCTGGTTGCGCGCGAACGCCGCGTTGAACCCAGGAAGGAGCGAGCATGAGCGCCGCACACATTCTGGTCGTCGATGATGAAGCCGATATCCGCGGCCTTCTGAAGGAAATTCTTTCCGAGGAAGGGTACGACGTGGACGTCGCGGGTGACGCAGGCCAGGCCCGCGCTTCGCGCGCGCGCCAGCTACCCGATCTCGTACTGCTCGACATCTGGATGCCAGACACCGATGGCATCACCTTGCTGCGTGAATGGTCCTCGGCCGCATCGGAGGCGTCCTGCCCCGTCGTGATGATGTCCGGCCATGGCACGGTCGAGACTGCGGTCGAAGCCACGCGCTTGGGCGCGTTCGACTTCGTCGAGAAGCCGCTGTCCCTGCAGAAGCTGCTGCGCACCGTGGAGCGCGCGCTGGAGGCTGGCAAGCGGAAGCGCCACGCCGGAAAATTGCTGGCCGCCTCCCCGGGCGTGCCCGTGGGCCGCAGCCGGGTCATGCAGCAGCTGCGCGCCGATCTCGCGCAGATTGCCACCAACGATTCACCGGTGTTGCTGGTCGGTGAGACCGGCACGGGCCGCGAGGCTTTTGCGCGTTTCATTCACGACGCCAGCCCGCGCGCGGCGCGCCCGTTCGTCACGCTGATTTCCAGCACGCTGCGCGGCGATGGCGCCGAGCAGGTGTTGTTCGGTACCGAGGCTTCCGGCCAGGCCGCACCCGGCGTGCTCGAACGCGTCGGTGCCGGCACGCTGTTCATCAACGAAATCGAGGATCTGCCGCCGCAGGCCCAACGCGCCTTGTTAGGCGCGCTGGAAAGCGGCCAGTTCACGCGCGTAGGCGGGAACACACCGGTCACACTCAAGGCGCGGCTGTTGTCGTCGTCGCGGCCGGGCATCGAAAGCCGCGGCGAGGAATTCCGCCGCGACCTGCTCGCCCACCTCAATACGCTGATCGTGCGGGTTCCGCCGCTGCGCGAGTACACCGAAGACGTGCCCGACCTGCTGCGGCACTACGTCGATCGCATGGTCGACGGCGAAGGCCTGCAATTCCGCAAGTTCAGCGTCGCCGCCCAGAACCGGCTGCGCAACTATCCCTGGCCCGACAACGTGCGCGAGCTCAAGAATCTCGTGCAGCGCCTGCTGTTGCAGGGTGGGGGCGAAGAGATCCGCCTCGAAGAGATCGAGCGCGAGCTCGCCGCGCAGGCACCCTCCGTCGAGCCACTGGTGAAGCAGGACCTGCTCGCGCTGCCGCTGCGCGAAGCGCGCGAACAGTTCGAGCGCGCCTATCTGCAGCAGCAGTTGCTGCTGTGTAACGGCAAGGTGGGCCAGCTCGCCAAGCGGGTCGGCATGGAACGCACGCACCTGTATCGCAAGCTGCGATCGCTGGGCGTCGACTTCCGCAATATCACCGACGAAGCGGAGTAAGCCTACCGTCGTCGGCGATGGCGAGATCGCCATTCGGGAACGCGGTGGTAGTTAGTGCCTGCAGCAGCCTGATCACACCCCTGGCCGGATCGGGCGTGGGGCCCGCGGGCCGGACCTGGATCGTGGGCTCGATGCGGCCTTCGACGAATTTTCCATCGTCATCCAGCGTCACCAGCAGTATGGGTGCGATACCGCGGATGCCTTCGACACTGATGCCGTAGTAGGTCGCGAAATTTCCCAGGCTGTAGGCGATGAGCCGGTCGTGATACAGCTCCACCGGGCGCACCACGTGCGGACCGTGGCCGAGCACGATATCGGCGCCGGCGTCGATCATGGCGTGCGCGAACTCCACCACGTTGCCGCGATCCTCACCGGCGAAGATCTCGCGCGCGAAGGGCAGCACTTCGGCGCCGTTGCCCTCGGCGCCGCCGTGGAACGACACGATGACGATGTCATGCTTCGCCGCCAGCTCCGCCACCAGCGGCAACCCGATCTGCGGATCATTGAGCGAGTTCGAGCCCACGTTGGGCGCGAAAGCCACCATGGCGACGCGCCGGCCGTTCGCGATGAAACTTGCGACGGTTCCCTCGCGCCCGGAGTGGTGGATACCGACGGAATCGAGAGCCGCCATGCTCGAGGATCGGCCGACTTCACCGAAGTCGCGCGCGTGATTGTTGGCGAGGCTCAAGACATCGAAGCCCGCGACCTTGAAATACGCGGCGTAGCGCGCCGGCGTGCGGAACAGGAAACAGATGCGCTTGTCCTTGCACTGCTTCACCGGCTCGCCCCCGTCCTGCAACACGCCTTCGAGATTGCCGAAGGTCACATCCGGTTTCGAAAGAACCGGTGTCACGGCATCGAAAAATGCCATGCCGTCATCGTCGGGCAGGATGTTCTCGGGAAAATCGGTGCCCAGCATCATGTCGCCGACCGCCGCTAGCGTGAGGCCCGGGTGGGCAGGCGGTGGGATGGGCGGTGTTTCCGGCGCGGCCGGCGCGGGCTGCATCACGGCAGCGGGCGTCGTGGCCGGAGGTTGCGTCGCGCAGGCTGCGAGCAGCGTCAGCGCGGCCGCGCCGACCAGGATGCGTGCGCGCCGCATTGCACCCATCTAACTAATCACCCACCCGGATCACCAGCGCGTCGTCGAAGTCCGCGTCATGCAGGCGGGCGCGCAGGCGATTGAGCTCGGCCAGATCGGTGATCGGACCGATGCGCACGCGGTGCCAGACATCATCATCCACCGCCACGCGCTGCACATTGGCATCGATGCCCTGCATCTTGAGCTGTGCGCGGATGCGGTCGGCCTCGGCCTGCTGCCGATAGGAACCCGCCTGCAGCACGTACACGCCGGGCTTCTCGATGTTGGCGCGCGCATCGCCGCGAACGCTCGCGACTTCGCGATCCTTCTCCGGCACCACCACTTCGAACTTGGGCAGCATGTCGTAGAAGTCGTAGTTCTTGGCGCCTTCCTCGGTATCGCCGGCAGCGCCCTTTTTTTCGGCGCGCGGCTCGGGCTTCGGAATGTCGGTCGCGGCGAGTTGCGGGTGCTTCTCGCGATAGTTCTGCCAGATCAGCACGAACAGCGACAGCGACAGTCCGGTCGCGAGGCCGACGCCGAATTCGCGCCAGCGTCCGAAATCGAACCGCAGGCCGCCGGGGCGGGCGCGCTTGAAATCTCGGCTGGTGATTTTGGCGGCCAGGGCGGGAGCTCCTACATCGTCTCGGGCGCCGACACGCCGAGGATGCCGAGCCCGTTGCGGATCACCTGCTGAACGGCCAGCACCAGGGTCAGGCGTGCATTGCGCAAGGCGGCTTCCTCGACGATGAACTGCTCTGCGTTGTAGTAGGTGTGCAGCGTGTTCGCAAGGTCGCGCAGGAAATGCACCAGCGAATGCGGCGCGCGATTGAGCGCCGCCTGTTCGATGATCTCGGGAAATTTCGAGACCGACGTGATCACGGCCTGCTCGTACGCATTCGTCAGCAACGCGAGATTCGCCGCGCCGGCGTCGTAGGTGTGACCCTTCGACCCAAGCTGTTTCATGACCGAGGACACGCGCGCATGCGCGTACTGGATGTAGTACACCGGGTTTTCGTTGGAGCGTGACTTCGCGAGCTCCAGGTCGAAGTCCAGAGCCTGGTCGTGACTTCGAATCAAGTAGAAGAAGCGGCAGGCGTCGTTGCCCACTTCATTGCGCAGATCGCGCAAGGTGACGAAGTTGCCTTCGCGCTTTCCCATGGCGAGCTTCTCGCCGCCGCGATACAGGCTGACGAGCTGCATGAGGCACACTTCGAAGCTGTCACCCTTCAGGCCGAGCGCGATCAGCGCGCCGCGCACGCGCGCCACGTAGCCGTGATGATCCGCGCCCCAGACGTCGATGAGCAACTCGTGGCCGCGCTCGAGCTTGTCGAAGTGATACGCGATGTCGGAGGCGAAGTAGGTCTTCTCGCCGTTGGCGCGCACCACCACGCGATCCTCGTCGTCACCGAACTCGGTGGACTTGAACCACTCGGCGCCGTCCTTCGTGTACACGCGCCCGCTGGCGCGCAGGACTCCCAGAGCCTTGTCGATCGCACCGCTCTGGTTGAGCTCGCGTTCCGAATACCAGCGATCGAACCGTACGCCGAACTCTTCGAGATCGTTGCGGATGTCGGCCATCATCTGGTCGCGCGCAAAGATCACGATGGAATCGAACTCGGCCGTGCCGAGCAGGCGGCGCGAATTCTCGATGAGTCCATCGATGTGCTTGTCCTTGTCGCCGGCGGGCGCATCGGGCGGCGCGCCATTCGCGATCTCGGCAGCAGGCCGTCTCAACGCATCACCGCGTTTCGCATGCAGTGCCCGCGCCACCGGCAGGATGTACTCGGCGCGATAGCCATTGGACGGGAACGTCACGCTCTCGCCAGTGAGCTCCAGGTATCGCAGGTAGACGCTGACCGCGAGAATGTCGATCTGCCGGCCGGCGTCGTTGATGTAGTACTCGCGATAGACCGAATGCCCGGTGGCCTCGAGCAGGTTGCTGAGCGTCGCGCCGTAGGCCGCGCCGCGACCGTGCCCGACGTGCATGGGGCCGGTGGGATTCGCGGAAACGAATTCCACCATCACCTTTCGACCTGCGCCGACGCTGCTTTGCCCGTAGGCCGCACCCTGTTCCGCCACCGCTTTGAGTCCGGCGAACCACGCGTCCTGCCTCAACCGGAAATTGATGAACCCCGCTCCGGCAACTTCCGCACTCTCGATCAGCGCATTCGCCGGCAGCGCGGCGACCAGCGCCTGCGCCAGCTCGCGCGGATTCTTGCGCGCCGCCTTGGCGATGCGCATGGCGATGTTGCTCTGGAAGTCGCCGTGCTGCGCATCGCGCGCACGTTCGACCACCACCTGGGCGGGATCTGGCGCCTCGGACAAAACTGCGGGAACAAGTGATCGCAACGCCTCGCGAAGCAGGCGTTCAAGGTCGGATTTCACGGGGGGAACCTGTCTGGAACTCGATTGAACGGGCGCGATCTTAACAAGACTCGTACCTGTAGACCCCCGTCTGTAAACCAATCGCCGACGAAGCCGTTTATCCACATGCAGGCCTCAATTGCTCAAGGAGATCCCTCGATGAAGACGACTTTTTACGCCCTAGGGCTCGGCGCACTGCTTGCCGGTACCGCCTTCGCAGGCGATGCCCCGCGTTCCGATGCTCCGCGCGATGAAATGCGTGCCGACAAGGATGGCGACGGCCGCGTGTCGCGTGCAGAGGCCACGAGCGCTGGCGCCGAACGTTCCGGCGAATGGTTCGACAAGCTCGATCTGAACAAGGACGGCTACGTCACTTCGGAAGAGACCAGGCAGGCCCGTGAGACGCGCCACGGCGACATGAAGGCGAAGATGGAAGAGCGCTTCAAGGAAGCCGACGTCAACAGCGACGGCCAGCTTTCGCTCGATGAAGTGCAGTCGAAGTTGCCTCGCCTTGCCGATCGTTTCAGCACGCTGGATGCCGACAAGAACGGCCTGCTGAGCAAGGATGAGCTGAAGAACGCTCGTGGTGGTTCGCACGGCAAGCGGCCGGAACCCAAGAGCTGATCGCGTCGATCGGCTGATCGTTCGAACGATTGTTCGAAACGGAAAGCGGCGGGCCTCCAAGACCCGCCGCTTTCATTTTGGCCCTGCGATTACTGTGGGCGATCCGCGCTCATCGAAGCATCCGCACCGGCATTGCCATTCGCATTGGCGTTGGCCTTCACCGGCGAGGTGAAGTTGCCCGGCTGAGTGGATTCCGGCGTGGGCTTCTGTGCCTCGAGAGAACCCGTCAGCGAACCCGAACCCTTGGCGTTGGCGGAGGCGCGCGGCTTCGGCTTCTGCTCGTTCGACGGGGCCGTCTCCGGCGTGGAAGGCGTAGCGTCCTTCACGGAGTCGAGCGAACCGGCGAGGCCGCCCGACGCATTGCCGTTCGCCGAGCCATGTTTGTCACTGCTCGGAAGACTGGGCAGTGCGGGCAGCGAGCCCGGGGCATCGGGAGTCGTCGGAGAAGAGGGCGCGCTCGGGGTCGCGGGCGCGGCGTCCTTCACCGAGTCCACTGACCCGGCGAGATTGCCGGCTGCGTCACCGTTCGCGGCACCACTGACTCCAGACAGTGAACCGTTGGCCGAACCCGCGGCATTGCCCGCCGTGTTTACGGCGCCGGCAATTCCATTCGTGCCCGCGTTACCGGCTGCATTGCCAGCACCACTGGCATTGCCCGTAATCCCGCGGCTCGCGGACGAGACCACGCCTGAAGCTGTATCCCGGGTGCCCGATACGCGATCGCGCGCCCGGCCGGTGGTCTCGTGAGTGCGTTCGAGCGCGCCCGAGGCGTGACGACTCAGCGCGCCGGTGCGCTCAATGCTGCCGCCGATGGCGCCCGTTGCATTGCCCTGACCCATGCCGCCGACGGAGCCCATGCCACCGCCGAGCGTGCCGCCCAGAGTTCCGCCGAGTCCGCCACCCGCGCCGCCGCCGAGGACCTGCGCCTGCAAGACCGGGGCACCGCAGATAAACGCGAGCACCGCGACCGGCTTGATCAAGTATTTGATATTCATGTCTTTACTCCTGAGTTGCTGGTTTGCGTGCCGCGGAGATCCCGCAGCTCTCAGGAGGTACTACGACCGGGGCAGGGCATTTCTTCCCTGGCTCAGTGAAGAATCTATTTAACTTAAGCCACTCTATTTATTGGCTTCGCCGAGCACGGTCGATCCCACGTCACCGAGCTCGCCCTGGCCGTAGATCTCGTCGCGCCCGCGTTTGCCGAGGTCGTTCGCGAATCCATTCCACTTCGCGAGCACGAGCTGGCTTTTGGCCGGATCGGGCGCCGCGAGATCCATGCCGAGAAGCGCCGTGATGAACGGCGCCGCAAACGAAGTGCCGCGCACGGGCACGAATACATCGGGTGCGGCCGCCGCCGCCTCGAGGTCGGCGCCCTGCGCCGCGAAGTCCACATGTTTGCCTCGACAGGCTTCGATCAGCACGCGATGGTTCTTGTCGACCGCCGTCACGCCGATCACACCATCGTAGGAAGCCGGGTACAGCGGCGGCGCGGCGGGACCGTCATTGCCCACCGCAGCGACGATCAGGTGGCCACGCTCCACCAGCGTTTTCACCATGCGCTCCATGAGCTTGTTACGCGGCCCGACGAGGCTCACGTTGATGACGGCGACGCGCTCGCGCGCCATCCAGCCGAAGGCCGCCGCTACCGCGTCGATGGCGCCGCCGGCGGGTGAGCCGCAGTACACATCCGCGGCATAGATTTCCCCGACCGCGTTGCGGTTGATCAGGAGATAGGCGACGGCGGTGCCATGCGGGCTCGGCACCAGATTCCCATCGCAGCCCGAGTGATGAAAACGGATGCCCGAGAAAACCTGGTGGCGAGTGTCGACGCCGCTATCGATGAGGCCGACGCGCCCCGGCCCGCCATACACGTGTGTGCCATCACTCTTCTTGCTCTCGGCCGCGACCGTATTCTCCGTGCCGCTGTCGAGGTAGACGTGGTTGTAGTCGTAGCTGCCGTCGGGATCGAGCTTGCGAAGGCGCTTGAGACCACGGCTCGCGCTCACTCCTTCAGGTGTCTGCAGCACGGTGATCTTCACGGCGAGATCGGGCAGATCCTGCGTGCGCGCTACGCGAAACTTCGCATCGAGCGCGCGCTCCAGCGCCTCCGCCGTGATGTCGATGGCAACCACTTCGGCGCGCACCACGAGGTCGCCGCCAGGATCGCGGTCGAGCTCGGCGCGATGCTCACGCAGCAATCGGTCGGCGCGCAGCGCGCGTGCGCCGGTGAGGTCGCGCAGGGCGCCGCCGACGGCGCGCGTCGCGTCGGGCAACGCGGGCACCTGCACACCAGGCACAGCGACCTGCGGCAACTGCACCTGCGGTAATTGCGCGGATGCTGTCTGGGCCAGAAAACCCGCAAAAATGAAGGCTATTGCACGCACGGAAGAAAATGGCCTCGCCAGACGTATTATCCAATATGAA
>Ga0193752_1003249_pt1 | contig 11342 bp, 8 predicted proteins | sample H1c1metaG_FD_144924 | JGI IMG/M metagenome (GOLD analysis project Ga0193752, IMG submission 144924) | Soil microbial communities from a riparian zone of the East river system, Colorado, United States - H1c1 | ecosystem: Environmental > Terrestrial > Soil > Riparian zone | place: USA: East River... | reverse complement strand
GGCGCAGGGCGGCATCGAAATATTCGTTTTCTCGTACGCGAACGCTCGGCATCGAAACCTCAACCCATTGATCTGTTTGGAGTTTTGCCACAACCTGCCAGAAGCAGGGGTGGCGATTCTATAGACGGGCCCCGAAAAAGCAAAGCCCAACCGGTGTGTCGGGTCTCACTCTATATCTATGCGCATCCTGGCCCTCGAATCCTCCTGCGATGAGTCCGCGGTCGCCGTCTATGACGAGGCCGCCGGCCTGCTGTCGCACCAGATCCATAGCCAGATCGACCTGCACCGGGTTTATGGCGGGGTGGTGCCCGAGCTGGCCTCGCGCGACCACGTCCGCCGGCTGCTGCCGCTGCTGCAAACCGCGCTGGCGGAGGCGAAAACGACCCCCGATCAGCTCGATGGGGTGGCCTACACCGCCGGCCCCGGATTGATCGGCGCGCTGCTGACTGGCGCGGCCCTTGGCCGATCGCTGGCGTACGCGTGGAATGTGCCGGCGGTTGCCGTGCACCACCTCGAAGGCCACCTGCTCGCACCGCTGCTCGAGGACGACCCGCCGCCCTTCCCGCACCTGGCGCTGCTGGTGTCCGGCGGCCACACGATGCTCATCGACGTCGCGTCGCCGGGGCGCTACGCGGTGCTCGGAGAAACGCGCGACGATGCGGCCGGCGAGGCATTCGACAAATCCGCGAAGTTGTTAGGGCTGCCGTATCCCGGCGGGCCCGAGCTCGCGAAGCTCGCCGCCGCCGGCAATGCCAGACGCTTCGACTTTCCGCGTCCGATGCTCGATCGCGCGGGGCTCGAGTTCAGCTTCTCCGGCCTCAAGACCGCGGTGTCGCTGGCGGTGAAGGAATGCGTGCGTACCGCCTCGCTCGATCAGGACACACGCGCCGACATCGCCGCGGGAGTGCAGGAAGCCATCGTCGAGACGCTCACCGCCAAGACGATGCGGGCGCTGGAACAGACCGGCTACGACGCGCTGGTGGTGGCGGGTGGCGTGGGCGCCAACCGGCTGCTGCGCGACCGTCTCAGCGCCGCGGTCGCGCGCCAGGGGGCGAAAGTCTTTTACCCGCGCATCGAGTTTTGCACCGACAATGCCGCCATGATCGCGGTGGCCGGCATGGCGCGGCTCAAGGCGGGCTTTCACGAGAGTCCGGCGATCCGCGCACGGGCGACCTGGTCATTGAAAGACCTGGAGCCCCTTTCAGAACTGGGTAGTTAGCACGGAATCCGCATGGCGAGAAGCAAGGTGAGCAGCGGCCCCAAGACATTCACGATCCCGAGTTCGGCGTCGACGGCCGACCAGGGCGATCGCATCTTCCTGCATGGGCTCGAAGTGGAATGCATCATCGGCTTCATCGAGTGGGAACGGCGCACGAAGCAGACCGTCGTGCTCGACGTCGAGATGCCGGTCGATTGCGCGCGCGCCGCGGCATCCGATGACGTCGTCGATACGCTCGATTACAAGAAAGTCGCGAAGCGTCTCATCGGATTCGTCAGCGAATCGGATTTCAAGCTGGTGGAAACGCTGGCGCATCGCGCCGCGCTGCTGATCCTGGCGGAGTTCGAGGTCGAGTGGGTGCGGCTGTCGGTGAACAAGCCCGGGGCGATCCGCGGATCGAAGGACGTGGGCGTCGCGGTGCTGCGGACCCGCGCCGAAGTGGCCGGCCCATGACGGCCGTCTATGTCGCGGCGGGCAGCAACGTCGACCCGGAAACAAATCTCGCGCGCGCCTGCGCGCAGATCGCCGAATCGTGGCCGGATGCGCGCTTCTCGCGCGCATACCGGAATGTCGCGGTCGGATTCGAGGGCCCGGACTTCATCAACCTCGTGGTCGGTTTCACCACCGATCAACCCCTCGTCACCGTCCTGGCGCGATTACACGCCATCGAGCGCGACTGCGGCCGGCCGCGCAATGCGCCGAAGTGGGCTTCGCGCACGATGGATCTCGACATCCTCCTGTTTGGCGACCTGATCGAGAAAACCGCGGAGTACACCGTGCCGCGGCCGGATCTCGTCCGGCGGGCCTTCATGCTGGGACCGATGGCGGAGATCGCGCCCGAAGTCAGGCATCCGCTGACCCACAAGACGATCGCCGAACTGTGGCGCGAGTTCGATCGTGGCGGACACGAGATGACGCCCGTGTCGATCGAGCTGCCCGCTCCGCGCTGAACCCGCAACACTGAACCGGCGTTGCACGCGCGCCGCGCCGCGCGCGGCTTCGCGCCGACGACTGCGTCCCGGATCCGGCCCGGCGCACGCTCCCGCCGGTCTAACCATTCCTCCCGTTCGTCAAATTGCGCTTCAGCGCGCGCGCCGCGTTTCGCATTCTCCGCCGCGTCCAGCGAGGGAGTTCCGCGTGCGTCTGTCGTGCGGAACACACAGTGTGTTTTTCGTCACGCGGAGGAGCGTACGCAATGAACCTATCTACCAGGGCGAGTCCCAGGACATCGAAGGCGTTGTTCACCATCGTCGGAGGCGCGGTGCTGATCAACCCGGCCTTTCTCCAGACGGCGAGCGCGCAGGAGCAGCAGGGCGAGGTGCTCGAAGAGGTCATCGTCACGGGTCTGCGCGGCAGTCTCAAGGCCTCGATGGAAACCAAGCGCGATGCGATCGGCGTGGTCGACGCCATCAACGCCGAGGACATCGGCAAATTCCCGGACACCAATCTGAGCGAGGCCCTGCAGCGCATCAGCGGTGTATCCATCGATCGCCGCAACGGCGAAGGCGCCACGGTGACGGCGCGCGGCTTCGGTCCGCAGTTCAACATGGTGACGCTCAACGGCCGGCAGATGCCCACCGCGGACGCGTTCGCGGACGGCACGGCCACCTCGGGCGGCATCAATGGCAATTCGCGCTCGTTCAATTTCGCGAATCTCGCCGCCGAATCGGTCAGCGCGGTCGAGGTGTACAAGACCGGCCGTGCCGACATCGCCACCGGCGGCATCGGCGCATCGATCAACGTACGCACCGCGCGGCCGCTCGACAACGACGGCCTCGTGCTCAACCTCGGCGTCAAGGCGCTGAACGACACCACCAATCGGGTCGGTGACGACTTCACGCCCGAGCTGTCGGGTATCTTCTCGTACGCCAGCGACGACAAACGTTTCGGGGTCGGCCTCACGGCCAGCTACCAGAAGCGAGACAGCGGCTCATCGACGGCGACCGTGAACGACTGGCACATCCAGGCCTGGGACGCATCGAACGGCGGTCTCAACGACACGAATCGCACCAACGCGCCGCTGTACGTCGATTTCAACGACACGCCTTACGACGGGTCCGACGACGAGATCGCGGCGACCTTCGACAACGCGCCGGCGGACGGCCAGCTCTACGCGATCCCCAACGACATCCGTTACGCGTTTTCCGATTCCGAACGCGAGCGCATCAACAGCCAGCTCACGGTGCAGTTCGCGCCGCTCGATTCCCTGCTGCTGACGGCGGATTACACGTTCGCGCAGAACTCGATCACCGAAGACCGCGGCGAGCAGACCATCTGGCTGCAACGCAACGGCTTCGACCATCTCGAGTTCGACACCAACGAAGCCGTCGCGACCCCCATCCTGCTGCACGAGTTCACCGGCGCGTCGAAGGATTTCGGCTACGAACAGCAGCATCGCGAGCAGCAGAACGATCTGAAGTCGCTGGGCCTGAACGCCGCCTGGGAGGTGAGCGACCAGTTCAGTCTCAGCCTCGACTTCCACGATTCCTCGGCGCGCAGCCTGCCGGACGATCCGGTGACGGGCGGCGGACAAACCGCGTTTTCGCTGGCCGGCAAGGTCCCGAGCACCTGTCTCGAGCCGTATCCGGCGAACCCGGCCGATCCCGATGCGGCCATTCCGTGCCGCAATGCGTCCAGCTTCTGGACCCAGACCTTCCGGTTCAACAACGGCCTGCCGGTTGCGTCGCGCACGCTGTTCGCGGACCAGTTCGCCGCGCATGCGGACACGGGCGGCCAGTCGGACTACGGGTTCGGACCCGGCAGCCTGGGCTCGCAGATCCTGCGCATCGCCTACAACGATCAAACTACCGACATCAAGCAGTCGCGCATCGACGGCAAGTTCGAGATCGCGGCGGACAGCACGCTGGCTTTCGGCGTCGAGACGCGCGCGATGGATTCGCGGCAGCGTTCGTCCGCCTCGAATCTCACGATGGGCGACTGGGGCGTGGGTGACAGCGGCAACGTGCCGGACATGGTGGCGTTGCTGACGCCGTTCAGCCTCACGGGCGCGTTCGACGACTTCAATCCGGCCGGCGCACCAAGCGGCGGGTGGAAAGGCAATGCCAACGTATTGGGCCAGTGGGCGCTCGACCATGGCTACACCAACTGGACCGAGTCCTCGGCGGCGGATGGCGAGCTGCGTTACAACCCGGGCTTCGCGACGAACAGCACGGTGTCCGAGGACACGCAGGCGGTGTACGCGCAGCTCTCGTACAAACTCGAGCTCGGCGCGAGACCTGCGAATCTGGTCGTGGGCGCGCGTTACGAGGAAACGAAGGTGCGTTCGGCCAACAACATCCTCATTCCCTCGGCGCTGTTATGGCAGGACGACAACGACTTCCAGGTCGTGCGTCCCGACGTTGGCAACGAAACGCTGATCACGGGCCTCGGCAGCTACAACAACCTGCTGCCGAATCTGGACTTCGACATCGGGCTGACCGATGAACTCAAGGCGCGTTTCTCGTACAGCAAGACGATCGCGCGCCCGGGCTACTTCAACCTGTCGGCGGGCCAGATCCCGGCCACGCCCGGCGGCTCGACGCTGGTGGGCAATTTCGCGCCGCCGGGCGGGAAAAACGACCCGGGCCTGTTGCCGCTCGAGTCCGACAACTTCGACGTGTCGCTCGAGTATTACTTCTCCGACAAGGGTTACGTGTCGCTGGGCGCGTTCCTCAAGAACGTGGCGAACTTCATCGGCAACACGGTGGTCAACGAGAACCTGTACGGCATCCGCAACCAGACCGGCGGACAACGCGCGCAGGATGCGCTGGCGTATCTCCAGGACCCCGCGCATCCGTTCGCGGTGGACAATTCCGCATTGTTCACGGCGATCGCGATGCTCGAGAACCCGGGTACGTTCGAGGATGCCGACGGGGTCGAGTGGACCGGTGGCCTGTCGAACTACAACGGCAGCGCAGCGCAGCACGTCGCGTTCGCGACGCAGTACGACATCCTGCCGACCGCCGACGATCCGCTGTACCAGTTCGCCGTGAATACGCCCATCAACAACCAGGACGCGAAGATCCACGGCTTCGAGTTCGGCGGGCAATACTTCTTCGGCGACAGCGGCTTCGGGGTCCTGGCTAACTACACGGTGGTGCGCGGCGACATAGGCTACGACGTGACGAGCGACCCGGGCCAGAACCAGTTCGCGTTGCTGGGCCTGTCGGATTCGGCCAACGCGGTGCTGATGTTCGAGAAGTTCGGCCTGTCCGCGCGCATCGCCTACAACTGGCGCGATGAGTTCCTGCAGAACTTGAACGTCGGGCAGTGGCGAAATCCGATCTTCGTGGAGGCCTACGACCAGATTGACCTCAACGTGGGTTATGACTTCAACGATCACCTGGCGGTGTCGTTCGAAGCCGTGAACCTGGCCGGCGAGGACGTGCGCTGGCACGGACGGTCCGACAAGCAGATGTGGCGGCTGGAAGACCAGGGCGCGCGTTACGCGCTGGGGGCGCGCTACAAGTTCTAGCGATCGATTCGATGTTTCCGCATTCGAGGCCGCTGTTCACTCAGCGGCCTTTTTTTTGCGACATCAACCAACCTCTACCACGCGACGCTGCGGCCGCCATCGACGGCCAGGATCTGCCCCGTGATGAACGGCGCCGAGCTCGCGAAGAACAGCACGGTGCGCGCGATGTCCTCCGGCGTGCCCATTCGTTTGAGGATGGTGCTCTCGACGATCTTCGCGCGCGCGCCGTCATCGGACTGCCCCTCCGGCCACATCACCGGCCCGGGCGATATTCCATTCACGCGAATTTCAGGCCCGAGCTCCTTCGCCAGCGAACGCGTCAACATGTGCAGCCCGGCTTTTGCCGCGCAGTACACGGTGTAGTTGCGCAGCGGACGCAGCGAGTGGATATCCACGATGTTCACGATCAACCCGTTCGACTTGCGCAGCGCGGGCGCGGCGGCTTGCGACAGGAACAGCGGCACCTTGAGGTTGCTGCCCACAAGATCGTCCCATGCGGCCGGCGTGATCTCCCCGATGGGTGTGGGATAAAACGACGACGCGTTGTTCACCAGCACATCGAGGCCGCCGAACGTGCGTTGCGCAAATTCCACCAGCGACGGCAACTTCGCGATGTCCAGCAGGTCCGCCTGCATCGTGACCGCGGAGTTCGTCCGCCTGTCGTTCAGCTCGTCGGCGAGCTGGGCCGCCTCGCTCGCCGACCGGCGATAGTGAACGACCAGGTTTGCACCGGCAGCGTGCAGGGTGCGGGCGATCACCGCGCCCACGCGCCGCGCGCCGCCGGTGATCAACACTGTCTTGCCCGTTAGACTTCCGATACTCATTTACGATGCACTCTATGACTTCTGCCGCGTCCGTCACAACCCTGCCGCCGCTCGAGCCCGACGAACGCGCGCATTCCGGCCTGGTGGCGGCGCATATCCGCGCTTTCATCGCCGAACGCGGCGGTGTGATCGGTTTCGACGCGTTCATGCGCCTGGCGCTGTACGCGCCGGGGCTCGGCTACTACAGCGCCGGCGCCACGAAACTGGGCGCCGCCGGCGATTTCGTCACCGCTCCCGAAGTCTCGAACCTGTTCTCGCGCTGCCTCGCGCGCCAGACCGCGGACGTCCTGCGCAACATCGGCGGCGACGTGCTCGAGCTCGGCGCCGGCTCCGGCCGCATGGCCGCGGACATTCTCACGGAACTCGCGACGCTCGACAGTCTGCCATCGCGATACCTGATTCTCGAAGTCAGCGCCGATCTCGCCGCCCGTCAGCGCGAACGGCTGTCGCAGCTGCCCGCCGATCTCTCGCGCCGCGTGCAGTGGTTAGACCGCTGGCCCGAACCGCCGCTTCGCGGGGTGGTGCTCGCCAACGAAGTGCTCGATGCCATGCCGGTCGAGCGCTTCCGGTTGCGCGCGCAACCGGGCGGCATCGGCGTGTTCGCGCTCGGCGTCGCGGTCGAAGGCGAGCGGTTCGTCTGGCGCGAAACGTCGCCGACGCCCGAGGCGATGCACGCCGTCGCCGACATCGTCGAAGCGCTGCCGGCGCCGCTGCCGGACGGGTACACGTCCGAACTCTGCCTGTCCTTCCAGCCGTGGATCGCGAGTCTCGCGGCCCATCTCGAAGAAGGGGTGGCGCTGCTGATCGATTACGGCCTGCCACGCGCGCAGCTGTATCACCCCGAGCGCGTCAACGGCACGTTGCGTTGTCACTTCCGGCATCGCGCGCACGACGATCCCTTCATCAATGTCGGGCTGCAGGACATCACCGCGTGGGTGGATTTCACGCGCATCGCCGAATCGGCCGACAGCGCGGGGCTCGAAGTGCTGGGCTTCGCGACGCAGGCCGCTTTCCTGATCGGCGCCGGCATCGAGGCGGTGCTGACTACCGACATGCAGGCGGCGGGCGGGGACATGCAGGCGCAGACGCGGATCGCCGGGGAGGCGCGCAAGTTGTTGTTGCCCGGAGAGATGGGCGAGGTGTTCAAGGTCATCGCGCTGGCGCGCGCCTATGAGTCGCCGCTCGCCGGCTTCAGCACGCAAACCCTGACGCTTTAATAGGTCCAGACCGCGCCCGATTGCGCGCCGGTTGCGGTTGGATAGTGATTGTCCCGATTCGGAACATAGGTGCTCTCGTTCGGTTGCGCGACGATCAACGTCCTGCCGTTATTGCCGAGCGACAGCGCGAAGCCGAATCCACGATAGGAATATTGCCCAAACACGCCGGGCTCGTCGTTCGGTTTCACCACGCGCCGCAAATTCCAGCCCGATCCGACGCGCTGGTAGACGTACACCGCTCCATGCCAGTCGGCACCCGGCTGCAGGGGTGGAGATATCACGCCATAACCTGCGCCAAAGTCATGGTCGTCTCCCACCGCCAGGAACTGGCCATCGCGGCTGAGCTGCAGCGCCGCCCCGAAGTCTGTCGCGCCGCCCGGGGGCAAACTCGCCCACGACCCCGCGGTGAACAGGGCCTCGCGGACATAAGCGCCCGTCGTGCGGTGATAGATGGCGACGCCAGGTTGCGAAGTGGTGGCGCTTTGCAGCTCTCCGGTCGCGAGCGCGAGAGTGTTGCCGGTGTAGTCGAGTGACACATCGCCAACCCGTCCGGCGGGTTTCAGCGCGGGTAGCTGGATCAGCGCGCGGCGGGTCCATGAAGGTGCCGCCAGTACTTCCACGAACGGCGCGCCACTTTCGGGGAAAGTCGAGTTGAGCATGCAGGTGCGCGCGAGGGTCGAGCCGTCGGCGCTCAAATCGGCGTAGGAGCAGGAATTGAAGGTCGCCAGATCAGCAGTCGGCAGCGGAGCTATCGAGGTGGCAAACATCCATGCCGTGCCGTTGCGTTTGAAGATGTCCAGGTAGCGTCCGTTTGTGGTTGCGTCGCCGACGCTGTAGTCACGGCTCACCACGGCCAGGTCGGCGGCCGCATCGATGTCCACGATCGCCGCCAGCAAGCCACGACGGACCGGATCGAGAGCGAGTGTTTGCTCGAGGATCCAGCCCGTCCCGACGCGATGGTAAAAGTACGCTTCGCCCGCATCGCCCGCGTGCTGTATGTCGGGCAGGCCGAGCACGAGACGGCTGCCATCGGCGCTGATCGACATCGACAATCCGCGCCCATCACCGCGCCCCTGGTTGGGGAAGATCTCCGCTTCCTTGCGCCACGCGCCGCCGCGCCAGCGGAAAATGTAGATGTGAACCTGGAACGTGTCCCCGAATTCCTCATTGGATTCATTGGAGACGACCGCGAGTGTGCCGCCGTCTTCGGAAATCTTCACCGTCGTCCCGAAGTTCGCGTCATCCAGCGGGAATGGACTCTTCAGGAATCCCACGGTATCGGGCAGGACATTCTTGACCGGAATCAAGGGCGAGCTGCCGCAGCCCGACGGGTTGCAGGCTTTCACGCGATACCGCACCTGCTCCCAATCGAGCAGGTGCGCCGCCACGCTCGTGTGCGCCACCGGACGCCAGGGCACGGACTCGCTGAACTTCACCTCGAACGCGCCGTTGTTCGCCTTGAACCACAGCTCGTAGTAGTTGGAGCGCGGCAGGATATCCCAGTCGAAGCGCAGCTGTTTGATCTCGCTGGCGCCCACCGTCACCCGCGGGGCGGCTGGCGGGGTCGCCACGGCCGCGCCAGCTGCGAGTAGCGAGACGATCACCAATGGAAGGCGTGACATGCTCAGCTCTCGTGTTGGGACATTCAATACAGCCACGCCGCGCCCGACCGCGAGCCGTTCGGCTCGTCCTGGGCGTTGGCGGGATTCGGGATATAGGTGCTCTCAGCGGGGTGCCCCACGACGAGCGTGTTGCCGCCGGCGTCGAGCGCCAGCGCGGCGCCGAAGCTCGCGGCGGGTTCGATGCCGCCCGCCAGAAAGTTTGGCTTCACGACGCGGCGCAGATTCCAGCCTCCAGCGGGTTTGTGCTGGTAGACGTAGACCGCGCCGGTGGCGACTGTGCCGGCGGAGAGTGGCGGTTTGAAAACGCCGTGCCCGGCGCCGTCGTCGACGCCGTCGCCAATGACCACGAAGTTGCCGTCGCTGCTCACGGCCAGCGCATCGCCGAAGTGCGAGCGGCGGTTCGCGGTATTGCTTACCCACGCGCCGAAGGTGAGCGCGGCGTCTCGGAGGTACGCGCCCGACGTGTGCCGGTAGATGGCCACCGCGGGCGCGAACACCGTGGTGGCCGGCGGGAAGTCCCAGTTCGGCTGGTTGCCCACGACCAGCGTGTTGGCGGTGGCGTCGAGCGCGATGGCGCTGAACACGTAATCTTGCGCCGCGAAAGCGATCGGAATCAGATCGCGGCGCGCCCACGACGGCGCCGCGAAGACTTCGACGCGCGGCGCTCCGGCATCCTTGCACGCGCGTGCGATGGCCTTGCCATCGCCGCTGAACGCGAGCTGCGGACAGTCGACCCCGCCCGCGGGGTTCACTCCCGGAATGCTGGCCGACACGCTCCAGCCGGCGGCCGAATGCTGGTAGAGATCGATGCCGCCGTCGTTGTCGTACCGCCCAACGGCGAGCAGGTCGCCCGCGGCACTCAACTCCGCGCCGCCGTAGAACGCGACTCCCGAACCGGGCGCCGGTCCGACCTTCTGCTCGAGCGTCCACGTCGTTCCGGACCTGCGGAACACGTGCACGGCGCCCGACGCGCCGTCGTACACGTCGTTCGGCATGCCGAGCACGATCACGTTGCCGTCGGCGCTCATCGAGACGGACATCCCTTCGCCGTTCGCGATGTTGCGACGCGCGGGCCGCAGTACAGCTTCGCGCTGCCAGGCCGCGCCGTGGCGCCGGAAGACGTAGACCGCCGCCTCCGGGTACTGCGTGTTGCGGTCATTGGCCTCGTCGGGCGCCGCGATCGCCAGCGTCTGCGCGTCCGCGGACAGTTTGACGATCGCCCCGAAGCGCGCGTCGCCGAGCGGGAAAGGACTCTTCAGGAAACCTGCCGTGTCCGGCAACACGCTCTTGACCGCGATCAGGGACGAGCTGCCGCAGCCGGAGGGGTTGCAGGCCTTCACGCGGTAGCGCACCTCGTCCCAGTCGAGCAGATGCGTGGAGGTGTTGGTGAGCGCCACGGGCCGCCACGGCACCGATTCGCTGAACTTGACCTCCGGGGCGCCGTTGTTCGCCTTGAACCACAGCTCGTAGTAGTTCGACCGCGGAAGGATGTCCCAGTCGAAGCGCAGCTGTTTGATGCCGTTCGCGCCGACGGTGACTTGCGGGGTGTCCGGCGGTCTCGCCCACGCCGCAGCCATGCAAATCAGCGAACCCAGCGCGACGAGCATGCGCGGCGCTTTGCCTGCACGGGTATCGAGGATGGACATCTTGAGCTCCCTGATATGGGGTGTGATCCGGCGTATCCCTCCGCACTTAGAAGCAATAACTGGACCGCGATGTGCGCGCCCTCCGAGCCACGCGGCGTGATCCTGCTCAACCGGGCCGCGGGCGCTGGACGCAGTGCGCTGGCCGACGCACGAATCGGTGTACGGAGGTGCGGATCGTCTTTCCGTCCGACGAGGGGGCGACGCGTTCCACCGTCGCGTGGCGAGTTATACCGGCCGGGCAGGTAATAAGTTCCTCACGCTCGTCACCATTTTCGGCCAGTTCGTCAAACAACCTTTCCGGGAACCGCGCACATGCGCTATTTCCAGAAAGGTTGTTTGA
>Ga0193752_1003248_pt1 | contig 11345 bp, 8 predicted proteins | sample H1c1metaG_FD_144924 | JGI IMG/M metagenome (GOLD analysis project Ga0193752, IMG submission 144924) | Soil microbial communities from a riparian zone of the East river system, Colorado, United States - H1c1 | ecosystem: Environmental > Terrestrial > Soil > Riparian zone | place: USA: East River... | reverse complement strand
CGCGAATTCACCAATATCGGCGTCGGCTGGACCATCTGTATCTCGCAAGGTCCCCACCAATACGTCTTCGCCTCCAACTCCAATCCGAACGGCAATGCGCCCGGCACATGGGACATTACCGGCGAAATCTACAAGATGGAGCTGGACGGTACGATCATCGGCAAGTTCGGCAGGCCGGGCAAAGTGGCGCCGGGATTCCAGGTCGTCCACATGATGGATTGCCGCAATCCCAACGAGATCGTCCTTGGCGAAATCGAATCCTGGCGCGTGCAGAAATACATTCTGGGTCAGCCCCAAGCCTCCAACTCGAACATCAAGGCAGCGGCCGCGCAGTAACTGCGCCTCTATCCCAGAACCAGGAGATACCGATGAAACGCTTTATTTCTTTGCTGTTCGCAGCGACGTGCCTTGCCGGTTTTCCGGCAGCCGCTCAGAATGCGCCTGATATCCAATTCGATTCCGCGGCCAATGTGCTGACTCGGGGAAGTCGGCGGCGTGGCGACGGATTCGAAGGGCAATATTTTTGTCTACACGCGCACCGGCCATCCGACGATCACGCTTGGCGGCGCGCGCGCCTTCGCACATGGCGGCTCGCGGCTTTTCCAGTTCGATCGCAACGGCCGCTACACGCGCGAGATCGGCAAGGACCTTTACGGCTTCATGTTCGCGCAGCAGGTCCGCGTCGATCGAGAAGACAATATCTGGGCCGTCGACCAGATGACCAACATGATCATCAAGTTCGACCCGCAGGGACGCGTCGCGTTGCTGCTCGGCCGTAAGGCGGAAGGCACGCCCATTCCGACACCGCCGGCGCCGGCGGCGCCTCCGGGCGTGGAGGGAGCACCTCCCGGCTCCGGACAGCCGCGCGACGTGTTCAACCGTCCGACCGACGTCGCCTTTGACGCCCAAGGCAACATCTTCGTCGCCGACGGACAGGGCAATGCGCGCGTCGCCAAATTCGACAAGGACGGCGTGTTCGTGAAGTCCTGGGGTTCGAAGGGCAATGGCGACGGTCAGTTCGACGTCGTCCGCAGCATCGCGGTCACCGCCGAGGGCGAGGTCTATGTCGCCGATGGCGGCAACAACCACCGCATCCAGGTGTTCGACAACAACGGGACGTACAAGAGACAATTCCCCGCCGTGGGCAACCCGCAGGCGATCTGCCTGACCACCGGCGCCAATCCGGTTCTTTATGTGTCCAATACCAATCCGCCGAACAACATCGACACGGCCGGTGAGATCTACAAGATGGATCTCAACGGAAAACTGCTCGGCAAGTTCGGCCGCGCTGGAAAGATGTTGAAGGAGTTTGGGACGACGAACGCCATCGATTGCCGCAACCCCAATCAGCTGTATGTGGGGGAGATTGGGAATCTGCGGGTGCAGAAAATCACGTTGAGATAGTCGACTGCAAACGCACGAGAGCGGGCGGGTTCAGCGATGAGCCCGCCCGTTGTTTTTCCAGGTAAGAGGTCAAGCGTTCTGCCTCAGCCAGTTGCGCAGAGACTGCCCGTCGCTCGCGCCGGCGCGCTGGGCGGCGACCGCGCCGTTCTTGAACAGCATCAAGGTCGGAATGCTGCGGATGTTGTACTTCGCGGCAAGAGCCGGTTCCGATTCCGTGTCGACCTTGAGAAAGCGGAATCGGGGCTCGAGCTCTGCCGCCACTTTCTCGTAGACCGGCGCCATCATCTTGCACGGTCCGCACCACTCGGCCCAGAAGTCGACCACGACAGGGATATCACTCTTTCGAATGTGCTTCGGGAAGGTCTCGGCCGTGGCCGGGACGGCATGCCCGGTGAAGAGCGGCTTGTGGCACTTTCCGCACTTCGCGGCGTACGCGTCCTTATCTGCGGGTACGCGGTTCACCGCGGTGCAATTGGGACAGACAATGTGCCGTCCGGCTTCGCTCACGGATGTCCTCTTCTGAACTATAGCAAGAACGTGGTGACTCTCCGCTTGGATGCAAGGTGATCACTTGCCGTCCGCGTAGAGCGCGAGCACTTGGGCTTCCGTGAGACGCTCGAGATCGCCGGCAAACGCATAGCCGCGCGGTTGGTGATCGACATAGATCTCGCGCGCGAGCGCGAACGGCGATGCATCGTCGAACGCGCCGACGCACATGGAATACTGGTCGTCCGGCTTCAGGTAGTAGAACAGGTGGGAGCCGCAGCGCCTGCAGAAGCCGCGCTCCGCCCAGTCCGAAGACGCGTAGCGTATGAGGTTGTCCTCGCCTTCGAATGTGACTTTGTCCGCCATCGCGGCAAACATGGGGCTGCCCGTCCAGCGACGGCACATACCGCAGTGGCACGCGTGATAGTGGGTTTCAATGCGGGTCGCCGTAAACCGCACGGCGCCGCAGAGACATCGACCTGTACTCAACGAAGGCTCCTCAATTTTTTCAATTCAGATCATTTGATGCCGCCGGTCGCGGGCTCACAAACCACGTCATCGCGATGTCTACGGTCCCCGGAAGATCGATTTCGGGATCATGCCGTGGATGCCCTTGGTCCCATCGACAACCTGGGTCACGTGGTAGTCCACGGCGACGCTGGCGATGGCGTAAGCTTCCTCCCGGGTGAGCTTCGGGAAGCGCCCCGTGATGAAGCCGATGGTTTCGCGCACGGCGATCTCCATCGCTTCGTCGAGATCTTCGTGAAGACCCATCACGATCCAATGGGTGGGCGTTTCGGCGCGCGGCCAGGTGAGCTTCATGTCCTTGCGCACGATGAACTGGAAGCGGCCGCGCAAGCCGGTCTCGACAGCCGAGAGATCGACCTCGCCGTGGCCTTGCGCGCCGTGGCCGTCGCCGGCCGAAAACAGCGCCCCCGCGACATGGACCGGCATGTAGAGCACCGAGCCCGCCCCGAGATCCTTGTTGTCGAGATTGCCGGTATGCACACCCGGCGGGCCGCTGCCGATGCGGCCCATCACGGCGGGAGGCGCAACGCCCATGGTGCCGAAGAACGGCCGGTCGAGCGGCACGACCACGCCCGGCGCGACTTCGGCGGTCTTGGCTTCGCGGTTGATCGGGATCACGCGCTGCCAGAATTGCGTGAACTCCTTCGGAAGCGCGCCGGCGAAGGGGCGCTGGCGGTTGTAGCCGTAGCCGACCGCGAGATCGACGGCGAGAATGCGCAGCTCCAGCACATCGCCCGGCATCGCGCCGTTGACGAAGATGGGGCCGGTGAGCACGTGCGGGCCGGGACCACGATCGGTCACGTCGCGATAGATGTCGCGCACATATTGCGGAACGACGCTCGGGGGGACGACTCCGGAGACATCGATCGCTTCGGGCTCAAGCTGGGTCGCGGCTTCGAGCGTGACGATGTCGCCCGAACTGATGGTGAGAACGGGGCGGTTAGAGGCTTGGAAATTTCCGATGTGAACCGTGCGCGGGCTCGGCATCAGGGTGTGCTCGGCGGCGCCGGCGGCAAACGGAATGAAGATCGCAACGGTCGCGAGCGCCGCGCAGCTACGGTGAATGCTCAGCACCATAGGACGTTCCCTTCTCTCGATTGCCAAAGTCCCCCCTCGGCCCCTTCGGGGCACCTCCCCCGCTCGCGGGGGAGGAAAGAAAGATTGGCGCAGTGTTCGTTGTGCATCACGCGAGCGGGCCGGGGGATTTGCGGTAGCGGTTGGCGATGGCGTCGGCGGTGTAATACGCCAGCGCTTGGATGGTCAGCGTGGGATTGAAGCCGCTCATCGAGGGGTTGGTTGAGCTGCCAACGACGAAGAGGTTCGGTACGTCCCAGCTCTGGCTGTATTTGTTGACGACCGAATTGCGAGGAGTGCTGCCCATGCGTGTGCCGCCTTGTGGATGAGGACCGGGCTGGCCGGCGCCTAAGGGGGCACGCCAGACATGGGTTGCACCCATCGCGCGGCCGAGCTCGTCCAGCTTTTCCTGCATGAACGCGACCTGCTTCACCTCGTTCGGCCGGTGCCAGTCATAGGTGACGCGCGGCGCGGGCAGGCCCCAGGCATCTTTCACGTCGGGATCGAGGTCGATGGTGTGATCGGCGTAGGGAAGATTCTCGGTCTCAGACAGCAACACGAGGTGGCGGGCGAAATATTTCGCAAAGAAATCGCGGTAGGCCGCGCCCCAGGTGGGCGTGCCGGGCGGGGGAACGAGACCTAATGCGCTTGCGATCGGACCGCCTTCTAATCCTGCGGTCGCGACCGCGATGTTCGATCCACGAATAAAGCCGACGTCCTTGTGGTCGAAATTGTCGCCGTTGAATTCGTCGAAGCTGTGCTTCTGCGCGTTCGGACCCATGTAGTTGTTGACGTAACGGTCATCGAAAGCGGCGTAGACGCGCGCCGCAACGTGGGCCATGAAGTGCTTCCCCACCTGCCCGCTCGAATTGGCAAGACCGTTGGGGAATTTGGCCGTCTTCGACAAGAGCAGCAGCCGCGTATTGTCGAAGACGAACGGCGCCAAGATCACGACGTCCGCTTCGATCGTGTTGTCGGAGCCGTCGGGGCCGTAATACGAGATACCTGTGGCGCGGCCGGAATTGTCGCTGTTGACGCGATAGACCATCGCAAGCGTGATCAGCTTGAAATTGCCGGTTGCGTCCGCCTCTGGGAGATGGGTGACGAGCGTGCTCGACTTGGCGCCGTTGTAGCAGCCGAAGCCCTGGCAGAAGCCGCAATAGGTGCAGGCCGCCCTGCCCTTGTAGTCGCGCGAGATGATGGCGTGCGGCGAAGCGAACGGTTTGTAGCCGATATTGCGCGCCGCCTGCTCGAAGAGGATGCCCGATTGGTCGGAGCGCAACGGCGGCAGCGGAAATTCGCGTTTGCGCGGCGCTTCGAACGGATTACCGCCTTCGATGATGCTGCCGTTCAGATTCCCCGCCTTGCCTGAGACGCCGAGGTCGTATTCGGCCTTGTCGTAATAGGGTTCGAGCTCGGAATAGGAGAGCGGCCAATCGGCGAGCGAGGAGTCTTCGGGGACCACCTTCGCGCCGTAGCGCTCGACGGTCTGCGAACGGGCGCGGAAATCGTCCTCGTGAAAGCGCCACGACACGGCGCCGTAGTGGACGGTGCCGCCGCCTGCCTGATTGCCGTAGTTCAGCACGCGCAAGGGCGTGGCGCGCGCGTTGGCATTGGGACGCCAAGTGACCGGCTGGCGCTTGACGTTGGGGCGCGTGTCCTGGCGCTGGAAGAAGCGCAACTCGTCCATCGCTTTGAAGTCGGCCTGCACATGGCGCGGGCCTCTTTCGAGCGCGGTGACGCGCATGCCCGCTTTCGCAAGCTCGGCCGCGAGAATGGCTCCGGCGGCTCCTACGCCAACGATGACAACATCGGTTCTTTCCGTTGCCATTTAGGTGCTCCTCGTTTTGGCCTTGGACTGAAGGCCGGCCACGGGGGAGCGCGTGAACGCCTGCCGGCTCTCGAGCTCGGCCGGCGTGAAGATGAGCTGCACGCCGGGAAAGCCCACGAGGTTCCAGCCCGAGAAGTCCTTGTTACCGCCATAGACGGGATCGGCGAACATGCCCTCCATCGTGTGCGTGCGCAGTGTGTCGAAGAACACACGCGGTGCGGGCCAAGTGAAGCTCTCGGCCTTGCCTTCCTCGAGTGTGCGGATCGTTTCGTCTTGCTGCGCCGGGGTGAGCTTCGCGAAGGATTCGCTGTAAGTCTTGCGGCAGTGGGTTTCGAGCGCCGCCAAGCCGTGGCGATAGAATTCCTGGAGATCGGTGTAGGCGCCGGCGAGTGCGAGATCGATGTAGTTGAGAACACCCGCTTCCTTGGCGCCCGGCATTCCGGGCGCACCGGGCATGATCCGCTCGGCAAGTGCGGCGACGGTTTCGGAATCGGCGGCGTTCAGAAACGCGCCTTGTCTTGCACCAAAGGCGAGCGGGTCGACGCCGGTTTCGGCTGCCGCAGGTGGTGCCTCCGAGACGAGCGCGGCGGTGGCAACAGCGCCCGCCCCCGCAGCAGCGCCTGCGACAGCGCCGACGAGAAATGCACGCCGGCTTTCATCAGGCTTGCTCATGACGATTCCTCCCTGCCCGCCTCCATCGGCGAGCGTTTATGAGGGAAACTGTAGTTTGCCGCACGAAGCGGCGCCAGGGCGGTTGCGACCGGTGCTGCCGGGTTTATGCTCTCGATCCGCGCCACTGCCAGCAAGGAATCGCCATGACCAACGCATACAGAGGCATTCTCCCCGCCATGCAGTGCCCGTTCGACGGGACGCTCGAGATCGACGAGCCTGAGTTGCGCCGCTTCGCGACCTGGCTGGCGGGACATCAGGGCATCGGCGGGTTGGTCACGAACGGTCACACGGGCGAAGTGTTTGCGCTCACCGCGAAACAACGCGCGGAGGTCACGCGCATCGTCGCTGACGAGGTTCGTGGCAAACTGCCGGTCGTTTCGGGTATCTGTTGCGAAGGCATCAGCGATGCGGTCGAGCATGCCGTGATGGCCTGTGATGCCGGCGCGAGCGGATTGCTCGTGATGCCGCCGCACCAGTGGCTGCGCTTCGGCATGAAACAGCCCGAGAACGTGGTCGATTATTTCAGCGCCATCGGCAGAGCATCCGGTCTCGATCTGGTTGTGCACATCTATCCCGCGTGGACGCGGGCGTCTTACGGTTTCGATACTCTCGCGGAGCTGGCGCGCGTGCCCTGGGTCAAGTGCATGAAGGTCGGTACGCGGGACATGAACAAATACGCGCGGGATCTTCGCGTCATCAAGCAAGCCAATCCGAACGTGACCGTGCTCACCTGCCATGACGAGTATCTGCTGGCTTCGATGGTTCAGGGCGTCGATGGCGCGCTGGTCGGATTCGGGTCGTTCATTCCGCAGATGATCGTCGACCTCTATGCCGCGGTCACGGCCGGCGATCTCAAGGCCGCGATGGCACTGCAGGCGCGCATCAATCCACTGAAGGATGTGGTCTATGGCGGCGGCGAGCCTACGGGCGACGCCCATGCCCGCATGAAGATGGCCATGTACCTTGCCGGCATCCTGAAATCGCCGGCCGTTCAGCCGCCGACGCGTCTGCCCTCAGGCGCGGAACTGAAGGCGATCGAGAATGCGTTGCAGGACGCGGGTATACTCAAGCGCAGCGCGAGCGACGTGGCCTAAGACCTGAAAACCAATACCAAGATGAACCCGGAACCCGGCTCGCTCGCCTGGCAGGTCCGACCCGTGTCTTCGCTCACGCCGGAACCGACCGACCGGCGCTGAACAGAGCCCGTTGATGCCGCCGGCCGTTGAGGAGGAAACCGAGAATGGTCGACCGGACAAAGAGGTCGTAGGTCGCCAAGCCCACCGGTGTTCCGTACTTGCCGTACATACGGCAGGCAATTCCGGACTTGTCGTGGGGCCGCCCGGGGATCTGCGCACGGTGGGCGTAATGTTGCGCGAGATATTGAGGACGGTGCTTCTCTCGCGTCGCGGGGGAGCGCGCGATGCGCGCTCCCCGCCACGATGACGACTATTGAACCGGTTGTCCGAGCGGCGCCCGCTGGACGATTTCGACGCGGGTACCCCAGGGATCGGTGATGTAGGTGATCGTGTTGCCGTTCGGATTCGTGCGCGGCGGCTCATCGAGCTTGATGCCTTCGGCCGTGATCTTCCTCACGAAGGCCGGATGATCCTTCACGTCGAAGCCGATGTGGTCGAGCACGCGACCGCGGGTGGCCGCCTGCTTCGCGTCGGCCTTGGCAAACCGAAGCTGCACGCCCGGAAGGTCTACGATCGGCTGGTTGTTGCGCGTGCCGGCCTTGCCGCCGAAGGTCTTCGCATACCAGGCCTGAGCCTTCGGGATTTCGGCTTCCGTCAGCGAGAAGTGGATATGCTCGTTTCGGATGGGAACGGACTGCGTCTTGTCCTCGAGGATTTCGATGCGCACGCCATCCGCAGTCTCGACATAGGCTTGGTCAAGCCGGCCGTTGCCCCCCGGAAGCACCTTTACGCCCGCGGCCTTCCATTGCGCGACCCGCTGCTGAACGTTGTCGACGACGAAGCCGACATGGTTCACGACCGACCCTTGCGAACCACCCTCGCCCTTTTCCATGCCGAGATTCAAATTGATGATGACGCCTGGGAATGCCACCACCGGGTTTCCGCCGGGCATGTAGAGCTTGGCGCCCATTGCCTGGAAGAGTTTCTTATTGGCTTCCACATCCTTCGAGATGATGTGCCAGTGACCCATGGTCACGCCGATCTCGTTGAACGGGGCCTGTTGCGCGGCGGCGGTGCCGGCGGCCAGTGCCGAAGCGAACAGTAGCGCTGCGAACATACGTATCTTCACGGAAACCTCCCTGTGAGCTGGATTTTGGTTGCTCGACGATGCGTGAACGCTGTCAGCCCGTCTTGAGGGTACCACGCGTCTTCGGGGGTGAAAAAGGGGAAGATTGTACCCTGCACGGCGGTCCTGTCCCGGCCTTCCCGGCTGCCTATGCCCTCAACGCGTCGGACTTGGCCTTGAGGTGGCGGAAGAACGCTGCGGCATCGAGCCCGCGTCCCGTCGCACGCGTGACGATCCCTTCGGCGGTCAGGCGCTGCCCCACGCGATGGACATGCTCGCGCAGCCATTGGAGCAGCGGCCGGAAGTCGCCGGCGCGAATCTCGTCCTGCAGAGGCCGGTCGCGCTCATAGGTTTCGGCGAACTGCGCGGCATAGAGACTGCCGAGCGTGTAGGTCGGGAAATAGCCGAACATGCCGAGCGACCAGTGGACGTCCTGGAGCACGCCTTCGCGGGCGGATTTGGGCGACGCACCAAGCAGCTTCAGGCTGCGTTCGTTCCATGCGGCGGGCAAATCGCCCGCGGAGAGCGCACCCGAGAGCAGCGCGAGCTCGAGTTCGTACCGCATCACGATATGCAGATGGTAGGACATCTCGTCCGCATCGACGCGGTTCGCGCCGGGCTGGACGAGATTGACCATGCGGTGAAGGCTCGCGGCATCGAGCCCGGCCGCCGCTTCGGGGGAGAGCTTGCGCACGATGGGAAAGAGGAAGTCCCAGAACGCGGCGCTGCGGCCGATATGATTTTCCCAGAGGCGCGACTGCGATTCGTGAAGCCCCATGCTGGGCGCATCGCCCAGCAGCGAGTCGCGGTCGGTCTCGGCGAAGCCCTGGTCGTAGAGGCCGTGGCCGCCTTCGTGTAGCACGGTGAGTACTGCAGCGGTCAGATCGTCCTCGCGCACGCGAATGGTAAGCCGCACGTCGTGGGCGCCCGCGAACAGCGTGAACGGATGAGTCGAGCGATCGAGCCGGCCACGATCGAACTCGAAGCCGATCATCTCGAGCACTTGGCGGCAGAGTTCGCCTTGCCTGCTATCGGAGAGACGCGCGCTGCGCGCGGCTTTGCCCGCCGAGGCTTCAGACGCAAGCTGCACCAGCGGCACGAGGCGGTTGCGGACCTCGTCGAGAACGGGATCGAGGCGCGAGCGGCACATGTCCTGCTCGAACTCGTCGAGGAGCGCATCGTAGGTATCTCCGCCGACGGCGAGCGCCGAGGCGCGTTCGCGGATCAATCCGAGAAGCTGTTCGAAAGGACCAGCGAACACGGAATAGTCGTCGCGGGTTCGCGCCTGTTCCCAGGCGCCGAGCGAATGCGATTTTGCCTTGGCGTAGTGGCGGACGAGGTCATCCGGCAGCGCGATAGCGTTGCGCCTAAGCCGCCGCAGAAGCTCGATCTCGCGCACGAGCCTGTCCTGGCCTTCGCTCTGCGCCGCGACTTCCTCGACGAGATCGCCGAGGCGGTCGGAGACGAGCATCGCGTGGCGGATGCCTTCGAGCGTAGCGAGTTGATCACCGCGCTCGGGCCTACCGGCGGCGGGCAACATCGTCTCCTCGTCCCAGCCGAGGAGAGCAATGGCGTGATCCAGATGTCTGATCTCGCCGATCTGGGTGCTCAGCATCTGTTCGACGCTCTCGCTCCGCTTGAGCGACCGCTTGGGGATGCGCAGCTCCAGCGGCGCTTCGGCTTCCAGCACGGCGGCGATACCGCCGCGCTGCGCGACATTAACCACTTGTTTCTGCGAGACGCGGCACATGGTGCCCAGACCGTTCTCGGTCGCGGCAAAACCCATCACCGCATAGAACGGCTCACCGAAGACGCGACCGTCGGCGCCGACCACCGGAAATTCGTGCACCGGAAGACGCGTCGCCGCCTGCACGACCCAGGAGGCCGACGGATCGTCCGCCAACGCGGCGGCCTCGTTGAGCTGCTTCTCCCACTCCTTCTGGTCCGTGGCCGAGCCGATCAAAACGCCCGTGCCGCCATAGGCGCGATTGGGCTTCAGTACGAGCTGCTCGCGATTGTTGCGCGCATAGTCCATCAGCTCGCCCGAGCGCCCTTGCGGCAGCGTGGTGCGCCGGTCGCCGACGATCCGCGTCCACAACACGTGGCGGCGGAACAACCGGCGGTCGTCGGCGCTGAACAGCTTCGAGGCGATCGCCTCGTCGGTCAGGATCTCGAAGACGCTCTTGTGGTCGAAATCCCCCACGAGCGAGGATATCACGCGGTTCTCCTTGAACAGCTGACGCATTCCTTCGAGCGGTTTACCAAGCTCTTTTTCCAGCTCGACCAGCTCGCGCAGCTCATAGTCGCGATAGGCGACATCGATGCAGATGTCTTCGTAGAACACCTCGCCATCCTTGACGCGCAGCTCGCGCGGGTCAGCATGGGCGATAGTGACGTTGTAGCGCTCGGCGAGATATTTGCTGAGCGACGCCTGCTCGTTGGGTCCGTCATGAACATATTTGGGTTCGACGAAACAGAAGCGGCAATTGTCGCGTCCGAGCGCGCGCGAATGATCGACGAGCGCCTGCAGGAAGAGATCGCGCTGATCGCGCGGCATCTCGATCAACAGCTCAGGATCATGCGCCAGCAGCGTCGGCACCACGTCGCGCATGACAAGCTGTTCGGCCACAGGCGTGAAATAGATCCCACCGACGCCGGACAGATTTGCCTCCATGAAGCGCAGAGAATCCCGCCACGCCTGGCCGGTGAAATCGCACACCGCATCCAGGCGCCCGTAGATCGGATTGTGGCGAAGATGCTCGGGCGTCCACGACGCGCGGAGCCAGATCTCCTCGTCCGGCGAGATGGCAATGATCTTCCGCATCTTCTCGTCGTCGAGATAGAGCTGCGGCAGGATCTTCAGTGCCTCGATCAGGCGCAGGCAGACATAATGCACATAGTCGAACTGCTCGCTCATGCCGAGCAGCGGACGCAGCATGACCCGGATGGCTTCGGGTACACCGTCGTGTTCGTAGATCATGCCGTTGGCGAAGGCATCCGCCTTCAACCGTTCGGCGATGCGCGCGAAGGTCGGGTCCGCCACGGCATGGGCGGCACGCTGAATGCGGCCTTCGAGCGTGGCCCCCGA
>Ga0193752_1003247_pt1 | contig 11348 bp, 8 predicted proteins | sample H1c1metaG_FD_144924 | JGI IMG/M metagenome (GOLD analysis project Ga0193752, IMG submission 144924) | Soil microbial communities from a riparian zone of the East river system, Colorado, United States - H1c1 | ecosystem: Environmental > Terrestrial > Soil > Riparian zone | place: USA: East River... | reverse complement strand
GCCACAGCCGCGAGCACGCCGAGGGCCGCCGAGACGGTGTCGAAGAACACCCAGAGGACTCCGAAAAGCCCGGCCGGCACATAGGTCAAAACCGACGCAACCCCCTCGCGCGACAGCCACGACGTGCGCCACTGGGAGAAAGCGCGCAGCGCGCGTTCCGGTCGACCGAGATGAAAGGTCGAGGAGATGAGGCCGGCGGTGATGCCACCCAGCGCCAGGGCTAGCGCGACGAAACCGAAGAGCTCGCTCGCCGGCACGATGCCGGGGGGCGCCAGCACGCCGAGCAGCGCCAGGAGGCCGTAGCCGGCCCCCGACGCCGTCGTGAAGAAGATCACCGAGAAGGAAGGATGCATGACTGGATCAAGGCCGTGTGCAGCGGATCATTGCGACAGAAGCCGATCGATCCAGCCGAGCAGGCCGCCGCTGCTTCCCGTCGCGACCGCCGGGGCAAGCTCGGCATGTGCACCCGTGCAACCGACAGTGTCCTTGCGCGGCCGCGGCGGCAGATACTTGTTGGTCGGCCCATACCCCATTTCGGGCATCAGGTCGTAACCGCCACGTTCGGCCACGATCCGCGACACCGCCGAATCGGGATCGCCGAGATCTCCGAAATGGCGGGCCGAGACCGGACAGGTGGCGACGCAGGCAGGCACGCGATCGACGGGGTCGAAAGTCTCATTGTAGATCCGGTCGACGCACAGAGTGCATTTCCTCATCACGCCGACATCGTCGTCGAATTCTCGGGCGCCGTAGGGGCAGGCCCAGGAGCACAGCTTGCAGCCGATGCAGAGATCGGCATCGATCAGGACGATGCCATCCTCGGCGCGCTTGTAGGACGCACCGGTCGGGCAGACCGTCACGCAGGCGGGCTCGGCGCAATGCAGGCACGACCGCGGGAAATGCACGGTGCGCCCGCTCGCGCCCTCGCCGACCTCGAAACTGTGCACCCGATTAAGCCATACGCCGCTCGGATCGGCGCCGTAGGGCTCGAGATCGGTGAGCGGCGAAGTGCCGCCGGAGTTCCACTCCTTGCAGTTGACGGCGCAGGCATGGCAACCGACGCAGATGTCGAGATCGATGACGAGGCCGAGGCGCTTGGCCGAGGGCCGATCGGGCAGGCTGGTCATGGCTTGCCCCGCGAGAGGGCGGCCGCGATCCGCAAGCCGTAGCGCAAAACCGCGGGCCGCTCGGGAAAGTGCGGTGGGATGGCGATCTCGGCGAAATGCGGCTCCGTCACGGCATCCTCCGCCGGCGCCTTCTCGATACGGACGCGCAGATCGTACCAGGCGGCCTGCCCGGTCACCGGATCGGCATTGGCGTAGCGATGCCCGTCGCCGCGCTCGGGCAGCAGCTCGGAGATGACGTGGTTGAGCAGGAAGCCGCGTCGCGCCTCCTTGGCATCCGGCGCGAGATTCCAGCTTCCCGAACGCTTTCCGATCGCGTTCCAGGTCCACACGGTGTGCGGGTTGACGCCCTCCATCAGCTTGGCCTGCACCTTGATACGGCCGTGATGGCTCGTGACGTACACCCAGTCGTCATCGGCGATGCCGAGAGAGACGGCCGTCCGCCGATTGATGTGCAGCCGGTTCTCTCCGTGGATCTGACGCAGCCACGCATTCTGCGACCCCCAGGAGTGATACATCGCCATCGGCCGCTGCGTCAGCGCATGCATCGGGAAGCTGTTCGGCCCGTCCGCCATTTCCTCGAACGGCATGTACCAGAGCGGTAGCGGATCGAAATAGGTCTTGAGCCGCGCGCGATGCATTTCAGGCGGCTGCACGGCGCCATGGCCCTCTCCGGCGAGACGGAATTTCTGCAATATCTCGCTGTAGAGCTGCAGCACGACCGGCTCGGCCTTGTCGATGAGGCCCATCCCGGTCGCCCACTCGAGATAGTCGCGGTTGGCGTGCTTGAAATAGCGCGCACTCGCCGGAATCTCGCCGCGCCAGAAACACTGATTGGCGACATAGGTGTCGAGCTGCTTTTCGTTGGGAGCGCCCGTGCCGTTGCGGTCGCCGGCTTCGCCGCGCCAGCCTGCAAGCATGCCGAAGCCGGGCTTGCGCTCGTGGTGAACCAGATAATCGGCATAGCCGCCGGGGTAGCGCTTGCTGCCATCCTCTTTCACCAGCCCCGGCAGCTTGAGCCGGCCTCCGAGGTCGATCAGCACGTCCTGGAACGGCCGCACGTCGCGATCGGGCGGCATGATCGGCTGACGGATCGAATCGGCGACCCCGTCGGCGTCGCAAATCGGCCGATCGAAAAGGGAGATGCAATCCCAGCGCTCGAGATAGGTCGTGTCGGGCAGGATCAGGTCGGCATAGGCCACCATCTCGCTGTCATAAGCGTCGGAATAGATGATCCGCGGGATCTTGTACTCGCCGGTCGAATCGTCCTTGTCGGTGAGCATGGCGATGGTGCCCGCCGTGTTCATCGACGAGTTCCAGCTCATGTTCGCCATATACATGAACAGCGTGTCGATCTTGTAGGGATCGCCCTTCCACGCATTCCTGATGACGAGATGCATCATGCCGTGCGCGGCGATCGGGGCCTCCCACGAGAAGGCCTTGTCGATGCGGCATGCCGTGCCGTCGGGCTCGACGAGAAGATCCTCCGGGCCGGTCGGGAAGCCGAGCGGTGGACCCGGGAGCGGCTTGCCGGGCACGACCTGGCCGGCGCGGCCGGCGGGCTTCTGCACCGGCGGGATCGGCCGTGGATAGGGCGGCTTGTAACGGAAGCCGCCGGGTGTATCGATGGTGCCGAGCAGCATCTGAAGGATGTGGATGGCGCGGCAGGTATGGAAGCCGTTGGAGTGGGCGGAGATGCCGCGCATGGCATGCATGGCGACCGGCCGGCCAACCATTTTTTCGTGCCGCCGTCCCGCCCAGTCGGTCCACGGCTGGTCGATGACGACGGTCTCGCTGAACGCGGCGTGTGCAAGCTCGGCGGCAATGCGCTTGATGTCGGCCGCCGCGATTCCGGTCTCCTCGGCCACGCGCTCGGCAGAGTAGCGAGGCTCGAGGCAACGCCTGGCGAGAAGCTCGAATGCCGGGACGGCGCGCCGGCCGTCGCCCAGCGTCACAACGCCGGCAAGACGCGGCGTGATGTCCGGCCGCCCTGCGTCGACGATCGCCTGGGTCGTGTCGTCGAAGGCAAGCGGCCGGCCCTCGGCATCGCGGGCGAACAGCCCGTGGTCGGCCGCGCCGTCATCGTCGATGACCAGCCAGGGCGCATTGGTGTAGCGGGCGAGATACTCCTCGTCGATCTTGCCGGCGCGCAGCAGTTCCTGGACGAGCGCCAGGACGAAGAGCCCGTCCGTTCCCGGCCGGATACCGACCCATTCGTCGGCGATCGCCGAATAGCCCGTGCGGATCGGATTGACCGAGACGAACTTCGCTCCGCCTTTGGTCTTGAGATGACCAAGACCGATCTTGATCGGGTTGGAATCGTGATCCTCGGCGACGCCGAACATCAGGAAATACTTGGTATTGTGCCAGTCGGGCTCGCCGAACTCCCAGAACGAGCCGCCGATCGTGTAGAGCCCGGCCGCGGCCATGTTGACCGAGCAGAAGCCGCCGTGAGCGGCATGGTTGGGCGTGCCGAACTGGCTTGCCCACCAGCCGGTCAGGGCCTGGCTCTGGTCGCGCCCGGTGAAGAAGGCAAGCTTGCGCGGATCGCTCTGCCGGATGTTGCCCAGCCATTCCGTCGCGGTGGCAAGCGCCTCGTCCCACTCGATCTCGCGGTACTCGCCGCTGCCGCGCGGGCCTGTGCGGCGCAGCGGCTTGCGCAGCCGGGCGGGCGAATAATGCTGCATGATCCCGGCCGAGCCCTTGGCGCAGAGCACGCCTTTGTTCACCGGGTGATTGCGATTGCCGTCGATATAGCGGACGCGACCGTCCTTCAGATGGACGTTGATCCCGCAGCGGCAGGCGCACATGTAGCAGGTCGTATGCTTGATCTCATCCGCGCTCGGCGTGTGAAGGTCGGGCAACGGTTCGTGCGAAGTCGTTCCACCAAGGTCACGGTGGTGTTCGTCTGCCCTCTTGAGCATGGATTTTCACCTCTGACCGACTCTTCGTAACAACTAGCCTCATTGCTTGGCAAAGCAAAACTTGCCGCCGCAGCTTCGAAATGTCGCAAAATATTCCAGCATCAGTCTTTTTTTCGAACGATCTTGATCGTCGAGGTGGCATGCGCCACCAGCCGGCCCTTGTCATCGCGCAGTTCGCCGTCGAGGAAGCCCACTGAACCGCCCCAGCGCATGACCCGGCCTTCGGCGACCACGAAGCCCGGCGCCACTGCTTCGAGAAAGCTGATCTTGAGTTCGAGCGTCGGCACGGCCACGGCAAACTTGCCTTTGACGATGGCGGCATTGGCCATGGCGGTGTCGACCATGCCGGTGAGAAAGCCCCCCTGGCAGATGCGACCCTCCGAATGGCAGAAGGCCGGCACCACCTCGAAGCGGCAGCGCGCAACGCCGCGCTCGGAATCGATCTCGAGCATATGGCCGTTCAGCGTGCGGAAGGCCGGCGGCGCCTGCCGGCGCAGGACGTCCAGCATCTCCGCGTCGTCCATCGGCTTGCCGGCGACAAGATTGAAATCAGGATGAGCGGAACTCATGGCGGGCGAATGAACCTCCTGGAAAAGGGCGGCGACTATAGCGGGCTGACGCCGGCGCGCACTTTCTCCAGCAGCGCGATCAGCAGGTGCATTTCGTCGGACGAAAGTCCACGCGCGATTCGCCGCTCGTGGCTGCGCACCAGCCGGCTGAACTGCGCCAGCGTCCTGGTGCCGAGCGGCGTCAACACCAGCGCATGCGTGCGCCCGTCGGTCGGCGACGGACGGCGCACCAGCAGCTCCCGCCCCTGGAGGCGATCAAGGATTGGCACCAAGGTGGAACGATCGATGTCGAGCGCGCGGGCGAGCGCGGTCTGGCTCAAGCCGGCATTGCGCTCGACTAGAACCATCAGGCCGAATTCGCCGGGCGTCAGCGCCTCGCCGGCCTGCGCGAAAGCGGCGCTGAAGTCGGCGAACACGGCTGACTGGGCGCGGCGCAAGGCATAGCCCAGCAACGACGGCAGCAGGCCGCGATCGAGCGCCGGAGCGGCTGCCCTTTTGGAAAGTGGACGGGCCATAGGACGAGTGGTAAACGCCGATTGTTTGGGGAGCAAACAAATTCACCCATGAGCTTCAAAGTCCGTATCGCCGCTGCCGGCCGCACGATCGAGGTGCCGACCGGCGGCACCATCCTCGAAGCCGCGCTCGAGGCCGGCATCGGCTATCCATTCGGCTGCCAGTCCGGCAACTGCGGCGCCTGCAAGTCGCACCTCATCAAAGGCGAGGTGGCGATGGAGGGTTTCTCCGAATTCGCGCTGTCGGACGAGGAGAAGGAGCGCGGCCTCATCCTCGCCTGCCGCGCCGTGCCGTGGGACGACTGCGAGGTCACCTGGCTCGACGAGGACGATCTTATCGTCCATCCGCGCCGGGTCCTCGATTGCCGAGTCGCGGCCTTCGACGACGCCACGCACGACATCAAGCGCGTGCGTCTCGAGATCGTCTCGGGCGGCCCTTTCACCTTCTCCGCCGGCCAGTTTGCTTCGGTGACCTTCGAAGGCTGCCCGCCACGCGACTATTCGATGGCCAACACGCCCGACGACAAGACGCTGGAATTCCATGTCCGGCTGACGCCCGGCGGGGCCACAAGCAGCTATGTCGCCGGAAAGCTGAAGCTCGGCGATGCGGTGCGCGTCGAAGGTCCGTTCGGCGCCTCCTATCTGCGCGAGAGCCATCGCGGGCCGATCATCGCCGTCGCCGGCGGCTCGGGCATGGCGCCGATCAAGTCGATCGTCGAGCAAGCGCTGGCCAGGGCGCTGCCGCAGCACATCTATTTCTATTTCGGCGCGCGCGCGGAACGCGACCTCTACCTGATCGAGCATTTCGAGGTGCTGGCGGCCAAGCATCCGCATCTGCATTTCATGCCGGTGCTGAGCGAAGGCGTGGACGGCGCCCGCCGCCAAGGGCTGGTCCACGAGACGGTTGCCGCGGATTTCGATGAGTTCGACGGCTGCAAGGGCTATCTCGCCGGTCCGCCGATCATGGTCGAGGCGGCGACCCGGCTGTTCGAGAGCCGCGGCATGCGCCGCACCGATATCCATGCCGACGCTTTCTATACGGCAGCCGAAATGGCCGATGCGGGCAAGAAGACAGGAGCCGACCAGTGACGGGACTGCTGGAAGAACGTGCCGCGATCGTCACCGGCGCCGGCCGCGGCATCGGCCGCGCCATCGCCGAGGCGCTGGTGCGCGAAGGCGCCAGCGTGATCGTGGCCGACAACGGCGCCTCGATCTCGGGCGATGGCGGCGATCCCACCGTCGCGCGCGACACGGCGGCCACCCTCGGTGCGAAGGCTATCGCCTTCAGCGAGAGCGTGGCGTCGCCCGGCGTGGCGCGCCAATTGGTCGACCTCGCGATCAAGCAATTTGGCGGCATCGACATCATCGTCAACAACGCCGCGATCCTGCGCGATGCCTTCGTTTTCCGCGCCGACCCACTCGACTGGGACGCCGTGATCCGCACCAACCTGTCGGCCGCTTTCTATCTCATCAACGCGGCCTCCAGCGTGATGCGCGACCAGGACAAGTCCGGGCGCGGCGGCAAGGACGGCTACACGTGGGGCCGCATCGTCAACATCGTTTCCTCAGCCGGCCTCGACGGCAATTTCGGCCAGGCCGCCTATGCCAGCGCGAAGGCAGGTCTGTTTGGCCTCACCCGCGCGGCGGCGATGGACCTCAATGGCGCGCAGATCACCGTCAATGCCGTGGCGCCCTTCGCCCGCACGCGCGTGATCGACATCATCCAGCCGGCCAACGAGGCGCAGAAGACCTACAAGGAGCGCGCGCTCAAGGTCGGCACGCACCACGTGGCTTCGCTCGTGGCGGCGCTCTGCACGCCGGCAAGCCAGAGCGTGACCGGCCAACTGCTGGGCGTGCGCGGCCGCGAGGTGTTCCTGTTCGGCCAGCCGCATCCCGTCGCCACCCTTGCCGCCGAGGGCAAGGACTGGTCGCCTGAGGATCTGGCGCAAGCGCTCGGCACAAGGCTCGCGGGCCAATTCACCGACCTCGGCACCGATCTCGAGGCCTTCAACACCGAGCGCGATGAGCGGCTATCGAACTCACACTCTTCCTCACCCTGCGGCCGCTCCTCCGGGTGAGGGTGTTGTGTGGATGCGACAGGCGATGACGCGGGCGGAGAGGGCATCTTCGCGGTAAGTGGAATCGTTGCGCTGGCCGGCGCGTTTCACCGGTTGCGCGGAGCCGCTTTTCGAAATCAAGCTTCGTCTGCCCGCCACCGGCCGCTGGTCGCTCGGCGTCGCCGGTAGTACGCTCGGCTTATTCTGAACAAGGACAGGCATATGAGCGACTACCGGGCTCCACCTCGCGCCACGGGTCGGCTGCAGCGGCCGTTTGGCGGACTCTATTATGAAGTCACTGGACAAGGCCCCGCACTGCTCTTCGCCCATGGGCTGGGTGGCAATCATCTGAGCTGGTGGCAGCAGGTCGCCCATTTCGCGCCCACGCACACGTGCGTGGCCTTCGCCCATCGCGGCTTCGCGCCCTCCGAACCTGTCGCCGAAGGCATCGACCCGGCCGATTATGCCGGCGACCTCGCGGCCCTGATCGATCACCTGAAACTGGAAGACGTCCGCCTGGTCGGCCAGTCGATGGGTGGCTGGACGATGCTGGAATATGCGCTGGCCCAACCGGCTCGGGTCAAGGCGCTGGTGCTGAGTTCGACCTCGGGCACACTCGACCGGCGCGGCTGCGATCCCTCGGGCGGGGCCCGCTACGACGCCTGGCTCAAGGATGCCGACGCCAAGGCGCGAGAAGGCGCTCAGCGCGGCATTCATCCCGCCATGGGCATCAAGGCGGCCGAGCGGGAGCCGGCGCGTCACCTGCTCTATCGTTCCATCGACGAAATGGCAGGCATCGACGACAAGGAGAAGCTGCGCGCCGGCCTGCGCCGCACGGCGACACGCTCGCTCGCCGACCTCGAGAACTTCGAGGTGCCGACGCTGATGATCGCCGGCGGCGAGGATATCGTGTTTCCGGCTTTCCTCGCCGAGTCGATCGCCGCCGCCATGCCGCGCGGCGAGGTCCAGACGATCGCCTCCTCCGGCCACTCGCCTTATTTTGAGCAAGCCCCTAAATTCAATGAGCTGGTGAGCGCGTTTCTTGCTCGCCACGGCTGAAGGAGAAGACGTGTCCAAGGACAATCCGCGTATCGGCATTCTGGGCTTCGCCATCGAGTGCAATCGCTTCGCGCCGATCTCCACGGCGGAGGATTTCGAGCACGATGTCGATATACGCGGCAACCGCATCGTTTCCGAAGCACGCTCGGCGGCGTCGATCACCCTGCCGGAGCTGCCCGGCTTCTTCGCCGAGATGGATCGCAGCGGCGCCTGGACGCCTTATCCATTGCGGGTCTCGCTCGCCCAGCCTGGCGGGCCGGTCGAAGGCTCTTTCTTCCGCGGCTTCCTGGCTGAGATCGAGGCTGGGCTGAAGGCCGCGCCGCCGCTCGACGGCGTCTTCATCGCAAGCCACGGCGCCGCCCTGGCGGAAGGCACCGACGACCCCGACGGCGACCTGTTCGAGATCATCCGCCGCCTCGTCGGCCCCGACGTTCCGGTGATCGGTGTGTTCGATCTGCACGCCAACGTGTCGCGCAAGATGACCGACAATCTGTCGGTCTTCGTCGGCTATCTGAAGAACCCGCACACCGATATCTACGAGCGCGGTGTCGAGGCCGCGCAGCATATGCGCGAATGCCTGGCCGGCGCCCGCACTGTCATTGCCATGGTCAAGGTGCCGATCGTGGCGCCGCAGATCTCACTGCTGACCGCCAAGGGGCCTTATGCCGACCTGATCGACCATGGCCAAACCAAGGTCGGCGGCGACATCCTGAACGTCTCTGTGATGGCGGGCTTCGCCTATAGCGACAGTCCCAAGAACGGCCTGACGGCCGTGGTCACCGCGCGCAACGCCAACCGGCAGGCGGCAGCCGACCTCGCCCTCGACATCGCCAAGCGCGCCTGGGAGATGCGCCCACGCTTCAAGCGCGAGATGACGGGCCTGTCCGATGCGGTGCAGCTTGCCGTGCAGGTCGGCCGCGACCGGCGGCGCAAGCCGGTCATCCTGGCCGATGTGGCCGACAATCCCGGCGGCGGTGGTCGCGGCAACACCACCTATCTGCTGCGCGCGTTGAAAAGTGCCGGCGCCCAGGGCGTGATCTACGGCGTGTTCAACGACGCGGCTGTCGCCGCCGAGGCCCATCGGCTGGGCGAAGGCGCGATCTTCACCGCCTCCTTCAACAGCCAGGAACACCACGAATTCTCCCTGCCCTACGATTGCGAGGCCAAGGTCGTCAAACTGTCGGACGGCAAATTCGTGGGACGCCGCGGCGTGCTGCGCAATGTCGCCGCCGACATGGGCCCCTCGGCGCTGCTCGATCTCGGCGGCATCCAGCTCGTGGTCATCAGCCTGCGCTGCCAGTGCATGGACCCGCGCCAGTTCGAGATCTTCGACCTCGACATCGCCCAGGCGCGCATCGTGGTGCTGAAGAGCCGCGGCCATTTCCGCGGTGGCTTCGACGAGTTCTTCAAATCCGAGCAGATTTACGAGGTCGACTGCCCGGGCCTTACCTCGCCGGTGCTGGCGAACTTCACCTGGGAAAAGCTGCCGCGCCCCGTCTATCCGCTCGACGACGAAACCACCTGGACACCCCCCACGACCGTCTGAAGGAAACTGCCATGCTGCGCCGTTCGCTCCTCGCCTCGACGTCCCTGCTGCTTGCCTTGCCGGCCGCCGCGCAATCGCCGAAGACGCTGCGCGTGGTCATGCAGTCGGATCTGAAGATCCTCGATCCGATCTGGACCACCGCCTATATCGTGCGCAATCACGGCTTCCTGATCTACGACCAGCTCTTCGCACTCGACGACAAGCTGAAGCCTCAGCCGCAGATGGTCGACACCTGGAAGACGAGCGACGACAAGCTCACCTGGACCTTCACCTTGCGTGACGGCCTCAAGTGGCATGACGGCGCTCCGGTGACTTCGGCCGACGTCATTCCCTCGATCAAGCGCTGGATGGACAAGGACGTGATCGGCGGCGTGCTGGCCAAGTTCATGCGCGAGATGAGGGCGGTCGATGACAAGACCTTCGAGCTGGTGCTGAAGGAGCCTTTCGGAATCATGCTGCCTTCGCTTGCCCGCTCGTCTTCGGTGCCGCTTCTCATCATGCCCAAGCGGTCCGCCGAAACGCCGGTGAGCCAGCAGATCTCCGACATGACGGGTTCCGGGCCCTTCATATTCAAGAAAGACGAGTGGAAGCCCGGCGAGAAGACGGTCTACGTCCGCAATCCCGACTACAAGCCCCGCGCCGAACCGCCGTCGGGCCTGGCCGGCGGGAAGGTGGCCAAGCTCGATCGGGTCGAGTGGGTCTCGATCCCCGATGCGCAAACCGCGATCAACGCATTGCAGCAGGGCGAGATCGACATGATCGAGCAGCCCTCGCACGACCTGTTGCCCGAGATCGAGAAAGACAAGAACGTCGAGATCGTCACGCTCGACGCGCTGGGCGCCACCTTCATCCTCCGCTTCAACTGGAAGCAGCCGCCGTTCAACGACCTGCGCTATCGCCGCGCCGCGGAATACGCTTTGAATCAGGATGACTTCATGAAGGCGGTGATCGGCGACCCGCGCTACTACAAGGACTGCAAGGCGGTGTTCGGCTGCGGCACGCCCTTCGAGAACCATGCCGGCATGGACGGCATCCTGGAATCCAATTTCGCGGAATCGAAGAAGCTGTTGAAGGAAGCGGGATACGACGGCACGCCGATCGTGCTGCTGCAGTCGACCGATCTCGCCGTGCTGACCAATCTCGCGCCCGTCGCCAAGACGCTGCTCGAGCGCGGCGGCTTCAAGGTCGACCTGCAGTCAATGGACTGGCAGACGGTGGTCAACCGCCGTGCACGCAAAGACCCTGTCAACAAGGGCGGTTGGAACATCTCGCTGACCGCCGCCGCCGTCACCCTGCTGATCGATCCGATCAACAACCACTATGCCGAGGCGAGCGGTGACCGCGCCCAGTTCGGCTGGCCGCTCGACGACGAGATCGAGAAGCTGCGTCTGGATTTCGTGCGCGAGGCCGATCCGAAGAAGCAGGTCGAGATCGCCGAGAAGGTGCAGAAGCGCATCATGGATCTCGGCGTCCTGGTCCCTCTCGGCCAATACGTGCAGCCGATGGCGCGCCGCCGGACCGTCAGCGGCAACCTGCCCTCACCAATTACGGTCTTTT
>Ga0193752_1003246_pt1 | contig 11350 bp, 7 predicted proteins | sample H1c1metaG_FD_144924 | JGI IMG/M metagenome (GOLD analysis project Ga0193752, IMG submission 144924) | Soil microbial communities from a riparian zone of the East river system, Colorado, United States - H1c1 | ecosystem: Environmental > Terrestrial > Soil > Riparian zone | place: USA: East River... | reverse complement strand
CGCGCTGGTCACGGTCTACACCGCCGCCATTGGCGCCAGGAGCCTGGCTCCCACCGAAGCGGCGCGTTTGGTCGGCCTGCTGACGGACACGGCCGGACGTCAAGCCCGCCGTCGCCTGGGCTTCGTCTGAGCACTCTGGAGGGAGCCCCTCCCCGCGTGCTAGGCCTTGGTCATGGCCAAGACCAAAACCGCCCCCGTTGCGCCGCCCGAAAAAGCGGCACCCGAGAACAAGCCGATCCGTCATCTCTATCTGATCGACGGGTCGGGCTACATCTTCCGCGCCTATCACGCGCTGCCGCCGATGACGCGGCCGGACGGCACGCCGATCAACGCGGTGTTCGGCTTCTGCAAGATGCTGATGCAGTTCATCGACGATCCCGAGGCTGATCACCTCGTGGTCATCCTCGATGCCGGCCGCAAGACCTTCCGCAACGACATCTATCCCGATTACAAGGCGCACCGGCCCGAGCCGCCCGAGGACCTGATCCCGCAATTCCCGCTGATCCGCGAAGCTGCACTCGCTTTCGGCCTGCCGTGCTGCGAGCTCGACAACTATGAGGCCGACGACCTGATCGCGACCTACGCCCGCCTGGCGCTCGAGGCAGGCGGCACCTGCACCATCGTGTCGTCCGACAAGGACCTGATGCAGCTCGTGCGGCCGGGCGTCGAGATGCTCGATCCGATGAAGCTGCGCCGTATCGGCCCGGCCGAGGTGATGGAGAAGTTCGGCGTGGCGCCCGACCGCGTGGTCGACGTCCAGTCGCTGGCCGGCGACTCGACCGACAATGTGCCGGGCGTGCCCGGCATCGGCATCAAGACCGCCGCGCAGCTCATCACCGAATACGGCGACCTCGATTCGCTGCTGGCGCGCGCGGGCGAGATCAAGCAGCCCAAGCGGCGCGAGGCACTGATCGCCAACGCCGACAAGGCGCGCATTTCGCGCGATCTGGTGAGATTGCGCGACGACGTGCCCGCGCCGGCCGATCCCGACAGCTTCGACAAGCACCGGCCCGATCCGGCCAAATTGCTGCCGTGGCTCGAACAGCAAGGCTTCAAGTCGCTGCTCGCCCGTTTCCGCGGCGAGGCCGCCGGCACTGCCCCGCCGCCGCCCACCAAGTCGGTGAAGGACATCGGTTCTTTCGCCCCGCCCGCCGCCGCGCAGCCGGCGTCGGCACCAACACCGCGGCCCGGCTCGAACGAGCCCTTCGCCAACTACGAGATGATCCAGAGCGAGGCGCATCTCCAGGAATGGATCGCCGAAGCGACCAAGGCGGGCGTCGTCGCCTTTGACTGCGAGACCGACATGCTGGACTGTCTCAATTGCGGGCTGGTCGGCGTCTCGATGGCGCTGCTCGAAGGACCATGGGGCAATGTCGCCTCGACCAGGCGTCGCGCCGCCTATCTGCCGCTCGCCCATCGCACGGCGGGTGCCGGCGCCGCGCAAGGCACCTTCGATCTCGGCGACGGCGGCTCGACGGCCAGCGAAGGCACGCTGATCGAAGGCCAGCTCGACCTCGAGAAGGCGGTGGCGACACTGAAGCCGATGCTGGAGGATCCGGCCGTGCTGAAGGTCGGCCAGAACATCAAGTACGACATGGCGGTGTTCCGCCGTTACGGCGTCGAGATCGGCCCGGTCGACGATACCATGCTGCTGTCCTTCGTGCTCGACGCCGGCAAGCACGGCCATGGCATGGACGAGCTGGCCGAACGCCATCTCGGGCAGAAGACCATCAAGTTCTCCGACGTCGCCGGCAGCGGCGCCAAGCAGGTGACCTTCGACCACGTGGCGCTCGACAAGGCGCGCGACTATGCCGCCGAGGACGCCGACGTCACGCTGCAGCTGTGGGCCCATCTGAAGCCGCGCCTCACGGCCGAGCATATGGCGAGCATGTACGAGACGATCGAGCGGCCGCTGATCCCCGTGCTCGCCCACATGGAGGCGGCCGGCATCAAGGTCGACGCGGCCCAGCTCAGGAAGCTGTCGACGGATTTCGAGAAACGCCTGGCCGAGCTCGAGATCGAGATCCACAAGATCGCCGGCCGCGAATTCAACGTGGGCTCGCCCAAGCAACTGGGCGAGATCCTGTTCGACGAGCAGAAGCTGCCCGGCGGCAAGCGCAACAAGAATGGCAGCTGGGCTACCGATGCCGGCGTCCTCGAGGACGTCGCGGCGACCGGCCATCCGCTGCCGGTGAAGATCCTCGAGCACCGCCAGCTCGCCAAGCTCAAGGGCACCTACACCGACGCGCTGGTGCGCCAGATCGACAAGAAGACCGGCCGTGTCCACACCTCGTATCACATGACCGGCGCCGCCACGGGGCGGCTCGCCTCGACCGATCCCAACCTGCAGAACATCCCGATCCGCAGCGAGGAAGGCCGCAAGATCCGCCAGGCCTTCATCGCCGAGAAAGGCCACAAGCTGCTGTCGGCCGACTATTCGCAGATCGAGCTCAGGCTGCTCGCCCATGTGGCCGACATCGCGTCGCTGAAGGAGGCCTTCGCGCGGGGCGACGATATCCACGCCATCACCGCGAGCGAGATGTTCGGCGTGCCGGTCAAGGGCATGGACCCGCTGGTACGGCGCCGCGCCAAGGCAATCAATTTCGGCATCATCTACGGCATTTCCGCCTTCGGCCTCGCCAACCAGCTCGGCATCGGCCAGGGCGAGGCGCGCGAATACATCGCCAAATATTTCCAGCGCTATCCCGGGATCCGCGACTACATGGAGACGACAAAGGAATATGCACGCAAGCACGGCTATGTGATGACGCCGTTCGGCCGCAAAATTCACCTGCGCTCGATCAACGACAAGAGCCAGGGCATGCGCGCCTTCGCCGAACGCGCCGCGATCAACGCGCCGCTGCAGGGCGGCGGCGCCGACGTCATCAAGCGCGCCATGATCCGCCTGCCCGACGCCCTCGTTGCGGCAAAACTTGCGGCGCGCATGCTGCTGCAGGTGCACGACGAGCTGTTGTTCGAAGTGCCCGACGCCGAGATCGACCGCACCAGGCAGGTCGCCAAGGAAGTCATGGAGGCCGCGGCCGCGCTCAGCGTGCCGCTGGTGGTGGAGACCGGCGTCGGCGCCAACTGGGGCACCGCGCACTAAGGGAGAAACGGGCAATGAAGATCTGGGGTCGGGCCAATTCGGTCAATGTGCAGAAGGTCTTGTGGGCGGCCGACGAATGCGGCGTGGCCCACGAGCGCACCGATGTCGGCGGTGCCTTCGGCGGCAACGACCAGAAATGGTACCTCGACATGAATCCCAACGGCGTCGTGCCGACCGTGGACGACGGTGGCCGGGTGATCTGGGAAAGCAACAGTGCCGTACGCTATCTCGCCGCCCGCTACGGCCAGGGCACGCTGTGGCCGGCCGATCCGGGCGAACGCAGCGAGGCCGACCGCTGGATGGACTGGCAGCTCGGCACCATCTCCGACGGCATGCGCACCCTGTTCTGGGGGCTGGTGCGCACGCCCGAGGGCAAGCGCGACATGGCGGCGATCGGAAAGGCCGCCAGGGACACCGGCGAACTGTGGCGCCGGGCCGATGCGCATCTCGCCAAGCACAAATACCTGGGCGGCGCGCGCTTCACCATGGGCGACATCCCGGTTGGCTGCTTCGTGCAGCGCTGGTTTGCCCTGCCGATCGATCGCCCCGACCTGCCGCATCTCAAGGCCTGGCACGAGCGCCTGACGAAGCGCCCGGCTTTCGCCAAGCACATCATGATCGAGCTGACGTGACCCAAATCATATCTCCCCCATCACATGGGGGAGGTGCCCGAAGGGCGGAGGGGGATTGGCACGAGCGCTCGCCCAACACGCCGATCGCGGCCTTGTTGCGTTAAAGCAGGTCGAGGGACCTCGTCTTGTCTCCCTCCGGCCCTATCGGGCCACCTCCCCCAAATGATGGGGGAGGAGTTTGACGCCGATCACGGCGGTGCGGTGTCGGCCTTGTCCCAGCCCTTGTCGGGATTGAAGATCGTGATCGCCGCTGCACGCGCCGGCGTGTCGGGGCCGAGATCCTGCTCATAGACGTCGCTGTTGTAATTGACGATGAAGGTCATCACGCCCGTCTCGCCGTAGCGCACCGGCCAGGCGATGACGGCGTAACCGCCGATCATGCGGCCGTTCACGAGATAGGGATGGGCGCCGCCCCGCGCATCCGGTCCCTGCGAATTGAGCAGGCGGAAGTGATAGCCGTAATAGCCGTTTTGCGGACCGTCGCCGGGCTGCGCCCTGGCGATCAGCGGCCCGAGCGGGCTCGGGGCCTCGCCTCCGCGGGTCTCCCAATAGAGACCGTCCTTCTTGCCGGGCGAGCTCATCAGGCGCCGCGCATATTGCGGCGTGCCGGTCCTCAGCGCTTCGCGCTCGGCATACTCGCGCTGGGCGTCGCCGATCGCCAGCAGGGCCTGCACGACCGTAAGCTCGTTGTGGCCAATCTGGCGGCCCAGGATTTCCTTCTTGGCCGCATCGAAATCGAAATGCCACGTCCCGCCCTCCTTGGCGAGAGGCAGGGGAACCGTCCAGCCGTTGACGCCGATCTGGAGGACCGCCTTGTTGCCGTCCGGCGTTATCGCCGACGAATGCTGCGCGTCCCAGTTTGCCAGGAACGTGTCGCGCAGGTGGGCCACATCATCGGCCCGACGCGGCAGCAGGCTGTGCCAGCCCGGACCGATCATCGACGCCAGCGCCCCCTCGTCATCGTGGCGGATCGCATTGGCCAGGGCATATGAAGCGTCATCCGGCGTGGCAAAGCCCTGCGCTCCCAGTTGCGCCTTGGCGCCGGCGGCCAATCCCGCGACCAGAGCGAGGACGAGCAGGCCCCGACGAAAAATCATTCCGCTCATCGCCGTCCTCCGCCACCGCGTTCGCCGCCGCCAAAGCCCCGGTCTCCGCCCCCGCCGAATCCGCCGCGTCCACCCCACGATGATGCCCGCGACTGTTCGCCGTAGCCGCGCGAGGCCTCGCGGTTGATCTGGCTGCCGCCGCGATTCATGCCGTCGAACGCGCCGCCGCGATTCTCGCCCGACGGACGCTGCGTGTAGTTCGAACGAGTGGCCGGCTCGCCCGCACGCTGCCCGCCATCGAGCTGGCCACGGAACTGGTTGCGGTCCGCCGCACCCGGCCTGTTCTGGCCAAAGAGGTCGGCGGTCGCGGCGTTGCGATAAGGCACCCCGTCGCGATGAAGGGGATCGTGCTGCCAGACCCCGTTGGGATAGCGGCCGTGGTTAAAGTTGTTGTCGATGGTGGTCGCGCGGTTGACGTTGACGTTGACGTAGTTGTTGCCGTGACCGGCCCAATTCCAGCTACCGAACATCGCCCCGGCGGCGGCAACTCCCACGCCAAACATGAATCCGGTGGCCAGCGCCGCGCCATAGCCGTAGGCCGGCGCCGGCGGATAGTAATACGGCGGATAGGCGGGATAAGGCCACGGCCCGTAGGCCCAGACCGGATTGTAGACAGGAACGTAGACGAGCTCGGGATTGGCCGGTTCGATCACGATCGTCTGGGCACCGCCCGATCCGGTGCTCGTGACCTTCTGCTGCGCGCCGCTCTTGAGATTGCCGGCGGCGGCCGCCTTGGCGCGTAGCCGCTGAATGGAGGCCGCCACGTCGGACTGCTGGCCGATCATCGCGTCGCCAATCTTCTGGGTCCATTCGAGCTGGTTGTTCATCATGGCGAGGACCTGGGGAAAGGCGGTCAGCGACTTCACGCTGACGTCCCAGCTCTGGTTCTTCACGGCCGCGACCGCCGCCTCGCCCTTGAGATTGGGATTGGCCTGCGACCAGCGCGCCGCCTCGACAACTTCCAGCGGATAGGTCGCGGCCATCAGGGTCTGCGCCAGCAGGTCGTCGGGATAGAGCGCGATCGGCGCCAGCATCTGGTCGAGCTGCTCGCTGGTGAATTTCGGCGCAGTCGGGGCGGCGGCCGCGGTCTGAGCGGTCGGGGTGGTCTGCGCCTGCGCCGTGCGCGAGGCCCCGAGCGCCGCCATGGCCGTCGAGAGAAGCAACAGGGTGCGTCGTTGCATGCGTCGCCTCACTCCTGAAAATCCGAAAGATTGCGCGCGACACTAGTGGGCGGATGGCGATTCCGTCCAGCCCTTTTGCAGCGGCGCTCACGCCAGACGATAGACCTCGACCGGCTTGTCGCGGTTTCTGATATGACGCAGCTCCGGCATCGGCAATTCGACGCCCAGCTCCACGGGATCGACCAGGGAGATTGTTTCACCGCTGGTGAGCAAAACGACCTCGTCGTCCGGCCCCATGAATTCCTTGCCGAGCTGCTCGAGGCGCTGCGCGAGATTCACGCTGTCGCCGACGACGGTGAAGTTGACCCGGCCGGGTGCACCGATATTGCCCACCAGCACCGGGCCGCTATGCACGCCGATGCGCAGCCGGATGGTGTCCTTGCCCTCGGCGCGGCGCCGCTCGTTGTCCTCGTGCATGACGCGCGCGATGGCAAGCGCTGCGCGCAGTGCCGCGGCGGCGTGATTCTCCGGGGGCTCGATGATGCCCCACACCGCCATCACCGAATCGCCGATGTATTTGTCGATCATGCCGTGCTCGTGCTCGATGCAGGCGCCGAGCAGGGCAAAATGATGATTGAGCAGCTCGGCGATCTCCTGCTCGGGCAGCGATTCGGCCTGCGGCGTGAACTCGACGATGTCGGTGAACATCACCGTGACCATGCGCCGGCGCGACGGCACCTCTTCCGCGCCCGCCGCCATCAGCCGGCGCACCAGCCGCTCCGGCACGTAGGCGCCGAACCATTTCAGCGTGTTGCGCGCCTTGTCGAGGCTGTGACCGGCTTCGTCGATCTCGCGCAGCCAGGACGGCTTGTGGAACGGCTTGTCGAACTCCAGCCGCTCGATCGCCTCCGCCGCCGAGGTGATGGTGCGGATCGAGCGCACCATGCGCAGCCCCATCAGGAGCGCCAGCAGAACGGCCGCGGCCAGGGTCGCGGCACCCACCATGGCGCCGTTGATCAGGCGGTCGAGCTCGCCGATCGCCTCCTCGATCGGGAAATAGCGGCCGACGATCCAGGGATCGGGCCCGTAACCAGTGAGTTCGCGGTAGACGAACACCCAGCGCTGTCCCTTGATATCGACCACATGGCCAAGATCACCCAACGCACGGTCGATCTGATTGCTGCGCACAGGCGGGGCCCAGATCTGCGCGAGCACCGGATCGTCGACCTCGTCGATGGTCGGCAAGGGCCGCGCCTCCGAAAGGTGGAGACCGCGCGGGTCGATCAGGCGGCGATGGGCCAGCACCTTGTCGTGATCGACCAGGATGAAAAAACGATTGTCGCCGCCCGGCGTCTGATTGCTGATCAGATAGGACAGACTGCTGACCGACACGGTGGCGATGAGGCCGCCGATGAAGGCGTCGTCGATGCGCCGAACCGGTGTGCGCACATTGAGCAGAAGCTGGTTGACGGTGGTGCCCCAGAACAATGCGCCCCAGAAGGTGCGATGGCTGGTCTGCAGCTCGCGCATGCGCTCCCATCCCTGCGGCGTGTCGAGCAGCGAGACGTCGTCGCGCAGGATCGAACCGTCGAGGCGCCGCACGACGCGATAGAGGCGATGGTCGAGCGTGCCGAAGGCGGCCGCCGTCACCACCGGCACCTGCCTCATCATCGCCCACAAGGCTTCGCGCATGGCGACCGGCGACTGGATGTCGATGCGGCCCGAGGCGGCAAGCGCCGCGATCAGCTCGAGATGCTGGGTGACCGGATCGAGCCGGCTCCGGACCACCTGGATCTGCGCTTCGACCACGCGCGTGGTGCGGTCGATCAGGAGCTTCTCGGTCGTGCCGGTGGCGCCGCTCAGCACGGCGATATAAGCGACGCCGGAAATCAACGCCAGGGAGACGAAAGCCAAGGTCAGCGCCATGAGCAGCGGCATCCGCCACGGCCCGCGCACGACAGGATCCGCCTGCACGGCGCCGGGGGAATCTACCTGCGCAGCGCCGGGCGTACGGACATCGGTCATGACGACAATATTACCGCGTTTCGCGACGGAGCGGCACTCCTTGCCGAACAGCGGTGGGGTGTGACGAATTCTTCCGCCACACCCTCAAGCACGTCTGAAAAATCAACCCATCAGGCAGCGGCGCGGATCGCCGCCTTGTTGACCTCGCCGCCGACGTGGCTTTCGAACTGGCGGAAATTGTTCTCGAAGCGCTGGACGAGGTCGCTCGCCGCGCTGTCGTAGGCTTTCTTGTCGCGCCATGAATCCCTCGGGTTCAGCACGTTGCCCGGCACGTCGGGGCAGGCCTGCGGCACGGCGAGGCCGAAATTCGGATCGGTGGCTGCCGCCACCTGCGTGAGCGACCCATCGAGTGCCGAGCGGATCATGGCGCGGGTGTGCCGGATCGACATGCGCTGGCCGACGCCGAAGCCGCCGCCCGACCAGCCGGTGTTGACCAGCCAGCATTTGACGTTCTGGCGGGCCATCTTCTCGCCCAGCATCTTGGCGTAGACGGTGGGATGACGCGACATGAAGGGTGCCCCGAAGCAGGTCGAGAAAGTGGCCTGCGGTTCGGTCACGCCTTTTTCCGTTCCGGCGACACGCGCGGTGTAGCCGGAGAGGAAGTGATACATCGCCTGCTCCGGCGACAGCCGCGAAATCGGCGGCAGCACGCCGAAGGCGTCGGCCGTCAGCATGACGATGTTGTCGGGCGTGCCGGCGATGCCGGTCGGGCTGGTGTTGGGAATGAAGTCGAGCGGATAGCAGGCGCGGGTGTTCTCGGTGTACTGGCCGTCATCGAGGTCGAGCCGGCCGGTTGCCGGATCCATCACGACGTTTTCCAGCACGGTGCCGAAGCGTCCGGTGGTGGCGTAGATCTCGGGCTCGGCCTCGCGGCTGAGCTTGATCACCTTGGCGTAGCAGCCGCCTTCGAAATTGAAGAGGCTGGTTTCGCCCCAGCCATGCTCGTCGTCGCCGATCAAGGTGCGCGACGGATCGGCCGACAGCGTCGTCTTGCCGGTGCCGGAGAGGCCGAAGAAGATCGCCACATCGCCCTTGGGACCGATATTGGCCGAGGCGTGCATGGGCAGCACGTTCTTGTCGGGCAGCAGGTAGTTAAGGATGGTGAACACCGACTTCTTGATTTCGCCGGCGTACCAGGTGCCGCAGATCGCCACGACCCGTTCGGTGAAGTTGACCAGGATGGCGCAGTCGGACGCAGTGCCGTCGAGCGCCGGATCGGCCTGGAAGCCCGGCAGGTTGAGGATGGTGAAGTCGGGCTTGAAGCCCGCGAGTTCCTCGGGCTTGGGCCGCAGGAACATGTTGCGGGCGAAAAGATTGTGCCACGCGGTCTCGGTGACCACGCGCACGCCGATACGATGCGCGGGATCGGCGCCTGCCCAGCAATCACGCACGAACAGCTCGCGACGCTGCGCATAGCCGGTCATGCGGTTGTAGAGCGCGCGAAACCGTTCGGGAGAGATTCCCTTGTTGGTCTTGCCCCAGTCGATGCGGTCCTTGCTCTCCGAATCCTCGACGAAGAACTTGTCGTTGGGCGAGCGACCGGTATGCACGCCGGTCCGCACCACCAGGGCCCCGCCCTCGGCCACTACGCCTTCACCGCGCCGGATCGCCTCTTCGTAGAGTGCCGGCACCTGGAGATTCCAGTGGACGGTGTTGACGTTTTTCAAACCGAGGGAGTCGATGCCGAATTTGGGAACGACGAAGCCCGCCTGATGCACGGCTTTTCTCCTGAATGGGATTCAAAAATGGAACTGCTGCTATATGCCCTAAAGAACACCGCTGTTGTAAACGACAGTTTTTAACGCCGCTCACAATTCACTTCGCAAGCGCGAAGTGATATTGCGGCGCAGCATCATTTCGCGCGCGCCTGTGCGACCAGGGAGATGAGCGCTTTGCGCGCGTCCTCGGCCGTCGCGACCGCATGGTCGAAGGCCAGGCGCTGGACGACACCCCCGCGCCGCAGATCGAGTCCCTCACTGTCGATGCCGGTCATCCGCCAGCCGGTGCCGGTTTGACCGAGCAACCGGGTAGCGTAGAGATCGAGCGCGTCGGCATGATCGTCGTTCATATGGGCCACGATCCCGGCTTCGGCCTCGACCAGCGCAGCCGGCGGCGGCGCGGACGACAGATCGGCCGCGGCGATCCAATGGATCTTGCCGAAGCCCCCCACGAGATGGGCCCGTTCGATCGCCACGCGATAGATGTGGAAATCGGCAAAGGAGGCATAAAGCGCGGCATCCGGATGACGCGCGAGAAAGCGCGCTTTCAGGCGAACGTCGCCGCTCGGTGCGGCCCGCCCGAGCACCGAGAGCCGGGGCCCGGTGAGCGGCTGCGCGAGTCCCGCCGTGCCGTCGAATAGCAGCGAGACCCGATCGTCCCGGCCAATCGCCCTTGTGTGCTCGGCGAGGCGGCTTATCAGCAGGATCGGCGACAGATCGTGGTCCGCCGCCACCAGGACCAGCGAGGCATAGGGCCATGGAGCCGCTGTTGCCGCCGGCTCGACCGGCAGGGCGGTCGCCAGGACGGCACGGTCGAGGCCACGGATCAGATCCCGTGCAGCGCGGGCCATATCCACTGGCCCTGCGGCAGGAAAAGGCGTTTCACTCACCTTCCACCGATGCCAGATCGGAGCAGCGGCGACAACGGCCCCGCCATGCTATGGTCCCTCGTTTATCCGGCCGTGTTTCAGGAGAAGCTCCATCGTGCGCAAGAACATCGCCCTCGTCGACGACGACCGCAACATCCTGACATCGGTGTCGATGCTGCTTGAAGCTGAAGGGTTTCAGATCAAGACCTATAGCGATGGCGCGAGTGCGCTCGAGGGCCTCAACCAATCGCCACCCGATCTGGCGATTCTGGACATAAAGATGCCGCGGATGGACGGCATGGAACTGCTCAACCGCATCCGCAAGACTCAGACCTTCCCGGTGATCTTCCTCACCTCCAAGGACGAGGAGATCGACGAAGTGCTGGGTCTGCGCATGGGGGCTGACGATTTCATCCGCAAGCCGTTCTCGCAGCGCCTGCTGCTGGAACGCATTCGCGCCGTGCTGCGCCGCTTCGATACCGGCGGGACCAAGGGCGAGACGGCAGCCGAGCGCATCGTGCGCGGCGAGCTGATCCTCGATCCGAGCCGCCACCTCTGCACCTGGAAGGGCAAGGAAGTGCATCTGACGGTCACCGAGTTCCTGTTGCTGAAGTCGCTCGCCGAGCGGCCCGGCCATGTGAAGAACCGCGACCAGCTCATGGACGCTGCCTACGGCGAAACCATTTACGTCGACGACCGCACGATCGACAGCCACATCAAGCGCGTGCGCCGCAAGTTCCGTGAGGTCGATGGCGAATTCGAGCAGATCGAAA
>Ga0193752_1003245_pt1 | contig 11358 bp, 11 predicted proteins | sample H1c1metaG_FD_144924 | JGI IMG/M metagenome (GOLD analysis project Ga0193752, IMG submission 144924) | Soil microbial communities from a riparian zone of the East river system, Colorado, United States - H1c1 | ecosystem: Environmental > Terrestrial > Soil > Riparian zone | place: USA: East River... | reverse complement strand
GCTTTTCTGACGCTTATGCCCAGGAATGCAGTATGGAAGAAATCGTTAAACACAGTGATGTGCTGAGCTTACATATTCCTCTGACTTCTGAGACCAGGCAAATGGTGGATGAAGAATATTTGTACCATTTCAAAAAGAATATTTTCTTTATCAATACTGCCAGAGGTGAGATTGTAAGTACGAAAGCTGTATTGGCCGCCATCAAATCAGGTAAAATACTGGGTGCCGGACTGGATGTACTGGAAGCTGAAAAGTTTCCGAATCTTGCTGAGCAACCCTGGTATCAGGAATTGAAAGAATCGCCTAAAGTGATATTGACACCACATGTAGGAGGCTGGACTTTCGACTCGTACCGTAAAATTTCTGAAGTGCTCGCTGATAAATTGGAGCAGCTTTAAGATTAAAACATATTGTACAATCCTGTTATTGAATATGTCTTGTTTGTTTGCACAGCAGACATTCAAGTATCAGGCAGAATTGCCAAGAGTGGAAGCAGATGGGTTTTATCAGATTGATTTAAAGCCGGAACTAATTGCGAAATGTCAGGCAAATCTGGATGATATCAGGATACTGAATCAAAATTTAAACAAAAAAGTCCCCTGTTGATTTAGCAACAGGGGACTTTTTTTGTTTAAAACTTATTTATTCCAACTGTTGTCTGTTGGTTTGGCATCCATATAAATGCCGCCATCCAGTACAAGAGAAGAAACTGTTTGCTTCGCGGTGAATTGAATGTTAATTGCTTTCTGGTTGAAACTCCATATTTGTGGAGTTTCATGGATCACCTGTGTGGTGCCGTCAGCATAGGTGACTTTGATATCAAAAGGAATGGCGAAACCACCTGTGTTTTTGATAGAAATGCTATAAGTCAATCCTTTGATAGTTACTTTATCCATGGCCAGATCGATATAATTATTGCTGAAAAACCAGTTGTTCCAGAACCAGTTTAGATTTTGCTTAGAGGCATCATTGATCGTATTAAAGAAATCCCATGGAATTGGATGTTTTCCGTTCCAGCGGTCCATATAGACATGCAAATATTTTTTGAACAATTCATCTCCAAACATATCCTTTAATGCAAGGTAGGCCAGCGAAGGTTTAACATAAGCATTGTTGCCATAGCCAGCGCCAGAAACCTGAGTAGATAGCGTAATTACAGGCTGATCTTCTTCTGTAGAAGGATCTTTAATCCATCTTTCTACTCTGAATTTCTTGTAATTCTGGTCTGCTTTATCTTTTCCAAGCTGTTGCTGACCAATCAGGTATTCTAATGTTGTTGCCCAGCCTTCATCCATGTGCGCATAACGTGTTTCATTAGTCCCCATGTAAAAAGGGAAATAAGTATGTGCAATTTCATGGTTGAGTACAAACTGGCTGAATTCCATGTCTGGTGTACTTGAATCATTCACCATCATCGGAAATTCCATATCAGCAAAACCTTGTACCGCTGTCATTTTTGAGAATGGATAAGGAACACCAGGCCAGTTATTTGAAAACCAGTCTAAAGCCAGTTTAGTCCATACTGCCGCATGTGAAAAATCTTCGGCTTTGCTATCGTAGGCAGATTGTACGCTGGTTCTTCTTTGAGTTTTATTATCAACAACTACACTTCCTGCATCCCATAGATAATGATTACTCATGGCAAAGGTGATGTCAGTAATGTGATCAGCGGAGAATTTCCATGAATTCCATTCGTTCTGTTTGGTTACCTCACCGTTTGCCATTTCTTGTGCATTCGCAATAGAAACTACTTCTTCGCTTGTATAAGACTTTTTAAGCTTCTCAGCAAATTTGGGTTGTAAGACTTCATCAGGATTCTTTAAATCGCCTGTGGCCCATACTACATAGTTTTTAGGAGCTCTAACAGTTAACAGATAATCGTTGAAGTCGTTGTAGAATTCAGTCCGGTCTGTATGTGGAATTTTATCCCATCCATTATAATCATCATAAACTGAAATCCTTGGAAAAGCGTAAGCTACAAAAAAAGTAGTGCTGTCGATCTGGCCTTCTCTGCCGCTTAATTTTGACAACGGATAACTCCAGTTGATTTTAAATGTGGCGGTTTTACCCGGAGCTAAAGCATTATTCAGTTTAATGTCGTCTGTAGTGCCCCAGTCTTTAGTATCTACATTATAAGACTGACCATCCACTGTAAATAAATTGATGTCTAAGCCAGAGGTTAAGTAGTCTTTATTTACATAACCTGCTCTTGGTGATTCGGGCTTGTGTACATTATTGACAAACCTCATCGTAATTTTCTTGAGGGTGTCGGGACTATTGTTGGTATAGGTTATCGTTTCTGTTCCTTTAACCAGTTTGTCGTTTGGGGTGACAGTGATTGTCATATTATATTTCCCCTTATTCTGCCAGTAATTTTTTCCGGGTTTGCCTTCCAGAGAACGTGTGCCATTGTCATACGCTGCTTTGATATTTCTTGGCATATACAGCTCCTGGGCCTGCGCAGTAAGGGGTCCCATTAAAAATAAGGCAGCTATTTTGAAAATGTGTTTTTGCATAATCTTTTTTATAATTCATTACATCGCCTGTCTGGCAGGCTCCCAAAAGTAATTGTTTTAAGCCTGTAAACAAGTTTATTGGTCGAATTTTAAACGGGCTTTGATTCTTTCCAAACAATTCAAATCAAAAGATTTGCTTTTGTAAGAATTGCCTGTTATCTTCGTTTTAATTGAAGCAAGACTATGTGGGCTTATTGCCAATATAGTCTTGTTTGTATTTTAAAGGTTTTACAAATAATAAATTAAGCTATGACAGAGGTAACATATTACACTCAGGAAGGATTAGATAAGCTAAAGGAAGAGGTACATTACTTAACTACTACAGGGAGACAATTGATCTCCAAAGCTATAGCTGAAGCAAGAGATAAAGGCGATCTATCTGAAAATGCGGAGTACGATGCTGCGAAAGAAGCACAAGGTCTGCATGAAGCAAAAATATCTAAGTTAAAAACTACGCTTGCATCTGCAAGATTAATTGATGAATCGAAATTAGACCTGACAAAGGTACTTGCATTGTCGATCGTTAAAATAAAGAATCTTAAAAACGGTGCAACAATGAGTTATCAGCTGGTTGCTGAAACTGAAGCTGACCTTAAAACCGGCAAAATTTCTGTGAAATCTCCTATTGCACAAGGCTTATTGGGTAAATCGGTAGGTGATAAAACTGAGATTGAGGTTCCGGCAGGAAAGATCGAATTTGAAATATTAGAAATCACCAGATAATCATTTTATATGTCAAGTATATTTTCCAAGATCGTAGCCGGAGAAATTCCCGCACATGTAGTTGCCGAGACGTCAGAATTTCTGGCGTTTTTAGATGTCAGTCCTTTAACTATGGGCCATGTACTGGTAATCCCTAAAAAGGAAATTGATTATATATTTGATATGGACGAAGAGAGTTATTTCGGACTTACCTTGTTTGCTAAGATTGTAGCTGTAGCACTAAAGAAAGCTTTTCCATGTGTAAAAGTAGGAATGGCCGTTATTGGTCTGGAAGTACCTCATGTACATATCCATTTGATTCCTATGAATGCAGTTGGGGATATGAACTTTAGCAAAGCAAAGCTGAATCCTACGCAGGAAGAACTGCAGGAAGCAGCATTAAAAATTAAAGCACAGTTGTAAAACTGTGCTATTTTAATTTTTCATTATTTTTATGCCTGTCGGCATCTCTGATACTCTTTTTAACCAGGTTTTTCTCCATCGCTTCAGTCAGGTTAATACCCGTTTGGTTAGCCAGACAGATCAGCACAAATAGCACATCAGCCATTTCATCGCCAAGATCTACTGCTTCATCACTTTTTTTGAAAGATTGTTCTCCGTATTTGCGTGACATAATACGGGCCACTTCACCTACTTCTTCCATTAAAATGGCTGTATTAGTTAATTCGTTGAAATAACGGACCCCGGTTGTATTGATCCATTGATCAACTGTGTCCTGTGCTTCCTGTATGGTCATTTATTCTTTGTTTTTAGTATCTATTACTATCGTAACGGGGCCATCATTGATCAGACTGATTTTCATATCTGCACCAAATATCCCTGTTTGTATGGGTTTATTCATGAGTGTGGTGAGTTGTCTGATCATTGCTTCATAAAGCGGAATTGCCGTATCTGGTCTTGCCGCTCTGGTAAATCCAGGTCTGTTTCCTTTTTTAGTAGCCGCATATAAGGTGAACTGACTGATCAGTAAAATATTTCCGTCAATATCCGCAAGTGACTTGTTCATTAAACCGTTCTCATCGCTAAAGATTCTGATATTGAATATTTTAGCTGCGAGCCATTCTACATCTTCCTGTTTGTCAGCGTCTTCAATACCCAGTAAAACAAGTAATCCATTTTCAATTGCACCGGTTACCGCATGATCTACTTTACAGCTTGCCTCGGTAACTCTTTGTATAACTGCTCTCATTGATGTTTAGGCTCTGGTTTCATTACCGTGATACATGCTCAGATAACTTTCGTAACGGCTGCTTTCTATTTCTCCGGTTTTGACAGCATCTAGAACTGCACAACTAGGTTCATTAATGTGACGGCAATTGTGAAATTTACATTGATGCATCAGGTCACGCATTTCTCTGAAATAGTGACTTAGTTCTTCTGGTTTAATATCATAAATACCCAGTTCTCTGATCCCGGGGCTATCTATCAGGTAACCACCAAAGGGCAGGGTATGCATTTCTGCAAATGTAGTGGTATGCTGTCCTTTATCGCTGGATTCGGATATTTCACCTGTTTTAATGTTTCTATCGGGTAACAGTACGTTAATCAGACTGGATTTTCCTACACCTGAATGACCTGAAAACAGAGTTGTTTTATCTTTTAATAAGCTTTCGATTAAAGGCATATTTGTGCCTTCAGTAGCAGAAACCTCATAACAAGGATAGCCCAGGCTTTCATAGATATTTTTGTACTCTGCTAATACTTCAAGACCGTCTTCATTGTATAAGTCCAGTTTGTTGAAGATTAATACCGAAGGAATACTATAAGCTTCTGCAGTTACTAAAAAACGGTCTATAAAACCTAATGAAGTACGTGGTGAAGCGAGTGTCACAACCAGAAAAGCCTCATCTATATTGGCTGCAATAATCTGAGCTTGTTTGGATAGGTTAATTGATTTTCTGATGATATAATTTTTTCGGGGATGAAGTTTATAGATGACTCCATTTTCAGAATTTGGCTCCATTTCGAAATCTACCTGATCTCCAACTGCAATAGGATTAGTTGTCTGAATTCCTTTGATCCGGAACTTTCCTTTAATCCTGCATTGATAATCACGGTCATCTTCTCCATGAACCAAATACCAGCTCCCTGTTGATTTTATTACTAGTCCTTGCATAATTTTACAAAGCAAAGGTAAGGAAAAAACAGGAGCGTACTTTCTGTCAATGTTTTATTTAGCCATTCTTAAAGCCTCTTCTAATATTTCGTCTTTTCCTGAACTGATACCTTTCAGAGTGGGGTTAATAATCACATCGGGAATAATACCTACAAGGTGATGTTTACTTCCATCATTATTTTTCGTCAAAAGACCTGTATAGCCAACTGAATAGCGTCCGGGCAGGTAAATCATATTGATATTCCCGTTTGTCCCTGAGGTAGGCTGGCCGATAATTGTAGCTAGTTAAAATCTTTTATCTGACCCGGGAGGGTTTCTGAAGGTTAACCCTGAATATTCAATTATTGAACTTAAAGATATTTTAAATAAGTAATTTTTTTCATCATTCCCTTGCTTATTAGAAAAATATAACTTTACTTTATGGCGTAGCGATAACGAAGCAATATTGCTATAAACATATGATAAATAATTCAATCCTTACATCCATTATTATTACCACCACCGGGGAAGCCGGAGGCAGGTGTATATTGGTATAATAAGAAAAATAAAAAACCATAAAAAAGCGCCTTCCTCTAAACTGGAAGGCGCTTTTTTTTTAATCCAAAACTATGAACATTCTAAAATTCGGCGGTACTTCAGTAGGATCAGCATCAGGTATCCGAACCCTGATCAGCATCCTCAGAGAAATGGAACAGGGTGATTATCCGGTAGTTGTACTTTCAGCAATGAGTGGGGTAACCAATTTACTGCAGGCAATGGCAGAAAAAGCACAGGTGGCAGAAGAGTATGCCGCAGAGCTAAAAGAAATCGAAGAAAAACACTTCGAGGTGATTAAAACCTTGCTTCCTGCATCTGCGCAAAACCCAGTATTTACAAAGTTGAAAATATACTTCAATGAGCTGGAGGATATCCTGCAATCGGTGTATCATTTAAAGGAATTAAGCCCTCAAACAAGGGATTTAATCCTGAGTTTTGGAGAGCGTTGTTCTGCATTTATGATCAGTCATATTGCAAAGCAGGATTTTCCGAATGCGCTTTGCGTAGATGGTACTGAACTGATTAAAACTGATAGTAATTTTGGGCAGGCAAAAGTAAATACGCCTTTAACAGAATTGCTGATTCAGGATTTCTATGAGGCAAATAAAGATAAACTATTATTTGTAACTGGATTTATAGCCAGCAATACCGAAGGAAGAACCACAACTTTGGGACGCGGCGGCAGTGACTTTACAGCTGCAATATGGGGTTCAGCACTGAATGTAAATGAGATTGAAATCTGGACTGATGTAGATGGAATGCTGACTGCTGATCCAAGGATGGTAGAAAAGGCGTTTTCTTTGCCGGAGTTAAGTTATACTGAAGCAATGGAGCTGTCTTATTTTGGGGCGAAAGTTATTTATCCGCCTACAATGACCCCGGCTTTTCTAAAGAAAATCCCTATTGTTATCAAAAACACCTTCAATAAGGATTTCAAAGGCACCTATATCCGTCATGGAGTAAATACTTCAGAGTTACCGATCAAAGGGATTTCGTCAATAGATGAGATCAGTATATTGAACTTATCCGGAAGCGGAATGGTTGGTAAAGCTGGTTTTAGTGGCAGGCTGTTTTCTCTTTTATCGCGGGAGCAGATCAATGTCGTACTGATTACGCAGTCTTCTTCCGAGCATAGTATCACTTTTGCGGTTAAACCTGCTGATGCTTTAAGTGCACTGGCAATTATCAGTAAAGAATTTGAATTGGAACTACAGGCTAAAAAACTGGAATACCCTGAGGTAGAAAATGGATTAGCTGTACTGGCAATTGTAGGGGAGAATATGAAACATACACCAGGGATGTCTGGTAAATTATTTCATGCACTAGGCAGAAATGGGGTTAACGTTCGTGCTATTGCACAGGGATCATCAGAATATAATATATCAGTTATCCTATCAAAAACGGATTTATCAAAAGCTGTGAATGCAGTGCATGATGCCTTTTTCGAAGATCTGAAAAAGACACTGCACGTATTTTGTCTGGGTACAGGAAATATCGGTAAAACTTTATTCCGCCAGTTATTGGTTCAAAGTCCGTTGCTTGCTAAAAACAATGACCTGGAAGTAAAGGTGATGGGTATTAGTAATTCACGTCAAATGTATGTGAGTAAAACTGCATTGAACCTTGTTGACTGGGAAAATGAATTGAATAACAATGCTGAAAAGGCGGATTTAGCTTCATTTGTTAAGCAGATGAAAGCAATGAACCTGCCTAATTGTGTTTTTGTAGATAATACTGCAAGCGGCAATCCAGTGAACTTCTATCAGGAAATACTGGAATCAAGCATCTCGCTGGTTACTTGTAATAAGATTGGAAACTCCGCTGAATATGCGCAGTATGATGCTTTTAAAACAGCGGCACGTAAATATGGGGTAGATTTCCATTATGAGACTAATGTGGGGGCTGGTCTCCCGATCATTCGTACACTTAAAGATTTGATGCTAAGTGGGGATAATATATTTAGTATCGAAGCGATCCTGTCAGGCACAATCTCTTTTATCTTTAATAATTTTAAAAATGATGTGCTCTTCCACGAAATCGTGAAGGAGGCGCAGGATAAGGGCTATACAGAACCGGACCCCCGTGATGACTTAAATGGAAAGGATTTTATGCGTAAAATGCTGATCCTGGCAAGAGATGCGGGTTATCCATTAGAAGAGGCGGATGTAGAATTGGAAAGTATGTTGCCACCAGCTTGTATGGCTGCTACTAGTGTAGCAGATTTTTATAAGGAACTTGAAAATAATGCGGCCTATTTTGAGGATTTAAAGAACCGGGCTGCTGCGGATAATAAAGTACTGAGGTATATTGGGAAATTGGAAGAAGGAAAGGTGACGATTAATCTTCAAATGGTCGATGACTCACATCCTTTCTATATGCTTTCGGGCAGTGACAATATTATTTCTTTCACTACTGACCGTTATAAAGATCGTCCTTTAGTAATTAAAGGGCCGGGTGCTGGTGCTGAAGTAACTGCTGCTGGTGTATTTGCGGATATTATAAATGTGGGCAAGAGATGAGAAAATCAGTAAAAGTTTTTGCTCCGGCAACAGTAGCGAATGTAGTTTGCGGATTTGATGTTTTGGGTTTTGCTGTTAATGCCCCAGGTGATGAAGTAATCATGCGGGTTACAGAGAAACCGGGTGTGATAATTTCTAAGATTACGGGGGATGATGGCAAACTGCCTCTTAATCCAGCTAAAAATACAGTAAGTGCAAGTGTACAGGATTACCTGAAACATATTGGACGTACAGATATCGGAATTGATATTGAGCTGCATAAGAAAATGCCGATCGGTAGTGGTTTAGGTTCAAGTTCGGCAAGTACTGTGGCTGGTCTATTCGCAATCAATACTTTGTTTGATAATCAGCTGAGCAATAAAGAACTTGTCCCTTTTGCTATGAAAGGAGAGGAGTTGGCTTGTGGTTATGGCCATGCGGATAATGTAGCCCCTGCTTTGCTGGGTGGTTTTGTATTGATCAGAAGTTATGAACCGCTTGATGTAATCAGTCTTCCTTTTCCACAGGATATGTGTGTGGCTATTGTTTATCCGGAAGTGGATGTACCGACTAAGGATGCAAGACAAATGATCCGTTCTAAAGTTTTATTGAAAGATGCAGTAAAGCAATGGGGAAACGTAGCTGGTCTGGTAACAGGTCTGTTTACAAATGATTATGATTTGATTGGCCGGAGTATGGTTGATGTATTGGTTGAGCCTACAAGATCGATCCTTATCCCTGATTTTTATAAAATGAGAAGTATCGCTATGGAATTAGGTGCGGTCAGTTTCGGGATCTCTGGTTCCGGGCCTTCTGTTTTTGCACTGACTAAAGATCAGGATACTGCTCATTTAATTACTCAGGCGCTGCAAAAACAATTGAAATCTATTCAAATCAACAGTCTTTCATTTGTATCACCGGTTAATAAAAAAGGCCCGGTTATACTGGATTAAAAAACGTAAACATGAAATTATACAGTACGAATAACCACGACCTGAAAATAGATTTCCAAACGGCTGTTTTCAATAGTATGCCACAGGATAAGGGCTTATATATGCCTGTAGAAATTCCTGTGCTTGATAAAGATTTTATTCAGCATCTGGATCAGTACACGCTACCTGAAATTGCTTATAAAGTAGCTTCTGCACTTTTACATGATGACATCCCGGCAGACGATCTCAAAGCGATCATCGATGAGGCAATAAATTTTGAAGCGCCACTGCATCCTTTAAATGAACAGACTTATGTGCTGGAATTATTTCATGGACCTTCACTCGCATTTAAGGATTTCGGAGCCAGGTTTATGAGCAGGATTATGGCTTACTTTCTGAAAGATAATGAGCAGTTACTGGATGTTTTGGTAGCGACTTCGGGAGATACCGGCGGAGCTGTGGCCCTTGGGTTTTTAGGTGTACCGAATACCAGGGTGACGATCTTGTATCCTAAGGGAAAAGTTAGTGAGATTCAGGAGTTACAATTATGCAGTAATGGTCAGAATATCCGCGCAATAGAAATTGACGGTACCTTTGATGATTGTCAGCATTTGGTGAAACAGGCATTTGCTGATGATGAACTTAACAGCAAAATGAGGCTTACTTCTGCCAACTCGATTAATATTGCACGTTTGATTCCTCAAACTTTCTATTATTTTAATGCGCTTGCTCAGTTGTTCAGAGAAGGAAAAAGAGAGGTTGTGTTTGCTGTGCCAAGTGGTAATTTTGGTAATATTGCTGCAGGTTTATTAGCTTATAAAATGGGACTGCCAGTAAAGCAATTTATAGCCGCTACGAATGCAAATGATACTGTTCCCCGCTTTTTGGAAACGGGTATTTATGAAACAAGACCTTCTGTGCAGACTTATGCGAATGCGATGGATGTGGGTGCACCAAGCAATTGGGTAAGAATTATGGCTTTATTTAATGAGCAGCGTGAAAGTTTGAAGGAAATGGTTAAAAGTTACCGTTATTCTGATGATCAGACTGTTGAGGCCATCGCAGATATTTATCAGAAATATAACTATGTGGCTTGTCCGCATACTGCTATTGCATGGTTAGCAGTACAGGAATATCACAAAAAACATTCTTCTGATGAAGATACTTTCGTATTCTTATCTACGGCACATCCATGTAAGTTTCCGGATATATTTCCTGCAGAGCTTGCGGCACAGATCAGGATTCCTGAACAGGTGAATGAACTGAAAAAGAAAGAGAAAATAGCTACAGCTATGAAAGTGGACTTTAACGATTTTAAGAGATTCTTACTAACAACAAACCACGATTAATCGTGGTTGATATAATGGAAAATCCTGTTTAATTCATTTAAACAGGATTTTATTTATTTTATTTTTTTGAATCGCATAATGGCGATATCACCCATCATAAAATTCAGAATAGTGTCTCCTTTAATAGAATATTTATTCACTTTCTTTAGTGTTTCAAAAAATACGGTCTCTCCTTCACCAGGACAGGCCATTTTTGTAACCGCCATAGGCTGGTTAAAGTTGATAGAGGTATCGTCTGCATTCAATTTTCCAGAGAAAGAATTACAACTGCTGTTCCCGCTTACTTTTTTATCAGCAGGGTCAAAAACTAAGGTTGGTTTTTGACCAGGGTACAAGCCATTAAAAGCAATCCTCGGACCTGAAATATAATTCAGCTCCCAGGTCCCTCCAAGTTTGGATAAATCTGAGCTTGCTTCTACTGTATTCTTTAAAGCATTACAGGAAGTTAAAGTGCCAATAACTGTAAGTACCATCAATGTCGTCCTTCTCATATCGTTCTTTGTAGAGAACGAAATATACAAAGAATCTGCCAAATATTCTTCAGAAGCGTAATCTGACGAATAAATTAGAAAACTGCGCGGGCAATTCTTTTAGTTGGTTCAGGATTACTCATGGTATAAAAGTGAAGTACCGGAGCGCCAACTCTGATTAACTCTTTGCACTGCTGTATCATCCATTCTATTCCTA
>Ga0193752_1003244_pt1 | contig 11358 bp, 8 predicted proteins | sample H1c1metaG_FD_144924 | JGI IMG/M metagenome (GOLD analysis project Ga0193752, IMG submission 144924) | Soil microbial communities from a riparian zone of the East river system, Colorado, United States - H1c1 | ecosystem: Environmental > Terrestrial > Soil > Riparian zone | place: USA: East River... | reverse complement strand
CGCGGCCGGCATGGCGGCGGGCGCGGGTGGTCAAGGCGGCACAGTTGCCGGCGCAGGCGGTATCGGTGGCGCGATCGCAGGCGCTGGTGGCGCAGCCGGCATGATGCAACCGGTCGCAGGCACGGCCGCGCTACCCACAGCGGGAATGAACGGTGCTGCGGGGCAAGCATTCGTGCCGAGCGGTGGCGCAGGCGGGGCAGGCGGAGCTGCAGGCTTCGGCTACTCAAACAACGCAAGCCCCTCGAGCGCAGGCTGTGGCGTCGCGCCTGGCGCGCGAGGCGCCGCCGGCGTTCTCCTTCCGTGGTTGGTTGTGCTCGCGTGCCAATTGCGTCGCACGCGCCGAGCTGGCTCGTAGACTTGAGGGGTTGTCGGGTACCACCAGTCGTGCACGGTGCAGGCGATGATGCTCCCTGCGATCGCGCGCGCCGTTTTGCTGGTCACGTTCGCGGTTTGCATGGCGTGTAGCGACGCCTCGAGTAAGCCGAATCAGCTCGATGGCGCGAGCCCTGGCGACGCTAGCAGCGGCGATGGCGACGGCGACGGTGATGGGCTCGATGCCAGCACGGCCGGCGATGGGAGCAGCGGCGATGGCGACGGTGACGGTGATGGCGGCGAGGTTGAGAGCCCGTGTGCGTTCGATGAGCCGAGCGATCCGTTCGTCGACGAGCGCGCGCTGGTGCACGAGACGCCCGACGTAGAGCACGCCTTCTTTCGCATCGAGGTCGTCGACGAAGCGAATGACGAGCCGCTCGCCGGTGCGCGCCTGATCACCGTGAATCGCATCGAGCTGCAGGCCGACGTGAACGGCGTGATCGCGTTCTACGAGCCGGGCTTGATGGGCCAAGAGGTCTACTTCGATGTCGTGTATCCCGGCTACACGCGCATGGCCGACGGCTTCGGTTATACCGGTGTGCGCTTGCAGGTCAGCGAAGGCGGATCAGCGACGGTCGAGCTGCAAGCGACCGGTAGCGCGACGCCTCCGGTGGTGACGAGCGATCTTCAAACGCGGCTTGCGAGCGGTGCGGTGCCGGGGCCGGACGAGTGCTTCGCGATCGAGGTCGTCGACGGTGACACGGGCCGCGGCGTACCGCTCGTGCGCGTGTCGCTCGACGGCGAAGAGCATTGGTCCGACAGCAGTGGGCTGGTCGCGTTCTGCGATCCGGATCGCGTGGGCGGAATGCTCGAAGTCGAGCTACAGAGCCACGGCTACGCGTCGCGATCCATCGAGCTGATGGCGAACGCGGGTGGTGGTGAGACCGTCGATCTCGACCGCATCAACATCGCGGAGCGGCTGTATCGGATCACGGGGCAGGGCATCTACCGCGACAGCGTGTTGCTCGAGCGAAACGTGCCGCTCGAAAATCCGGTGCTGAACGGCAAGGTGCTCGGGCAGGACACGGTTCAGGCCACACCATACCGCGACGGCATCTTCTGGGTGTGGGGCGACACCAACCGCGCGTCGTATCCGCTCGGCAACTTTCATACCTCGTCGGCGCTCTCGGATCCCGGTGATGGCGGCGGGCTGCCGCCGAGCGCGGGCATCGATCTGCGGTACTTCGTCGACGACGAGGGGTTCTCGAAGAAGATGGCGCCGCCGGAGACCGTGCCCGGCGAAGGCGTGACGTGGCTCGGCTCTTTGATCGCGGTGCCGGATGCGAGCGGTGAAGAGCGCTTGTTCGCGCAATACGCGAAGGTGCCCGAGCTGCTGATGGCCGGCGAGATCGGCGTCGTGCGCTACGACGATGCGCAAGAGCTGTTCGTCGAGGCGTTGCAACTGCCCACGGTGGAGAGCCGCGGGCCGACCGGTCACCCGACGCGCTGGCTGGAGCCGGGCGGCGACTACGTCTACTACCAACCGCCGCTGCGCATCCCCGCGACGGCTGAGGCGATGGTCGACCCGGCTGCCTACGAAACGTTTACTGCGCTCGCCGAAGGCAGCGCGAGCGTGCTGGAGACGAACGCGGACGGCACGCTCGCCTACGCGTGGAAGCGCAACACCGACTACACGGCGCGCGAGCTGCTGGATGCGCAACAGATCGCGAGCGGCCAGGCGCTCGACGGCTTCATCACCGACATCGAGAGTGGCGACAACGTCGTCGCGCACGGCGCGACCTCGCGGACGTGGAACGCGTACCGCCAGCGGTTCGTCGAGATGGTGCAGCAGGTCGGCGGCAGCAGCTCGTACCTCGGCGAGATTTGGTACGCCGAGGCCGACACGCCGCTCGGCCCGTGGGTCTACGCGCGCAAGATCGTGAGCCATGAGCAATACACGTTCTACAACCCGCGCCAGCACCCGTTCTTCGATCAACAAGGCGGGCGGCGGATCTACTTCGAAGGCACGTACGTTACGACGTTCGCCGGCGACGGCATCGAGCCGACCCCGCGCTACGACTACAACCAAATGATGTATCGGCTCGACCTCGACGACCCGCGGCTTGCACTGCCGGTTGCGGTTTACGACGAGGACGCAGCGAGCGATGGCCTCGCGCGCGCGCTCGCCACCAAGGCGCAGCTCTCGCCCGATGCTCCGCCGCTGCGCGCGCTGTTCTTTGCGAACGATCGGCCGGCTGCGGATCGCGTCGCGGTGAGCTGGTCGAGCGCGTCGTGCGCGGCGCCGCGCTTGGTCGCTACGCCCGCCGGCTCGGCTCCGCCGACGCCGCCGCTGTTCTATGCGATCCCCGCTGATACCGAAGTCAGCGCGTTGGCCGAAGGCGCGCTGCCGCTGTTCGAGCACACCAGCGCCGGAGGCGAGCGAGCGTACGCCGCGGGCCAGACCGAGGTCGCGGGCTTCGAGCGCGGTGCTGCGCCGATCGCGTACGTATGGCGCTCGCCGATCGCGGTGCCGCTGCCGATCGCCGACTTCCTCGGCGAGCTCGTGGCCGACGCCGGCGGCGACGTGTGTGGGAGCGGCGCGGGCGAGCAGCGCGTCGAGCTGGACGCGAGCGGCTCGCGCAGCCTCCGCGGTGATATCGCGCGCGCGCATTGGTCCGCTCAGGTCGGCGATCGCTGCGTGAGCGCAGAGGGCATGCAGGCCAGCCTCGAGCTCCCGCCAGGCCTTCACACGATCACGCTGGAGATCTGGGACGAGCTCGGCCGTCGCGATACCGACGATGTGCTCGTGCTGATCGAGCCTTGAAAGAGATCCTGGCGTGCGGGCACGCGCTACAAGCAGCTGCAGTTGCCGCGCGAGTTGCAACGGGCCGTGTTCGTCGGGAGGATGCAATCGCGGTCGCATTCCGTGCCTTCGGGTACACCCTCGCAGTCCTCGACCGGCTCATCGATCGGTGGCTCGCCTCCGGCGCCACCGCCGCCGCTGTCGCCACTCTCGCCACCCGTGCCGCTCGCGCCGCCTGCGCCGCTCGAAGGGGGCATGGTGCATACGGAGCTGACGCAGGTCCCGTCGGCGCAGTCGGCGTCGGTCGTGCACGCGCTGCCGAGCGAGCACGGCGCGCAGTCAGGACCTCCGCAGTCCGTGCCGGTTTCGGAGCCGTTGCGCATTGCGTCGGTGCATGACGGCTCGGGCATGTCGACCGGCTCGGCCGCGGTGCAGCCTTGGCACTCGGAGAAGAAGCCATCCATCGGCGATGCCATGTCGAACAGACAGATGCGTTCGCCTTGGACATCCGTGCCCTCGCAGGGGCAACGGATCATGTCATTCCGCAAGCACGGCTCTCCGAGCGGCGGTGGCATGCCTCCCACGCCTCCCACGCCTCCCACGCCGGCCGTTCCGCCCATGCTCGGCATGGCAGCGGCGCCGCCGAATGAAGCTTCGACACCTGCGATGGGTGGAACCAGTGACGCTGCTTCGGGAGCCGGTGGCACGCCGTACGTCTCTGCGCAAGCGCAGGCGAGGCACGACGCAAAAGCTAAGATCGCTATTTCGGAAGTATTCATAGTGCACCTTCCGAGTTCGATGCGGTCTTGTTAGATATCGCGCGGGCCTTCACGTGGCAGGCAATGCACGTACGGTGGCACGCAAAGGCGCGCGAGCGTTCTTGGCGTTTTCTGGGCTTCGAAATGTCGCCGCATATTCAGGGGCTACAACCCCGATCGTTTCCCACCCTCAATACTGTATGAGTCAGTCATGCGCGCTCGAACGCTGTGCACTCTGTTCTTGGTCGTACTTAGCTTGGGCTGTGAAAGCGATGACGCGGGTGCTGCGATGGTCGTCGATGCTGCGAACGATGCCGGCGCATCATCGCTATGTGAGCACGTCGAGCCGGACGGTGTCGGCGTGGCTTCAGCGTCGTTTGGTGCCGGCGCTCTACGGCTCGAGCCGATCGCAGCGCTTGCCGGCGCACCTGCAGCCGCGGTCGTGGAATCGAAGGCGCAAGGGTTGGGTGGCCTGGTCGCGCATCGCGACGGGCTGATCGCCCTCGGCTGGACCGGCTTTTGGGATATCGATCGCGGCGGCAGTAAGCGCTGGATCGAGCTCGGCACCTTCGTGACCGGCGCGGTCGCTGGCGATGTCGACGGCGACGGAGATCAGGACGCGATGATCCTGAGCTACACCGTCGAAGTAGGCCGCGGCCTCGTCACGCACTTGCTCGTCTTCGAACGCACGGCCGACGGCTTGGTGCAGCGCACCGAGGCACGGGAGTCGGCAGGCGTGATCGGCATGCCATTCGTGTTCCACGACCTCGACGCTGATGGCGATCTCGACATCTTGACTCACGAGGGTGGCGCGCTGGTCGCCTACGTCGATGACGGGGCGTTTGCCTTCGCGCGCCAGCAGCTGGGCGAGCCGCTCGAGGGCTACACCGATTCGGGGGCCATCGCCGTCGCGGATCTCTCCGATCGCGACGACGACGGTGTCGAGGACCTATTGTTCGTCATCGGCCGGGCTGGGCGCGAATCCGGTATCACCGTTGTCGAGCAGGCGTATGTCGTTCTGCCGGGCGACGAGGAGGGCGGGTTCAAGCCCGCGGTCGTCAGCGGAAATCAAGAGACCACCGCGGCGGGTCTCAATATCGCCGACGTCACCGGAGACGGGATCGCCGACGTCATCACTCAACAGAACGACGGCACGCCACGGCTTCATCTCGTGCGCAGCGTCGACGCCACCAGCTTCGCCGCGCCGGTCGACATCGGGCTCGGCGCGGGCGTGCAGTTCGCGGATGCCGACGGAGATGGCACGCGCGACATCATCACCACGCTCGAGGGCGACCGCCTCGTCGCGCTGATCGCCCGCGACGACGACGCCGAAGGCGCGTTCGAGCTGCACGAGCTCGACATCGAGCTGAACGCGACGTTACTCGCATTTACAGGCGAGTCGGCCAGCGACGGCGCACCCCCGCGCCTGCATGTCCTCTATCAGTGTCCTGGCGCCACAGACGGTGGCAGCTCTCCTTGAGCACGCCGGCCTGGCATAGGCCTTGCGATGGTTTGGAGCCTCAACGTGAGGAGGACGCCATGCCCCGAGCCTGGACATCGAAAGACGAGCGCCAGTACCAACATGTTAAGGAGGGCGAAGTCGAGCGAGGCCGCACCATGCGTCGCGCCAAGGAGATCGCCGCGCGCACGGTGAACAAGCAGCGGCGCGAAGAGGGCCGCACCGAGACTGCACGCACGCAGGGTACCGGCAACCCGAACACGAGCCTGGACGAGCGCACCAAAGACGAGCTGCTCAACCGTGCGCGCGACCTCGATGTGAAGGGTCGCAGCCGGATGACCAAGAGCGAGCTCGCTGCGGCCATCCGCGAGCACTAGGGGAAACCTACTGCGCGACTTCGGTTAGACTCGTCGTTGGGTCACGGGTAGCGTAGCCTCCGATAGCGCGCGATGCGTGTACTATCGGCGGCTCATGCCGTCCCGTCATTGCTGCACGCAGATGGACAACGCCGTCGAAGGTCTCATCACCTTCGATGGCCGCCGCTTCGAATACGCGTTACGCGCGCGAGCGCGCGAAGCTGCGCCGCCGGCGATCCGCTTCTGCCCGTGGTGCGGCTCGCTGCTCTTCCGCGTGCGCGCGAAACGAGAAGTCGCTCCGCCTCCGCGCCCGCGCAAGAAGAGCCGCACAAAACCGAAAGGCAAATGAATCACTCGCCGTGGCAGACGGCTTCGATGTTGTGGCCGTCCGGGTCGAGCACGAAGGCGCCGTAGTAGTTCGGGTGATAGTGCGGGCGCGGGCCGGGCGCGCCGTTGTCGCGGCCGCCTGCTGCGATGGCGGCTTTGTAGAATGCGTCGACCTGAGCGTGCGAGTCGGCGCGGAAGGCGATGTGGAGCGGTGGCGCGTTCGGAGTGCCTTCGGCGATCCAGAAGTCGGGCTTCGGGGCGACACCGTAGCCGAGCACGACGCTGCCGCCGGTGTGCTCCTTGGGGACTTCCATGAGCACGGCGTAGCCGAGCGGCTTGAGCGCGGCGTCATAGAAACGACGGCTCTTGTCGGGGTCACTGACGTTCAAACCGGTATGGTCGATCATGTTTCCTCCGTGGATACTCGGGCGCAGCGAGCGTACACGAAGGCTCGACATGCTTGCGCGCCGGTTCGGTCGCGTCCGACGATGTCACGGACGACATGCAGGACAGTCGCATCGACTCCCGCCACGACGGGCTCGGCATCGCCTACGTCGGAGCCGTCTGCCTCGTGGTTTGTTTCCTCTGCGTCATCGGCGAGAACGTGCCACCGCCCGACGCCGAGCTGCGCAAGGCGAGCAACCAGATGGTCGCCGCGCTCGGCAACCGCTTGCGTTGCGTCGCGTGCGTCATCGAAGGCGGCGGGTTTCGCGCCGCTACGACGCGCAGCGTCCTCGCCGAGCTAGCGCGCGTGGGTCGCTTCGGCGAGAGACTCTTCGAAGGCCGCGGCCTGGGTGTAGATGAGCATGGCGTCGCCGAGCTCTGCGAACCGCCGCACGAAGTCGGCGGTCACCTGAATGAACCGGGAGCCGGTGAGCATGTGGATTCGATGCAAGCGGTCGCGGTGCTCGCGCAGCCACTGCGCCCAGACGTTGCTGACGTCGACCGAGGCGCCGTGCACCTCACGCGCATCGATGAACAGCTCGAAGGGACCGCGCTCGATGTCCTTCTCGAGCTCGACGAACGGTGCCTTGCCGTGCTCGCCCGCATCGCGTCCGACGATCGTAATCAGCACGACCCCCGGCACGGGACGCTCGATGGTTAGCCGCGCGTTGGGGCCCTCGAAGAGCGCTTCGTCGATCGCCATGAGCGAACGCTAGCGGATCGTGCGTTTTGGGCAAGACCGGCAAGTACATGGCCGGCGCCGGCAATTCGGGCGGGGCTATGATCGCGGCAGAGGTGACACCATGAAGGCGATGGTTGGGCCGGAGAACGGCGAGAAGTGTCCGTTCGAATTCAACTTCGATGCGGCGACGTTCAAGCCCGGCGACATGGTCAGCTACCGGGTGACCGGCAGCCTGAGCGAGTTTCCGTTCGTCGGCGTGCTGGTGGAAGTCCACGAGGACCACGTCGTGCTGGTCCACGCCGACGGCAAGCCCAACGAGGGACCGCGGATGCGCGGCACGCGGGAAGCGCGCCCGGTGGTCGCCGAAAAAGACGCGCTCGCCTGACGCCGCGTCGAGGCGCTACGCTCGCCGCGATGAGCGAACGTGCGACTCCGGATGATGCGGTCGTGTTGTCGCTGGCGGACGTCGAGCAGCTGGCCGTTGGCGTGCTCGAGGCGAGCGACGTCAGCCACGACAACGCGGTCGCTGTCGCGCGTTCGATCGCTGCAGCCGAGGCCGATGGCGCGCAGAGCCATGGGCTGATGCGCTTGCCGTCATTCTGCGAGCAGACGTTGTGCAAGAAGATCGATGGTCATGCGCGGCCGCGCTTGCAGTCGCCTCCTTCGGAGGCGGCGACGCAGCGCGGCACGCTCGTGGTCGACGCATGCGAGGGCTTTGCGATTTTGGCGATCGAGCTCGGACTACCGGAGCTTGGCTCGCGGGCGAAGGAGAGCGGCATCGCCGCGCTCGCGATAACACGTTCGCACAACTGCGGCGTCGTGGGTCACCACGTCGAGACGCTCGCCCAGCGTGGCTTGGTCGCGCTCGGCTTTGCCAACACGCCCGCTGCGATCGCGCCTTGGGGCGGCAAGCGGCCGTTCTTCGGCACCAACCCGATCGCATTCGCGGCGCCGCGGCGCTCCGGGCCGCCGCTCGTGATCGATCAGTCGGCGAGCGTCATCGCGCGCGGAGAGGTCATGCTACGCGCGCGCGAGGGTCGAGATATCCCGGACGGGTGGGCGCTCGACCGCGACGGTGAGCCGACGACCGACGCGCGCGCAGCGCTCGCTGGCTCGATGGCGCCTGCGGGCGGCTACAAGGGAGTAGGGCTCGCGCTGATCGTCGAGGTGCTCGCGGCCGTGCTCACGGGCTCGACGCTATCGCACCGTGCTCCTTCGTTTGCAGATGCGGCGGGCGGTCCACCACGCACCGGTCAGCTGTTCATCGCGCTCGATCCGGCAGCATTCTCGAGCTCGCCCTTCGCGGACAGCATCGAGGCGCTGATCGAAGCGATGTGCAGTGAGCCGGGTGTTCGCGTCCCCGGCGCGCGCCGATTCGCCGCGCGCGAGCACGCGCGACAGCACGGTATCCACGTGACGCGCGCGTTGCACGATGAGATCCTTCGGCGGACGAGCTGACGCCTACTTCAGGTCGGCGAGGCCTGCGACGAGCACGTGAAGCTGTTTGAGGGCGGCGAGCTGACCCGCGTCCTTCACGCCCCCGAGCAGGAACGTGATTTGGTCGTGCGCGGTCCGCCACTTGGCCAGGTCGCTCACGCGGCCGCGAAGGTCGGTGTAGCCGCGCATGATCTCCGGCAGCGCGGCAGCGAGCTTGCCCGTGGCGAGCACCTCATACATGCGCAGCTCGGTCTTGCCCAGGATGCTCCAAAACTCGGGGTTCGCAGCGGCGTGCTCATCGAGGCTCTTACGCACCGAGTCGACATCCGTCAGCGCGACGGCGCCCTTCGTGCCCTTGCTGAGACCCGCGAGCAGCTCGGCGGCGAGGCGGTTGAGGCCGGGATAGAACAACGGCGCGAGCTCGGTACGCCGCGACACCTTCTCGGCCTCGGCATAGTGACGCGCCATCCCGCGCAGCGCCGTGACGGATGCCGCGGCTAGGTTCGCTTCGCGCTCGAGCATCGCGAGCCGTTTGTACGCGCTGCCGCACAGGTTATGTCGCTCGATTGTAGGATGCAGGCGAGCGAGCGTCTCGAGCTCCTTGATCGCGCGCTTGATCACCTTGCGGCCTTCGCCGAGCGCGCGCGCGGCCGCCGTCTTGTCCTTCTTGCGCGCGTCACGGACGTTTTGCACCGCGTGGCGGGCTCGCAAATTGTTCAGTTGCTCGCTCGCGCCGAGCGAGGCCGAGCCATCGTTGGAGGTCGTCGCGCGCGCGTACCACCGGATCGCGTCGGCCCAACGATCCGTCTGCGCATACGCCGCACCGAAAGCCTCCGCGACCGCACCGCGATTTCCCCAGACCGCCGCGAAGCGCTCCTCGATGTACCGAATGCGAGCCACCCGCTCTTGATTTGGCGAGCCGTCGGACTTGCTCATCGTGCGCACGGTCGTGAGTGCGAGGATCACCCCGTCGGCGGTCGCGATGCCCGCGAACTGCTCGGGTATCCACTGCGTGCGGGTCGTCGCAGCGTCCGCGGAGTCGTACGTCCAATCTGGATCGCCGTAACACTGATATGCAGCCCACGTGTTGCCGCCCTCGGCACGCGCGGCTTCGCGCGCGGCTGTCACCGCCTCGATGAACGGCTGTCCCGCAATCAGGCAGCTATAGAACGTGGTCGCAAAGGTGTGCGCCGGCCCGTCTTCCACGGCCCAGCCGGCTGCGATCACACAGCGCACGCCGTTCTCGATCAGTTGATCGGCCACGTTCGCTGCGAACGACGCACGGTCGTACCTCGTCTCGGTGCTGTCTTTCAGCACCGTGCTCGGATCGCGCGCTGCGAGATAGCAGCAGTTCACGAACACGAGCTGCGGCACCGTGCGCATCGCCTTGATCTCGCGCGGCCCGAGGAAGGTGTTGCCCGACAGTACGACGCCTGCGGGATCATCCTTCGTCGACTGCTTGCCATGACCAGCGATATGCACGATGCGATAGCGGCGGCTGAGCAGCGAGCTCACGATCGAACGCGCGTCTGCATTCTCGAGCGAGACGACGCGCGAAGCATCGATACCGCTCGGACCGCACAGCTTCGCCTTCACTTCCCGCGCTTCCTTGAGCGCTCCGGGCAGGCGCGGGTAAAGCTTCTCGTCGCATACCGGCTCGCCGATCACGAGCACCGCATCCTCGGCATTGGTGTCGTTCACCTGGTGCCGATACCTTTCCGTGCGCAGCTTGCGCAGGATCTTGCTGCGGATCGCCCAAGGCGCTTGCTCGGCGCCTGCGCGTTTCTCGCCGGGGATGTCGAGCAGCTCCCACGGGATACCGGCGGTGCGCTTGTCGAGCTCGATGATCGTGTGGCTCATGCCGCTGAAGAACGCTTCCATCTCGACCGGCACGAGCAGCTGAAACAGGGTCGAGCCGATCGTGGTGTCGCGGTTCTGGTGATCGGATGCGGTCGATACCAGCTCGCTCACCAGCGAGACTTGCGTCGCTTGAGCGACGACTTCCGTGCGCGCTCGCCGCGTATCGAGCGTGTACGTGATCCCGCCATCCTTGCCCTCCGGCCAGGTCGCGGTGATGAAGTCGTAGTTTGCGCCGCGGTACGCCGCTTCGATCGGCCGCGGCAAAGCTTCCACGCCCTCCTTCACTTCGGGCGTGATGGTAAAGCTACGCGGCGCGGCGGAGGCTTCGACTTGAAGCGCTTGCCAGGCTTCGGTCGCGCGATCGCGGTACAGCTCGATCAATACCAAGTGATCGACTTCGGGTAGGTGCTGCTCGCGCAAGCGCTCGTTCGCTTCGCGTACTCCGCGTGCGATCGCGCGCGCCGAAGCGCCTGCCGTGATGCCGATGCCGCCGCTGCCGACGAGCGCCGCAGCGATCTCGAAGCGCGCGGGTATCGCGTTCTGATCTTCCGACATCCGCAATGCCCAGCCGAGCACGCCCTTGCGAATCGTCATCGAAAGCGCGGTCGCGTTCAGCTCGCCCTCTTCGCCCAGGCCGACGACGATCACACCTTCAGGGCGCGGGAGCCGCGTCGCGTCCTCGGGATTGACTTGTCGATTCGCGAACACCGCCCAGGAGCCAGGCTCGTTGGGGTAGTTGTCGACGCGCAACGCGCGGCTCAACGCGCCTTGCATCAAGCGATCGGCCACGGCCTCCGCGCCGGTCAGCTTGAGCGAACGGTAGTGACCGATCAGCAGCGGCTCAGGCACGAACTTCAGGTTGCCGTTTTGCACCGTCACGCGCAGCGCCCCGCCGCGCACGACCGCATCGGCGCTCGGCG
>Ga0193752_1003243_pt1 | contig 11358 bp, 6 predicted proteins | sample H1c1metaG_FD_144924 | JGI IMG/M metagenome (GOLD analysis project Ga0193752, IMG submission 144924) | Soil microbial communities from a riparian zone of the East river system, Colorado, United States - H1c1 | ecosystem: Environmental > Terrestrial > Soil > Riparian zone | place: USA: East River... | reverse complement strand
GAGTTCATCCACGTCCTTCGCGAGGCGATGGCACGGGGCGACACGTCGATCTTCAACCGATAGATCTGGCTTGCGGTCGACGTCCCTTCCCGCCGGTTTGCGAGCGAGGGTCGAATGAGCCGCTGGCATAGCTGGCAGACCAGAGGGAGGAAGCAGCGTTTGGGCTGTCCGCTCGATGGAGTGATAGGAGCTTCATGGAAGCGGTCTTCCGCGGATGTCTGCTTCTGGCCGGGTACCGTGAATTCGCAGGGTGCACCAGAAAGCTGACTTTCAACGTGCGGGTCTGGACGGCTAACGGCAGCTATCGGTTAGGGCCCGGAATCCCGCTCCCGGCCAGAAGCGGACGCTCGTGAGTGACGGCTTTTCGCCCGCTTCGAGGCCATCGAGACTCGTCTTGTCCGTGTAGGCGTCGGTCACCGCAATCGCCAATGGCAACGTCGCTGAACACAGAGGGACGCTGCGATGACGAGGTTTCACCTCGGGTAAAGGGCCGCAGCGTCGGCGACTACATCGTCAGGCCTGTCACTCGCCGGGTTGAGCAGCACGTCTCTGGGCGCTGGCGCCAAGATGGTTGTGTCGGCGTAGAGTTCTCCCGATGTCTCCGTGATTTCGAGAAGGATCATGGGCAGACTTTTTCGGATGGATGTCTATGGCGCGCGATGCTAGCGAGCCGAAGGTAACCGCACCAAAGCGCATCTACTTGAAGTATGGAAGAGACCTCGGAGCAGATCGAATCGGCCATCGCTGCACTGGAGGCTCAGCGCGCACTTCTCGGCGATGCCGTCGTCGCCGTGGCGGTCGCGCCGCTTCAGGAGAAGCTGGCGGCACGGCGCCACCGAGAAGGCGCAACGCAGCAGCTGAAGACCGCCACTGTGCTTTTCATGGACGTCGTAGGCTCGACGCAGCTGAGCGAGCGGCTCGATCCGGAAGACGTCCATGCGGTGATGGATACCGCCCTGGAACGCCTGACTTCGATCGTCAGCTCCCACCAGGGCCGCGTCCTCCAATACGCCGGCGACAGCCTGCTCGCAGTGTTCGGAGCCGACCAGGCGCTCGAGGACGACGCGGAGCGCGCAGTCCGCGCCGGGCTGGCAATCGTCACGGAGGCCTCGCCGCTCGCTGCAGATTTCAGTGAGCGCTACCACCTTAACGCGTTTGCCCTGCGTGTTGGCATCCACACCGGCCCGGTGCTCCTCGGCGGCGGCATCAACGCGGAGGGAAGCATTCGCGGCGTCACGGTCAACATCGCCGCGCGCATGGAGCAGACGGCCCCGGCTGGCGCTCTCAGGATCAGTCACGAAACCTATCGGCACGTGCGTGGCATCTTCGATGTCGAGGCGCAGACACCAATCGAGATCAAGGGGATCACCGTCCCGGTGCGCAGCTATCTCGTGATGCGCGCCAAGCCGCGCACCTTTCGCATCGCCAACCGAGGCCTTGAGGGGATCGACACGCAGATGGTCGGGCGCGACCCCGACCTCGCGCTGATCACCGAGTCGTTCCTGGGCGCGTGCGGGGACAAGAGCCTGCGCCAAGTGACGGTCGTCGGTGAGCCCGGCATCGGCAAGAGCCGCCTCGGCCTCGAGTTCACGAACTGGCTCGACTTGCTGCGCGAGCCGGTGCGCTTCTTCCAGGGCCGCCCTCAGCCCTACGGCAACAACATCCCGTACGGCCTGATTCGCGACCTGCTCGCCTGGCGTTTCGAGATCCTCGACAGCGACTCGCAGTCGGTCGCGCAGGGCAAGCTCGCGGCCGGTCTGGCGCCAGCGCTCGGCCAGCGCGCGGCGGCGTATACGGCCCTGATCGGCGAGCTGATCGGCTTCGAGTACGACGACGACCCGAACATTGCGGCGATCGCCGGCGAAGCCAAGCAGATCCGCGACCGCGCCTTCCACGCCCTCGCGTCGTACTTTCGCGCCCTGCAGCGCGACAGCGGTACGCCAGTCGTGCTGCTCCTCGACGATCTCCACTGGGCCGACGAGGGCTCGCTCGACTTCGTCAACCACCTCGTCCAATCGTGCGGCGACCTGCCGCTGTTCATCCTCGGAATGACGCGCTCGACCCTTTTCGAGCGCCGTCCGCTCTGGGGCAGCGAGCACCTGCGCATCGACCTCGCGCCGCTCTCCACGCGCGGCACGCGCGCGCTGATCGAGGCGCTCCTCAGCCGGCTCGAGACGGTGCCTGCGGCGCTGTGCGATCTGCTCACGAGCAGCGCCGAAGGCAACCCGTACTTCGTCGAGGAGCTGATCGGCATGTTCATCGACGACGGCGTCATCGTCACCGCCAGCGAGCCGTGGCGCGTCTCGGCCGACAAGCTGCTCGACGTTCGCGTTCCGTCGACGCTCGCCGGCGTCATCCAGGCGCGCATCGACGGTCTGCCGCCAGCCGAGAAGACCGCGCTGCAGCAGGCGAGCGTGATCGGCCACGTCTTCTGGGACGAAGCTCTGCAGCGTATCGCGCCGGCGGCGACGGCCGCCCTCGACGGCCTGACGCGGCGCGAGCTGGTCTACGGTCGCGAGACGAGCGCCTTCGAGGGCACGCGCGAGTTCGTCTTCAAGCACCACGTGCTGCACCAGGTCGCCTACCAGAGCGTGCTGAAGCAGTCGCGGCGCGAGCAGCACCGTCTGACAGCCGATTGGTTGGTCGTTCGCAGCAGCGATCGCGCGAGCGAGTACTTCGGCCTCATCGCCGAGCACTACGAGCGCGCCGGCGACGCCGCCAACGCGGTGGAGTACCTGCGCCGCGCCGGCGCGAACGCGGCTCGGAGCTACGTCGATGCCGCGGCGCTCGAATACATCGGCCGCGCTCTCGCGCTCGTCCCGACAGACGACTGGGCGACTCGCTTCTCCCTTCTCGAGACGAGGAGCAGTATCTACCGCCGCACCGGTCGCCGCAGCGAGCAAGCCGAGGACGTTGCCTTGCTCGAGCAGGTTGCAGAGGCGCTCGACGACGATGCCTTTCGCGCCCGCGCCGCCAGCTCGCGCGCCTCGCTTGCACTCGTCCTGGGCGACTATTCGGTCGTCGCGGTGGCGGCGGCGCGCGCCCTCGCTTGCGCCGATCGCGCGGGGGACCCTACTGCGGCACTTTTGGCGCGGATTAATTGGGGGCGGGCGCTGCAGTTCCAAGGCGACTACGCCGGTGCGGAGGCGCACATTCAACAATCGCTCGTCTTGGCGCGCGAAGTTGGCAACCGCAGCGTCGAGGCGACGACGCTCGGGCAGCTCGGGATCCTCTCAACGCAACGCGGCCGCTATGGCATCGCCCGCGACTACTACCGCCAAGCGCTCGCCGTCGCCCGAGCGATCGGCGGCCGCTCGCTCGAAAGCGGCATGGTCAACAACCTCGGCGAAACCGAGCAGCAGCTCGGGAACTACGACGCGGCGCTCGAGCTGTTCCAGGCGGGCCGGCACCTGTCCGCCGAGATCGGGGAGCGCTACGCCGATTCGTACCTGCTGTCCAACATGGCGTTAAGCGCGTTTCGACGCGGCGACTCGGCCGCGTCTATCGGGTGGTCAAGCCAAGCCATGCAGCTCGCTAGGGAGCTGAAGGACCGCGATCTGCAGGCGATCCTGCACAGCGTACGCGCCCATGCCTACGTGACGCTAGGCGAGCTGGACGAGGCAGAGGCCTGCTACCAAGCCTCGCTCGCCCTGTTTCGCGAGCTAGGCCGCGCGACCATGCCGCCGGAGCCGATGGCCGGCCTCGCCCGGATCGCCCTCGCGCGCGGCGACGTCGAAGGAGCGATAACGACGATCGGCGAGGTCATCGCGCACTTCGACGCCGGTGCCTCGGTCGAAGGCACCGAGGATCCGATCTGGATCTATCTGACCTGCCACGATGTACTCGCCGCAAAAGGCGCGCCGCGTGCCGCGGAGTTCTTGACCATTGCCCACCGGCTCCTCACGGAACGTGCTGCGCTACTTGGCGACGAGGAGCGTGCATCGTTTCTCGCCAACGTGCCCACCAATCGCGCCGTCGTCGCCGCTTGGGGGTTGGCACGCGCAGCGTCCGCCTGACCCAGTCGACTGTCCGCTTGCGAATCGCTAGGGGGTGCATTCGGATCTCCGCTATGGGTCGGAAGCGCCAGTTCGCCGTCCTGCTAAGCCGATGTTGGGCGGATCTACCGATGTACCGACCGAAGGTCGGTCGAAGTGGAGCGGTCTTCCGCAAACGGAAGAGGCTGACGTCAGCTTTCACCAGTAGCTGCCGTTCGACGAGGAAGGCTGACCGCCTGCATATAGTCCTGAAAGCGACATCCGCAGTCAACCGGTGAACGGCGGCTCCCTGGGGGCCGCCTTGGCCTCACGCCTCGGCCAGAAGCGGGCCGCCGCAGATGGCGGCTTAAATGTTTGCAAGTGCCCGCCCAGTTCAGTTTGAGGCAGTCTGAGCCCCACCCGAATGCGGCAACCCTCGTCGCCGGGTGCGACAGAGGTGTTGCTCCAATCAGGGCGATCAGCCCTTCATACACCGCCAATGACGGTGCTACTCCAGCCCGCGGCGTTGCGACAGCGCGCGGAAGGTTTGCAGCGCTTCCAGCTGTGACTGCACCTGCCAGAACCAGGGCTGCCGAACACGCTTCTCGTCGCGCTGCCATGAGTCGCCGCGGGGATCAGCACGTGGACGGAGGACGGGCGCTCCTCGAGGGAGACGCCCGATGTGAGAGTCGTTCCCGAAAGCGTCTCAAGCCGGGCCCAACCGCGGCGCCGCCACAATGCCGGCGATGGCTAACGAGCAGACCTTGCGCATGACCAAGATCCGCCACCGCTTTTGGTGGATCACGACCGTGGCAATCGTACCGCTTGCTGTGATGGCGGCCATCGCGCTGGAAGCCCTGCTCGCGCAGCAAAGGCACAGGCTCAGGAGTCCGCGCTCAATCTGACGCGCGCGCTCGCCACTGCGGTCGACAACGAGCTGCGCCTAACGGTGTCGTCCTTGCAGTCGCTCTCCCTGACCGAGCCGTTCGGCTCCCTCGACGACGTCAGTCAGGCGCGCAAGGTGGCCGCCGACGCAATGGTGGCGCGGCCGGAATGGCGAGCAGTGGTGCTGGCTCGCCCCAATGGGGAAATAGTGGTCAGCACCGTCGCCAATGCGGCCGACGCGCCGCCCCTTTTCACAGACCTGCCGAGCTCGGACGCGGTTGTGCGCACAGGTGCGCCGGCGATCGGTTCGTTGACCTCTGACCCATCGGGCAACAAAGGCATCCCGGTTCGTGTTCCGGTAACTCGCGACGGGGCGCTGCGTTATGTACTCACCGCTATCGTCAAGCCAGAGGCCATCGTCGCCGTCGTCGACCGGCAGCGCGTCCCGCCCGACTGGATCGTTTCGGTATTCGATGCCCACAGTATCCGCATTGCTCGATCGCGTGATCACCAGAGGTTGCTCGGCACTCGCCCGGACGAGTCGCTGGTGCAGCTGATAGCCACGCTCAGCGGCCGCGACGAAGCCTTCGGACAGAGCACGACCCACGAGGGCACCCGTGTCAATACGGCGATCGCCCGCGTCAACGCGTCGCACTGGATGGTCACCCTCGGCGTGCCGACGTCGGTGGGTGAGGCGGCGCTTCGCCGGTCGATCCTCGTCTTCGGAGGCGGTATTGCCTTGTCGGTCGTTCTCGGCGTACTGGCTGCGGGCTTCGCTTCGCGTGGCATCGAGCGCGCCATCGCTCGCCTGAGCGGCGCTGCGGCCTCGCTCGGCCGCGGCGAGCCCGTGCAGGTCACCAACACCGGGATCACCGAGATCGAGGCGACTTCAGCCGCGCTTGTGTCGGCTGCAGTGCAGCGCGCGCAGAGCGAACGCGAGCGAGAGTCACTTCTCAATGCCGAGCGAGTTGCGCGCACAGCGGCCGAGCAGGCCGAGCGCCGCCTCCAACTGCTGGTCGCAGCCAGCTCATCACTCTCGAATTCGCTTGAGGAAGGCTCGGCGCTGGCAACGATCGCCGGGTCGGTCGTTCCCGACATTGCCGATCTCTGCCGCATCGACTTGCTCAGCAGCGAGGGCGTGCTGGAGCGCAAGCTCACCCACCACTTCGACCTCGAACGCACGAAGGCGATCTCGGGCTGGGTCGAACGCAGCGTCGCCTCACGGGAAGCGCCCGGCACCTTTCCGTGGGCGATCGCCACCGGCCGGACTTTCGTGGCTCACTTCGACGACGCTGCGATCGCTGCCATCGCCGATCCAGGAGTGGCCGAGTTCGTTCGAGTCACCGGCCTGCGTGCCGCCTGTGTCGTGCCGCTGGTCGCGCGGGGACGGACGATCGGCGCGATGGCGGTGATTCAGGCCGAGTCCGAACGCCGCTTCGAAGCCGATGACGTCGCCCTCGTCGGCGAGCTCGCGCGCCGTGCCGCGCTGGCACTGGACAATGTTCGACTGTTCGCCGACTTGCGCGCGGCTCTCAGCCGCGCCCAGTCGGCCAGCCGCGTGAAAGACGAGTTTCTCGCCATGCTGGGGCACGAGCTGCGCAACCCGCTGGCACCCATAGTCACCTCGCTCGAGCTGATGGCACGCCGCGGAGGCGCCGGCGCGACACCGGAGCGGCGGGTTATCGAGCGGCAGGTGAAGCACCTGTCCCGCCTGGTCGATGACCTGCTCGATGTCTCCCGGATCGCCGCCGGCAAGGTCGAGTTGCATCGCCAGACAATCGATTTGCGCGACGTCGTCGAGCAGGCGCTGGAGCTTGCCCGGCCGGCGATGGCTGGAAGATTCGCGACGCCGGTTGTGTCGGTTCCCGAGCAACCGGTTTGGGTTGACGGCGACCCGGTGCGATTGGCCCAGGTCGTGTGCAACCTTCTCACCAATGCGGCCAAGTTCTCCCCTCCAACAGGGCGCATCGGCATCGATCTGCAGCACCAGGGAAGCGAGGTACGGCTGACGGTCGACGACGATGGCGACGGCATTCCGCGCGAGCTGATCGAGAACATCTTCGAGCGTTTCGTGCAAGCCAACCAATCGCTGCAGCGTGCATCCGGTGGGCTCGGGCTGGGCTTGGCGATCGTGCGCAACATCGTCGAACTGCACCAAGGCAGGGTCACGGCCGAGAGTGACGGGCCCGGTACCGGTAGTCGCTTCGTCGTCACCTTGGCAGGAGCGCCGCCGCCCCCGGGGCTCGTATCGACGTCCAGACCAGCGCCCGTCGTGGAGGTTCCGCCTACCTCGCTGGCTTCGAACCCGGTCCGAATCCTGGTCGTCGACGATAACGATGACGCGGCGGAGGCGATCGCCGCGCTGCTCGAGCTCGAAGGTCACACGGTTCGCACGGCGGCGACTGCTCGGGAGGCGCTCGCGCTGGTCGGCGACTTCCGTCCCGACGTTGCGTTCCTCGACATCGGTCTGCCGGATCTGAACGGCTACGAACTTGCCGGCGCGATCCGCGCGAATCCCCAGTCCGCGAAAACGCGGCTGATCGCGCTCACTGGGTATGGCCAAGCGCCCGACCGGGAATTGGCGGCGACGGCTGGATTTGACCAGCATCTCGTGAAGCCGGCGGAGCTCGAGGCCTTGCTCGCAGCGCTGCGCGCGAGCTCGTGACAACTGTGAGGCCAGCCGCCGGCGGGCGGTCGCTCCGCGTTGGCCCGCTAGCTCGCTGCCTAATTTAGCGGACGCGGGCGATCTACCGACCGAACGTCGGCTTCCGAAGCGGACCAGCCACCCGCAAACGGAAGCGGCCGACGTCAGCTTTGACCATCAGCCGACTTTCGACGAAGAAAGCTGGCTGGCTGCATCTAGGAAAGTGCGTCAGGTGTTGCTCACGACCCAGCGTCGCTCGAACGAATACGGGACGCCGCCTCGGGTGGTGACGAGCCGCACCCGCCAAGACCCCCCCTCGGGCGCGACCGGTGCGATGCCGAACACGCGGCCGGTCGACGCATCGATCGAAACCCACGATGGCAAGGTCGAGCTCGCATCCCACGGCACCAATGTGAAGACATTCACATCGCCGGGTACGGAAAGGTTGTAGCTGGTGACGTTGATCGCGAACGCTTGCCCGGGTTGGAGCACGACTCTCTGGTCGCCCAGGCCGTCGAGACTCGGGCCGAGGCGCACACCGACGTTGTCTCCGGTAGGTTCGTAGAACGGAATGACGTCTGCGGCGCGCAACGTCGCCGTCGTGTTCGGCACGTCGACGACTGCCCCATTGGGATACATCGCGCGAAGGTTCACGAATACCAGGGTGTCCCCCACTGCGGCCAGCAAGCCCGAGATCACGCCGCTGGCCGGGTCGATGCTCACGCCGGCCGGCAGGCCCGTGGCGGTGTAAGCCAAGGCAAGGCCGGCGAAAGCGGCCGGATTGCCTAGCTGAGGCGCGCACGACACCACGGTGCCCACGCCCACCAGGCAGTTCGGGTACGAGATGCTCAGCGACATCGCATATACGCCCAGCGTCAGGTAGAGAGTCTGGCTCGTGTAGGCGATGCCGTTGCGGGTGAGCGCGGCGGCGATTCCGACCGTGCTGACTCCGAAGCCGGTAGGCGTGCCCTGCACCTTGCCCGTCGCCGGGTCGAGGGCGATGCCCGATGGCAGCGACCCGTAGGCCAAGGCGTAAGTGAGCACGTCGCCCTGGCGAGCGACGGAGGCCGAGAAGAGAGTCGACAGCGACGTGGGTGGAACGGGCTGACCGTAGTTGAGGTTCATGTCGGCAGACAGCGGCCCTGAACCCCCCAAGCTGGCCCTGTCGATAGAGAGCACGGGCGTCGGGTCGATGATGGTGATGCTCGACGTTTCGAACAGCGAGCCCTGGACGTCCTCCACTGTGAGCGAGATGTAGAGCGTATAGGCGCCGCCGACGGTCGGCGTTCCGGTCACCGCACAGGTAGACGTGTTGAACGTCATTCCCGGCGGAACGACGCCGCTGGAGAGGGTGCAGGTCGGATTCCGGCCGTCGAGCCCGGTCAATATCGGCACGACGCTCAACGGAACGAGAGTGTCGGACTGGACATCGGCGTAGCGGAAGTCCACCGTTACCGTCTTGGTGCCGCCGCCCGCGCCGCCGCCACACGCCGCGACGAGAACGAAAAGACACGTCATCAGGCCACGCCCCACCCGTTTTGCCGTCGTGAGATTCACTCCCGTCTCCTCCTGGTTTCGCCGCTTGTAGCAACTGCTCGAAGCTCAGCGGCAGGAATTGCCGTTGTTCAGCATCCCTGCGACCCGTTCCCGCTTTCTCGCAGACAGCTCGCGTACCCGAGTGCCGTCCTCGATTTTCTGAATGGACAAGCGGCATTCATGCTCTGCAAGACTCGCTCGAGCCAAAAGCGGAGAACGCGACCCAAGACTTCTTGGACTCGTTCAATCGAGGATATAGGCGGGCAGTGATTCTCTAGAAGCCGTTCGGCCGCTTTCCGGGTTACCCCCAAGAGGAGCTCATCGCCACGCGGTCCACAGCAAGGCCATGCCCGAAACGGCCATCAGCGCGTCGATCAGCGAGCGATACGCGTGGGCGCTCATGCGCAGCACGACCACCCGGCCGGCGAACGAGCCGGCCATCAGCGTCGCCCCGACGGCGAGGCCGTGCAGCAGCACCTCGAGCGGCAGCGCGCCCAGAACCCGGAACGTCACGGCCTTGGCGGCGTACATGCCGAGCGAGCTCGCCGCCTCGGTGCCGAGGAAGGCGCCGCGCTCGAGGCCGTAGAACGTGAAGAGCGGAACGGTGAGCGGCCCCGTCGACACGACCACGCCGGTGAGAACGCCCAGCGGCGCGCCGAGCAGCATCAGGTGCACGAGGGAGACGCGGAACGCGCGCCGCGCCAGCCAGCGCCGAACCGGAATCAAGGCGAGGAAGAAGGCGCCCAGCGCCGTCTCGACGACGCCGGGCGGGATGGCGAGCAGCAGGCGCGCGCCCAGCACTGCGCCGGGCACGGCGGTGACGCAGTACGCGCCGCACGCGCGCCAGTCGATCTCGCGGCGCCAGGCCAGCACGCGCCCGAGGTTGCCCGTGATCGCGGCCACCGCCATGATGGGCACCGCCTGCCGCGGCCCGAACATCACCACCAGGATCGGCATCAGCACCAGCGAGGAGCCGGTGCCGACGATGCCGCCGAGGGTGCCGGCAAAGAGGCCGGCGACGAGCACCAGGAGGTAGTCCATCCCCTGAGCTTACGGGCCCGGCCGACGAGCCGCCCCATTCACCGGTGGCCATACTCCGTGAAGACATAGTCTCTCTTCTTCACGATGGTGTGACAGGCGACGCCGCACTTGGCGTCGTTCCCCTGGGGAGGCATGTCGGCCGTGGTTCCCGGCTTGAAGGTATCGGACGCGGCGTCGTACCGGAAGACGGCATAGCCCCATCCGCCCCCGTCGGCGAACCGCTTGCTGTCCTTCACCATGAAGTCCACGTCGTGCTGGACGCCAGGCACCGTCGCGTCGGGGAAGAACTCGCTCTTCTTGGGAATCCAATGGACCTTTGCCATCTTCGCGCCGTCCGGGACCGGCTTGCCATTGGCAGGAATTCCGGCCTTGTAGGCGTTGATCATCGCGGGATTCCCGAGGATCACCGCGATCGTGCGTTCGTTGTAGCTGACCGAGACGGTCTCCCAGCTTTCATAGCCCTTGAACTCTGCGAAACCGAGCCCGCCCGGCACCCTCACGCCGTACTTGTCCTGGGCCGCACCTGCCGCCGAGCCGATGAAGGCCACAGCGGCGGCCAGAACGGCACAGCCCGCGAGCGCAGGGATAGTTTTCCGAGTGATGTACATGAAGAACTCCTATTGATGTCGTGTGGATCGAGCGGATGAACAGGAATCAACTCAGGGCGCGAAAGAAGTCGCGGAGGTCCGTGGTGATGGCCTGCGGTTCTTCCCAGGCGCCGAAGTGCCCGCCGCTGGCGTGATGGCGCTTCTGCTGGAGGTTGTAGTAGCGCTCGGCCCAACGGCGCGGGGCGCCGAGGATCTCCGCCGGCATCACGGAAATGCCGACCGGCGCCTCGACCACGGGCATGCGGTCGTGCGCGGGCGTCCAGGGATGGTGCGCACTCTCGTAGTAGTAGCGCGCGGAGGTGCCGTAGCTCTGCGTGACCCAGTAGATCATGATCGTGGTCAGCAGGTCGTCCTTGCTGAAGCGGGTTTCGACGTCGCCGTGGCAATCGCTCCAGCTCCGCTGCTTCTCGACGATCCACGACGCCAGCCCCACGGGTGAATCGTTGAGCGCCGCCGCGATGGTTTGCGGCTTGGTGGATTGCAATGCCGAGTAGGCCGCCTCGTTGGCGAAGAAGCTCTGCAGGCCGGCCGCGATCGGCGCTTCGTCGGCGTCGAATTCCTCGGGTGCGGGCGCGCCGCCGCTGAACAGGTCGAGCGGCAGCATCAGCGGGAAGTGCACGCCCATCACGCGCTCGGGATGACGGTGCCCGAGGTCGGCCGTGACGAGCGC
>Ga0193752_1003242_pt1 | contig 11358 bp, 7 predicted proteins | sample H1c1metaG_FD_144924 | JGI IMG/M metagenome (GOLD analysis project Ga0193752, IMG submission 144924) | Soil microbial communities from a riparian zone of the East river system, Colorado, United States - H1c1 | ecosystem: Environmental > Terrestrial > Soil > Riparian zone | place: USA: East River... | reverse complement strand
CGTACCGCGTCCCGGTCACGGTCGAGGACGACGACCGGCCGCACGTCAGCTACTACTTCAAGCACGTCTCGTTCGACGACGTGCAAGCGCCCGTCGTAGAGACCCGAGTCAACGTCCCGGGCGAGCTGATCGCCGTGAACGGCTCGCGTCTCTACACCAAGGACCTACGCTGGAGCGAGAGCTCGGCCGACACGTACGTGCACGAGCTGTCGATCGCTGGCGGGCAAGCGTCGATCGAATCGAGCCGGTCGTTCATCGATCGCAACGTGACCAAGGTCGTGGTCGAGGGCGATCGGCTGTATGCCGTGCACTCGGACGCGAGCTACCATTACGGTTACTACGGCGGCTACGACTCGACCCCGGTCAAGCTCTCGCTGCTCGGCGGTGACGGCCTGACGCTCGACGCTGAGCTCGACATCGACAGCTGGGCGACGCTCGAAGCGGTCCACGATAACCGCGCGCTGTTCACGGTGGCAGGCGGCCTCTTGATGATGAACGTCGAGAACGCCGCGGCGCCGTACGCGCAAGCGTTCTTCTACAGCAACGGCTGGCCCGAGCAGATCCTGTTCCAAGACGGCGAGGTGCTGATCTCCGCCGGCATGTACGGCATCCATCGCTTCGACGCCGACGACACCAACCTGCTGACCGAGGACTAAACGCTCGCGAGCAAGCGCGCGTAGTCGAGCGCCGGCGACGTCACACCGAACAGCGCGTTGGCGGCGTTTGCGCCGCTCGCGCTCGCGCTCAGCGCGGCGAGCACGTCGTGCACGCCATCGGCGGCGAGCAACGCGCCGCTCTCGACCATCGCGCGGATGTCGTCGCTCCAAAACGGCGAGCGCAGGACCACGCTCGGGCAACCGAACGCGGGCGCCTCGAGCGCGATCGTCGAGTACACCGAGACCGCAGCGCGGCAGTCGCGCAACAACGTGTAGCTGTCGGCACGAAACGGCGCGAGCGCGATCCGGTCGCTGCCGATCGCGCCCCAGTATGCGTCGGCATCGCTCTCGCGCGGGTGCGGCTTGATCACGATCCGCAAGCCGCTCGGTAGCCGCGGCGCGAGCTCGAGCGCGAGTGTTCGCAGCGCTTGCCGCACCGGCTGCTCCAGCTGGCTGAACAAGATCACGTCGCTACGCTCGGGCAGTGGCCGCGTGCTCGCGCTCTTCGCGCGCAGCCACGGGTGACCGCCCACGCTGAGCTTGCCACGCCAGTACGGGCTCGCCGCTTCCGCGATCTCAGCGAAGCGCTGCCCGAACACCACGAGATGATCCGGAACGTGATCGGCGCTCGCGCCGCCGTCGAGCGCATAGCCCGGATGGCTCTCGTGGATCAGCCCATGCTGCAGCTCGATCAGCGGGATGCCGGCCGCCTTGATCGCTCGCTGCATCGGCACGAACGGCTGATAGCCGCACACCACGAACACCGCCGCCGGTTTACGCAGCGCGATCAGCCGCTCGGTCGCGGCCTGCAGCGTGCGCCCGTACAGCGCGAGCTGGCACAGATAGCTCGAAGGGAGCGCGAACGCGTCGCGCTGCGCCGCCGGCACGATGCCCAGCTTGCCCAGCGGCAACGACGCGGCCTGTGCGCTCAGCATCGCAAACAGTTGCAATGGATCGATGTGCACGACATCGCGTCGCGGCGTCGCGGCCGAGTCGTTGTTGACCCGTTCGAGAAACACCACGCGCTCGCCGAGCTGCGCGCGCAGGTCCTCGGCGAAGATGCACTGCAGCTCGCCGCTGCGGTCCGGCTTGCGATACGCCGACTGCCCGAGCACCCAGATGTCGCGCTCGAGCAACACGCGCGGCAGCCCGAAGGCGCGCACGTCCGCAACGGCCTGCGCGAGCGGCGCCTTCAATGCGCCCAACCGGCTCTCGAGCGGCGCGCTCGGCCCGGTCCGCTCTACGACCTGCCCGCGCGTCAGCTCCGCTCGATACCGGCGCAGCCGCTCGAGCGGCCAGACCGGATATCCGAGCACCCGCTGCCCGAACAACCGCCCGCGCTCCTCGGCCTCTCGCAGCGCCTCAATCGCATCATTCCGCGGCACCGCGCCCGCTCTACCACGAGGCTTAGGGGACGGTTCTCGAAAACTCGATTCCGTGTATCGAACGAGCTGCAACGAATCGAGTTTTCGAGAACCGTCCCCTAGCTGCTACTCCGCTGGGGCGGCCGGGCTCTCGCTCTCGACGCGAGTCTCGACTTCGACCCAGGCGCGTAGCTCGCGAACCACGCGCTCAGCAGCGGCCAGCGTCACGTCGCCGAGCGCATGGATCGCGCTCGCTACACGCTCGACCTCTTCGGTCTTGGCGCCGGCCGCGATCGCGACCGAGCGGGCGTGCAGGGCCATGTGGCCGCGCTGGATGCCTTCGGTGGCCAGCGCCTTGAGCGCGGCGAGGTTGCTCGCCATGCCCACACTGGCCGCGACCATCGCCAGCTCGGTCGCGCTCTGCACGCTCACGATGCGCAGGCCCATGCGGGCGCCATCATGCACGCGCGACGGACCGCCGACGGTGCCGAGCGACAGCGGTAGCTCGAGCTTGCCGACGAGCTCGTCGCCCTCGGCCGTCCAAACGCACAGCGGCTCGTAGCGGCCGTTGCGCGCGGCGTACGCATGGGCGCCGGCTTCCACCGAGCGCCAGTCGTTGCCGGTCGCGATCACTACGGCGTCGAGGCCGTTCATCAAGCCCTTGTTGTGCGTGGTCGCGCGGTACGGGTCGCGCTCGGCGAAGCGTGACGCGCGCACGATCGCGTCGCGAACCTCGCGGCCGCTGAGCTGGTCGGTCGCGAGCATGCTGGCAGGCACGCGGCTCGTCACGCGCACTTTGCGCTGGTCGCAGAGGTTGCTGAGGATGCGCAGGCCCATCGAGCCGCCGCACAAGTCTTGGATGCGGGTCGAGACGCCTTCGGCGACCGTGTTCACCAGGTTCGCGCCCATCGCGTCGCGGCAATCGACGAACAGGTGGACGACCAGCATGCCGTCGCCGAGGTCGCGGGCTTCGAGGCCGCGCATGCCGCCGCCGCGCCGGACCAGGCCGGGCACCTGGGCATCGCCCAGCGCGCACAGCTCGCCTTCGTGGCGGACGATGCGCTCGCACGCGCCCGGAGCGTCCGGCACGTCGTCGAGCTGCACCTGGGCGATCATCACCGGCGGGTCGGCCTCGGCGTGGAAGCCGCCGCCCTCGCGGATCATCCGTGCTGCATTGGAGGCAGCTGCGACGACTGAGGGTTCTTCGACCACCATCGGCGCGATGTAGTCCGTGCCGTTGACCTTGATGTTGAGGGCCAACGCGAACGGCAGTGAGAACGTACCGACCACGTTCTCGATGATCTTGTCGGCTCGCTCGGCGCCCATGCCGCCTTCGAGCGCTTCCGAGAGCTCACTCAGATTTATGCCGAGTGCCTCGGCCGCGACTTTCCGTCGCTCACCAATCGAAAGCTTATAGAAGCCGGGCCAACGAGAGTTCCGCTGCATCGCTACTGCTCCAGGCGTTCCCCAAAAACACCTAGCTCGAGCGATAGTACCTCGAATCCCTTTGCCGTACAGCCCGCACGGAACGTTGCAGCTTCGTTCACACCCCTGAATCCGGCTACGACAACGTCGCCGCCGCCCGCTCCGGATGGCTTGGCAGCGCCCCCGCATGATCGCGCAAGCATGCGGATGTCTTGGGTCGTTTCGTCCAAGATGGGAATCCCCGCAGCTTCCCCAAGCCCGCCCATCGCGGTCCCGTACGCATCCAGGCCCTCGATCACGCCCGATACGTCTCCGGAAATTACCGAAGATACAAGTTGCTCAGACTCGCGGCCCAAGCTCGACATGCAGGCCCGGTGGCGTGCCGGGTCGCTCTTCGCAAGCGCGCCGACGGCGGTGAGCATGTCGCTCGTGCGGACGGCGCGACCGGTCCAGACCACGACCAGCGGGATCGCGACCGGCCAGGTCAGCGCATGGGTCTCGACGCTCTTGCCCAAGCGCCTGAACCGCACGAAGCCGCCGAGCACCGACGCCGCGACGTCCGCGCCGCTGCCGTCCGGCGCGATCGAGCGATGGCCGTCGAGCGCGACCTCGAGCAGCTCTTTGCGTACGTCCGGGTCGCTCAGGTCCTTGCCGGCCGACGCGTAGATCGCGCCCGCGACCGCCGCGGCGGCCGCCGCCGACGAGCCGAGCCCGAGCTTCTGCACGGTGCCGTCCTTGTTGCTGCGGAGCTGCGAGGTGTCGATCGCGATCTGACCCGGCTGCGCCCCGACGCGGCTCTCGGCGACCATCCGGGTCGAGAGCGCTTCCATCGGCAGCGTCGAGCTGCTGTGCGAGGTCTCGGTCGGCACGACCAGTGAGGCGAAGGCGCGCCGTCCGACCGCCGCCACGATGGCCTCGGCGCCATCGAGCACCGCGTATTCGCCCGCAATCATGAGTTTCCCGGGGGCGCTGACCGTAATCGTCATGGCGGCGAAGCACAGCACGGGCGCTCCGCGTCCGTCCACCGCTTCGTGGTCTCGTGCACGAAGCTGTACCCCAAGATTGCTCCCGGGATACTTTACGACTTGGAAACGAAAGGGTGATCTCAATGCTCAAGACTCTTAGGAACGTGCTTACCGGCTTGCTGGTGCTCGGCTTCGCCAGCACCGCGCTTGCTCAGGACCCGGAGGCTGGCGACGTCGCGCCGGTCGAGGGCAGCGGTGAAGAGGAAGCGTCGGTCGACGACGTGGGCGCTCGCACCGACGGCAAACCGATCAGCGTCGGCCTGTTGCTCGGCTACGGCATCAGCTTCGAGGAAGGCAACCCGTGGGGCCTCGGCTTTGGCCTGCGCGGTGGCTACAACCTCGACGCGATCTTCCTCGGCGGGCGCTTCGTCTATTACCTCGGCGAAGACAACTTCAATCTCTGGGAGCTCGGCATCGAGGGCGGTTACGACATCCCGGCGGGTCCCGTGATCATCCGCCCAGGCATCGGACTCGGTATCGCGCACATCTCGATCGACATTCCGGACAGCGTCGCGTCGGTCCTCATGGAAGAGGACATCTCCGAGACCAACCCGTACCTCGCGTTCGGCGCCTCGGTGCTCTACGACATCGATGAGCAGTTCTTCATCGGCGGCGACGGACGCATCCAGATCGTCATCGGCGACAACGGTGACGGCACCGCGTTGATCATCCTCGCCAACGGCGGCATGCGCTTCTAGCCAACGGCTTCGCACCAAATGAAACGGCGCGCCTCCTTGCGGAGAGCGCGCCGTTTTCGTTTCAGCGGGAGCGTAGCGACCCTCGTGAAAGGGTGATGATTAAGGAGTGAATCGCGCGCTGGCGCGATTCACGGCAGGCCGTACGCGTGGATCTCGCTGTTGTTGGTCGCGTCAGCGAACGCGAAGATGTACGACATGCCGCTCTTTACGACGATCATGCCGTCGGCGATCGCGGGCGCACCCGCTGCAATCGTGCCGCCGGTCTCGAAGCGCTTGAGCTCGTCGCCGGTCGCAGCGTTGAACAGCACCAGCTCGGTGTTCAGCGGCACCGCGAGCACGCCGTTGGCGACGCTCGACATGCCCCACACGATCACGGGGAAGTCCTTAGCCGGCCAGACCGCCGCGCCGCCATCGGCCGCCAGCGCGTGGAGGCGCGTCGCGGTCGGCGGTTGGTTCGACGCGAGATAGAAGGTGTGCCCGTCGAACGCGCCGTTGTTGAGCACGCCGCCGTTGGCGGGCGAGTGCGCGCTGCTGAGCGCTTCGTTGCTCCAGATCTCCTCGCCGGTCATCCGGTCGAGCACCCAGAACGCCGAGCCCTTGTCGCCGTTCGCTACGACCTTGCGGTCGCCGATCGTCGCGAGGATCGGGTTCGCGCCGAAGTCGGTGTCCTGGCTATTCATCAACGCGAATGACCACTGGTCGCCTGCGCGGACCTGCGTCTTCCAAACCAGCTCGCCGGTCGCGAGCTCGATCGCGTGGATCGAGTCGGAGTTTGCACCCTCGACCGTGTAGTTGTTGCCGGTGGCCGCGAACACGATGCCTGCCTCGAGGTCGATCGAGACCGTCGACCACGTCATCGCGCCGTCCTCTTGGCCTTCGCAGGTCTGGTAGGTCCACGCGCGCTCGCCGGTCTCGGTGTCGAACGCTTCGACGCCGCCCTTGCTCATCTTCGCGGCAGCTTCGGCGCCCACTTCGTTGGTGCCCGCCGAGTGGCCGACCACCACGAAACCACCGCCGACGGTCGGCGACGACGTGCCGTCCGAGCCGGCGATGTCGTAGGTCTTCGCGCTCATCCAAATCGTCTCGCCGTCGGCGGCGTTCAGCTTGTAGAGGATCGAGCCTTGGGTGTGCACGTACACCGCGCCATTGTCATAGGTCGCCGTGGAGTCCGCGACGATCGCGGGCTTGTGCCAGACCTGCTCGCCGGTCGCGAGATCGATCGCGTACGTGCCACCGAGCGTCGAGGCGAACACTTTGCCTTCTGCGATCGAGAGCCCGCCGTGCGGCGTGCCTGCGGTCGGGAACACCCACTTCTCGACGAGCGTGGGCGCGCTCTCGACGCTGATCTTGGTCTCACCGGGGTTGAAATACGTGTTGGTCTGGTCGTAGCCGAGGTGCGTCCAGCTCTTGCCGTCGCCAACCTGGCCGCCGCCTGCCCCGCCCTCGCCACCGGCGCCGCCTGCGCCGCCGCCGCCCGCGCCGCCTTCACCGCCGCCTTGGCCGCTCGCGCCGCTTTCGCCGCCCGCGCCGCCACCGCTCGTGGCGCCCGTGCCGCCGGTCGGATCCGTGCCGCCGGTCGAGCCGGCCGCGCTGTTACCAGGCGGGTTTTCGTCGTCGCTCTTACAGCCGGTGGTGAATGCAACGAATCCCAGACTGCAGATGAACGCAATCGCTAGCGACCTGCTCATGCACGACTCCCTGTAACTAAGCCGCGACCCCAGTCAGCGGCGTCCCTGGACAACGCGATACACGCGAGCACCCGAATACCCACGTGCGCGGCAGCATACACGAAGCGACCTGAAGCGCATGCTCGATGACCAACAAAAGAGCCCTTTCCAGAGCGCTGTTTGAGCGAAATTCAAGGAGCGCCGAACGGTTTTGCACAGTATTTAAATGCGTTGCCCGCCGGTCACAAGCTGTGACCCGGCGGGCAAACCGACTGGCGCGCTTAGAGCGCTGCGCAAGCGATCAAGAGATCACGAGCCGGCGAGGGCGGCGTCGATCTCCTTCGAGATCGCGTCCATGTCGGTCGGGTTCGCGACGCGCTTGCCATTTAGGAACATCGTCGGCGTGCCGTCGACCGCGACCTCTTCGCCGAGCTTCATCTCGGCGTCGACCGTCGCAGCGTGCGTCTTGTCGTCGAGCGCCTTCTTGAGCTTCGCGACATCGATGCCCACGGTCTTGGCCGTGGCTTCGAGCGACGCGCGGTCGAGCGCCTTCTGGTTCTCGAACATCTTGTCGTGCAGCTCCCAGAACTTGCCCTGCGCGTGCGCCTCGAGCGCCGCCTCCGCCGCGACGTGCGCGTTCGGGTGGAAGCTCAGCGGGAACTGACGGAACACGAAGCGAACCTTCGTGCCGTACTTCTCTTTGATCGCCTTGGCTGCGCTGGCGGCGCGGCTGCAGTACGGGCACTCGAAGTCCGAGAACTCGACGATCGTGACCTTCGCGTCTTCCGGACCGAACGCCGGCAGGTTCGCGCCCTTGGCGATCGAAGCGAACTTCTCCGGCGCGAGCGGCGCGTTGCGCATCTCCATCTTCTTGAGATCCGCAAGCACCTCCGGGTACTTGTCCATCATCATCTTGCAGCGGTCGGGCGGGAAGTTCTTGGTCTGCGTCTTGACCATGCCGCAGGTCTCGGTCGTGTCGCCGACGTCCTTGCAGAGCTTGGTCGCGAGCTCGTCGCACTGCTTGCGCGCATCGCCGAGCTTGGTCTTGGTGAACGCGAGGTCGGTGAGGCCCTTGGCGCACGCTGCCGGCGGCAACATTTCGAGCGTCGACTTGGTCGACGCGCAGGTCGGCGACTCGGGGCCCATCTCGACGCAGAGCTTTTCCGCGTACTGCTCACAGGCCTTGGGGTCCGCCGGCTTCTCTTTGGCCGCTGGCGGGTTGCATGCGCCGAGCAGTGCCAGCGCGAGGACTGCGCCGAGGCGCGATTGACTAAAATAGGTCACGTGCAAATTCCTTTGTTGAAACCGGCGAGCTCGCTGGGAAGGAGCGTCCGCCCCCGAAAAGAGCGCCAGATAGTGCGACCGCACCGGCCTCGGTGCAAGCAGACGTTGCGCACCGCAAGAGTGAGCGCAGCGAACCCGTGAAGGGGTGGGCCCCCGACGGCTTTGCCGGCGGGGCGGGGGAACGGCGCACGTTCCCCCGGTAACTAGGGGCGCGCCAGGACCGAGACGTTTACGACAATGGGGTCGCTTGGCTCGGGGCGCGCGCCGCTGCTGCGCAGGACCCCCAACCAGAGGCCGTAGCGCTCGATTTGACCCAGCTCGCGATCGCTCAGTGGGTGGCCCGATCGGATCAGGTCGCCGGAGCGCCAGTGCGCGGGTGACAACAGGCCGTCGCATGGCAGGTCGACACGCTTGGGCGGCATCCCAAAGCGCAGGGCGAGGTCGCTCGGGCACGCGCCGTCGGGTCGCAGGGTGAGCACCAGCATGAACGGCTCGCGTGCGATCGCGGCCGGCGGCGGTCTTGTTGCGCTGGTGGCGTCGCGCGCCGTGATCACCACCGAGCGCAGCGCGACGCAGCGCGCGAGGCGCACGTCGGTGTCCGCTGCCCGCACCCGCTCGCGCGCGACGAAGTAGCGGCGCACGTAGCCGGCGCGCGGGTTCTGATCGCGGGCGAGCAGCAGGTAAGGGTCGGCGAACGCGAGCACCGCCATGTCCGGGCGTGCGAGCCAGGCGCGCGCGAGCGGCTCTTGCTGCGTGCGCAGCAGATCCTCACGGCGCGCGTAGAGCGCGCGGTGCGAGAGATCGAGCACCGTGAGCTTCGTGTTGCGATCAGGCGGCGGCACGCGGTGCACCGCCGTGCGCTCGGCGAGATACGGCAGCAGCGCGTCCGGCGCTTGCACCGAGGCGCCGGCGGGGATCTGCCCGAGCACGGCGTGCGCGGCGCGGGTACGTGCGCCGGCGCGAAAATCGCCGGCGACGAAGTCGAGCGACCAGGGCATGCCCCCGGCGGTGGCATTGGCGAGCAGGCCCACCGCCAGCGCGGCAAACGCCAGCGGGCGCAGCGAGCGCCAGCCCGGCGAGTCTTTGCCGAGCAAGCGCAGGCCATCGGTGCCGAGCCGGTGCAGGCCGTAGACCGCGCTGATCGCGAGCGCCGGCACGGCCGTGCTCACGTAGTGCGAGTCGATCCGCGTCGTCGTAGGAAAGACGCTCGCGAGGTTGATCGCGAGCGCAGGCAGCGCGAGCAGCAGCGTGCGCGGCGCGAGCAGCGGCATGAACGCCCACGGCGCGAGCAGCATCGGCAGGTACATCAATCGTGCCTCGCTGCCGAGGTGACTCAGCACATCGCTCGGCCGTGTGAACAGCGCGAGCGCGATCCCGAACGGGCTGCCGCCCCACGGTCCGAAGTGCAGATCCAAGCTGCCGGAGACGCCGCTGCGCAGGCCGAACGCTGGGCGCAGCACGAGCATCGAGAGCGCGAGGTACGCGAAGCCGATCGCCGCGACGGTGAGGCCGGCCTTGCGCAGCGCCGGGACGTGCGCGAACGCAGCAGCGCGCCGTGGAGTGCTCATCAGCGCGCCGGCTTCGCGCGCATCCGAGCGCGCCGCGAGCCAGGCGAGCAAGCCGAGCGCCATCAGCTCGAGGCCGAGGCTCGCGCGGCACGCCAGCGCGCACAGACATGCGATCACCAGCTGCTTGGGCAGGCGCGCATCGATCGCGTCGAGCGCGAACGCGAGCGGCAACAGCGCGAGGCCGCCTGGGTGCATCTCATACGTCGCGACGTGGCCGAGCGTCGGATACGCGAGGTATGCGACGACGATCATGACGGCCGCGCTGCCGCCCAGCCAGCGCCGAGCGATTTGAAACACCGGATAGCCCGAAAAGGCGATCGCGAACGCTTGCGCGACGAGCAGCGTCTTGGTCGTGCCGAGGCCGTCGTCCCAGAGCGCGCTCCACAGCGCGCCGAGCACGCCGAGCGGCGCGAGCACCCACGGCATATGCCCGCCGAGGACGTTGCCACCCATGATCGCGTCCCACGGCTGGCCGTGCGCGAGCCCCCAAGCCAGCCGCGCGTACTCGGCGAGATCGAAGGTGTGGTGGTGGACGGTGGCGAGCCGCGCCAGCGCGAGCTGCGACCAAAGCACGGCGGCCGCGCAACACGCTGTGATGGCGAGCGCGCGGTGGGCCCGCATCGGCTAGCTCTCGCGGGTCTTCGCGAGCTCGCTCTCGAGCACGCGCGCAAGGCGCTCGTATTGCGGCAGCGTGTTGTAGGCCTGAGCGCAGACGCGGAGCAGGCGGCGCGGGTAGCTCGGGAAGTAGCTCACGATCGCTTCGAAGTGATGCTCGTCGTACAAGCGCGTCTGCAGGCCATCGTAGAAGGTGACCGGGGGCTCGCGCGCGTCCGGGAGCGGTACCGCGACGAGCGCTGCGATCATGCTCTCCGGTGCCGGCGCTGCGATGCCGAGCGCGTCGCACAGCAGCTTGCGGGCGGCGAGCGCGAGCGCGCGGTTCCGCGCTTGCAGCGCGGGCAAGCCTCCCGGCACGAAGCTCGACAGCGCATCGATCGCGCTCGGGATGCACAGAAACGGCGTCGGATCGACGGTGCCGACCCAGTCGTGCTCGACCCAGAAGCGGGGCCGATCCTTGCGGAAGCGCCACGCCGACGCGCCGTGGCTGATCACGAGCGGCCGCGTCTGGGCGAGGTGCTGCTCGGCGACGTACAGGAACGCCGAGCCCTTGGGCGTGCACAGCCATTTGTGGCAGTTGCCCGTGTAGTAGTCGGCGCCGAGCGCGCGCAGCGACAGCGCGATCAGGCCCGGTGCGTGCGCGCCATCGATCAACACCCGAACACCGCGCGCGTGCATCGCCGCGACGATCCGGGCGACCGGCATGACGAGCCCGGTCGGGCTGGTCACGTGATCGATCAAGAGCAGCTTGGTCCGCTCGGTGACCGCGGCCTCGAGCGCATGCACGACCTCGTCCTCGGAGCTGAGCGGGAAGGGCACGTGCGCGACCACCGCGCGTGCGCCCGCGCTCTCGGCGAAGTGCGCGAGCGCGATCTTGCACGCGTTGTAGGTGTGATCGGTCATCAGCAGCTCGTCGCCGGGCGCAAGCTCCAGGCTGCCGAGCACGATGTTCACGCCGGTCGTCGCGTTGGGCACGAACGCCAGCTGCTCGACGGGCGCATCGATCAGCTGCGCGAGCGCGCGGCGTGCGCCGTCGATCAAGCCTTCGAGCTCGCG
>Ga0193752_1003241_pt1 | contig 11362 bp, 9 predicted proteins | sample H1c1metaG_FD_144924 | JGI IMG/M metagenome (GOLD analysis project Ga0193752, IMG submission 144924) | Soil microbial communities from a riparian zone of the East river system, Colorado, United States - H1c1 | ecosystem: Environmental > Terrestrial > Soil > Riparian zone | place: USA: East River... | reverse complement strand
GGCAACTCCCCTCCTGCGAAGGAGGGGAAGGCGTCGGAAGACGGCAGGGGTGGTTGTTTTTTGGTAACCGCATACTAATAACCTTCGAAAACCAAAGAACAACCACCCGCTCGCTACGCTCGCCGCCCTCCTTCGCAGGAGGGCAGCTATTATATCTCAATCGTTATATCGCTCTCAGCATACCCAACGCATGTTAGCACCAAGCCGTCAGCAACTTCCTGATCAGTAAGAACATCGTTGTATTTCATTTTTATTGAACCTGCCGAACATTTAACAACACAGGTGCCGCAAATACCCGCCTTGCAGCTAAACGGGATATAAATATGGTTTTCAAGTGCAGCATCTAATATTGATTGAGGAAATTTAACTGGTATGTACTTCCCCTGTTTATATAGGAATATATTTCGTTGTGCAGGATCCACCGAAAAGGGAACCGACTGTAATCGCGGCGCTTCAAAAATTTCTTTTTTGATCTGTTCTGATGCGAATCCCATTTGCCGTATTGTAAACTCAGCCATTCGCATAAACGAGAGGGGACCACAGATATAAAACAATGCTTTATTTCGATTAAAAAAAAGCTGATCAGTAATCAGTTCGTTAAGTATTTCATTATTCAGCCTTATAGAAGATTTCATAGGATCAAGCGGATTGCTCAGAAAATTAAAGAACCTCAGCTTCCGGTCATATATTAAAGCAATACGCTGAAGCTGTTCATGAAAGATTACGTGACGTTCATTGTGATTTTGTAATACCAGGTTTACGGAAACGCCGGTAGTAGTAAAAAGTATTTTTTTTAAAAGGGAAAAAACAGGTGTAACGCCACTGCCTGCTGCAATCAGAAAAATATCCCGCGATACTTCAGGTTCAGCGTCAAATGTAAAACGCCCGGAAGGTTCGAGTGCAATTAAATTAGAACCTTCTTTTAAAGTGCGAAACAGAAATCTTGATATCTCACCGTTAACCACTTGTTTCATGGTAAATGAAACGTGATCATCATATTCAGGTGCAGAACTTAATGAATAAGACCGCCGCATCTCCGCTCCATTACGGTTAATGGTGAGCGTTAAAAATTGACCAGCTCTATATTTTATGGGTTTCTGATCCTTTTCTTCAATAATATAGGTTCTGGTATCGGGCGTTTCTTCGATTATCGATTTTACATTCAATGCTAACATACCATCAGATCTTAACAATAATCCTACCCATATTTTTGCCTTCAAGCATGGTTTCAATATGGTTTGCTGTAAGATCTTCCAGTTTCAGTTCTTTTACAATCGCCTGAAATTTGTCTTTGATGTTCCAATCCTCTTCAAGCATCTTCCAAATTGCAACTCTTTGCACCATTTTCATTCCTGCTGAACCTACACCAGCGAGATTTATCCCATTCAGGATAAATGGATAGATTGTTGTGGTCAATGCATGTGACTGAACAATTCCGGTACTTACAACTGTACCTTCAGACGAACAAGCCTTGAGCAATACATTTAAGGTTGCCCCGCCGACAGTATCAATAGCTCCTGCCCATTTCGGTTTTAACAGTGCTTTTCCAGACTGATCTTCCACAAACGCACGGGTTTCAACTCTTGCAGCACCGAGATGTTTAAGATATTCTTCAGCATTCGATTTTCCGGTTACTGCAATCACTTCATAGCCTGCCTTAGCAAGAATCGCAACGGCTATGCTTCCAACGCCACCTGTCGACCCGGTTACAACGATAGGTCCCATCGATGGATTCTGGAACATGGCCTGCATCTTAAATAATGCTGTTGCTGCCGTAAAACCAGCTGTGCCAAGTATCATGCATTCCCTGAGGTTCAGGTTTCTTGGCCGGGGAACCACCCACTCAGCCGGGACCCTTATGTATTCAGCAAAACCGCCGGAGGTATTCATCCCGAGATCGTAACCGGTTACGATTACTTCGTCATCCGCTGCAAACAGAGGATTTCTGCTCATTTCCACTACACCAGCCGCGTCGATACCAGGCGTATGAGGATATTTTTTGGTAATTGCTTTATTGCCAGTAGCAGACATGGCATCTTTATAATTCAAAGATGAATAATGCACCCTGATAAGTACTTCTCCCGCGGGGAGGTCTTCAAGCTGGCGGCTAACAATAGACCTTTCGATTTTTAAATCAGGTTTTTCTGTTATCCAAAGTGCTTTAAATGGCATGGGTTAGGCTTATTTATTTGATGGGTTTATCACAATAGACTTAAAAGTCAGCAATGAATTGTAAATCTGATAGTTTTCTTCATCAAAACAAACAAATATTAAGTCTTTTATTTTGCCGGGTGATGATGAACCCTGGTTCCCGGAAAAAAATTCCCTTACCGTTGTAATTGCTATTTCAGCAGCTATTTTTTTTGGATAGCCATAGATACCTGTGCTGATATTGGGAAAAGCGACTGAGGCCAGGTCAACACCGGCCGCTATTATGAGACTATTTTTATAACAGTTTGCCAGTAGCGGATCTGTTATTTCACTATTATTGTTCCAGACAGGACCAACAGTATGAATAACAAACCTTGCCGGGAGATTTCCCGCAGTGGTGATCACAGCTTCACCGGTCTTGCATCCTCCCTGCCTGTTTCTGATTTGTTTACATTCTTCTAATATAGCCGGACCGCCAGCAAGATGGATGGCACCATCCACGCCGCCACCGCCCAGCAAAGAACTATTGGCAGCATTTACAACGACATCAGCTTTCACCTTCGTTATATCACCTTTTATTAATGTAATCTTTACTTCCATAGCTTATATCAATTCAGGTTATGCTCAACCGGCGATGCTCATTTCCCGGAATAAGTTATATACTAGAATAATGTCTGCACTCCATGTGTAAATTTTTTTTCATGTTCCAGCAACCATTTTTTCCTTTGCATTCCCCCTCCATAACCGACCAACTCTCCGGAAGACCCGATTACCCGATGACAGGGAATAATAATCGCCAGATGATTTTTACCATTGGCCGAAGCCGCTGCCCGTATCACTTTCGGGTCGCCTAATCTCTTTGCCAGCTCAAGATAACTTATAGTGTCGCCGTAACGTATAACCGACAACTGATCCCAGACCCGGGTCTGGAACGATGTTCCCTGCTGAGACAGTGGCAGGTCGAACCTTTTAACGGAACCAGAGAAATAAGCCATCAGTTGATTTTTACATTCAACCAATAAATTAAATGCCGGCTCCATTTTGTGGTTAATGGTTTTAATAGCTGCATTAAGTTTGTCGAAATCATCCTGATTTACCTTCCCTGTTTTATCCATAAGCCAATTGGATCCTTCATCAGCAAACAGATAAGCGAATTCATCCTGCAGGCTCGTTAACTCATCAGGTTTCAAAAAATGGACCTCGTGAATAGCCAGCGCATCACCACTGATCCTGATTGGTCCCACTGGTGTACTCAGAAAAAAGCTGATAGACTCGATCATCTCCGTCATCACTGTTCAGATTAAAATTATGGATACAATTCCCCTGGAGCTAATTTACAGCTGTTATTCATCCAGTCAAAACCAATACCAGGTACACCGCCTGGATTTTTTTACTGAAAGAATTTCTGTAACTTCATAACCCTCCGCGCCTTAAAGCATAATAATGAACGTATTCAATCAATTTTTAAAATAAAATTTCAGTTTTATGAAAAGAACAGCAACTGCCGTTTGGAATGGTTCCGGTAAAGAAGGAAAAGGCCATCTGACGACTCAAAGTACAACGTTAAATAAAACGCAGTATTCTTTTAAATCAAGATTTGAAGATGGTGTTGGTACAAATCCGGAAGAATTGATTGGAGCCGCTCATGCCGGTTGTTTTACTATGAAGCTCAGCTTTGTTTTGGGCGAAGCGGGATTTACGCCTGACTCCATTGAAACTACATCTACTATTACACTCGAAAACGGTGTTATCACCAATTCTGACCTGGTAGTCAAAGCAAAGGTTCCTGGCATCTCTGCAGAACAGTTTAAAACCGCTGCTGATGATGCAAAAGCAAATTGCCCGGTAAGTAAATTGTTGAACGCACAGATTTCCATGAAAGCGGAATTGATATAGGATTGACATCCTGGGTTTAACCTTTCGAAATATAAAATCAATCTGCCATTAAATTAGTCCTATGTCCTATCAAAGAAGAAAATTTATACGGGACACAACGATTGCCGCTACAGGTATTTTCATAGTTCCGCGTCACGTACTTGGCCGGGGTTTTATCGCACCAAGTGATAAGTTAAATATAGCAGGCATTGGTGTCGGTGGAAAAGCAGAGGTAAATCTGCCATTTGCTTTTAATAACGGAAGCGATAATATTGTCGCCCTTTGTGATGTAGATGATCGTATGGCAGTTAAGGCCAGGCAAAACTGGCCAAAAGCTCCGTATTATAAAGATTACCGGGAGTTGCTGGAGAAAGAGCAGAAGAACATTGATGCTGTAATTATAACAACTCCCGATCATATGCATGCCGTGATAGCGCTTGCGGCAATGCAGCTCGGTAAACATGTTTATCTGGAAAAACCGCTAACACATGATATTTATGAAGCGCGGATTTTAACCCGGGCGGCAGCAAAATATAAAGTAGTTACCCAAATGGGAAACCAGGGTAGTAGCGGAGATGATACCAGGCTTGTTGAAACCTGGATCCAGGCAGGTGTGATAGGCGATGTTAAGACTGTGCATGTCTGGACTAACCGCCCGACCTGGCCCCAGGGTGTTACGGTACCGCCAGGGAAATTTGAAGTTCCGAAAGAACTTGATTGGAATCTTTGGCTGGGTACGGCGCCCCAAAGGGAATACAATCCGGCCTTCCTGCCAGCTATCTGGCGAGGCTGGTCAGATTTCGGTACCGGTTCCCTGGGCGATATGGGTTGTCATTTTATTGATGTACCATATCGTGCTTTGAAACTCCGGTACCCGGTTTCAGTTGAGTGTAATGTTGGATCGGTTTATACCGGATTCTTCCAGCAAATGATATCAACCGATAGTTACCCGCCATCGTCTGTTACTTATATTCAGTTTCCTCAGAGGGAAACCATGCCCGCGGTGCAAATGATCTGGTATGACGGCGGTATGAAACCACCCAGGCCAGTTGAATTGGGGCCAGAAGATAAAATGGGCGAAGAAGATGGTGGAATTATTTTCGAGGGTTCGAAAGGAAAACTTATGGCGGGCCTGTTTGGGAGAAAACCAACGTTGCTGCCATTTTCCAAAATGAATCAGACGACCTTGCCTAAATCTGCTTTCGAATTTGTTGAAAAGGGAGCAGACGGGCACCAGCAACAGTGGGTGAAAGCTTGTAAAAAAGGTTATGGAACTTATACGAGTTCTTCTTTTGATAAAAGTGGACCATTGACCGAAACTGTTCTGATGGGTAATCTCGCTGTAAGGAGTTTTAATTTCAGCGAAAACGGCACAAATGGCAATAAGTTTTATCCGGGCAGGAAAAAGCTGTTGTGGGATGGAGAGAAAATGAGGATCACTAATTTTGACCCGGCAAATCAATTCGTTCAAAGAAACTACCGCGGTGATTATAAGCTGGTATTGTAGTGTGCAACGGATCTCCTGATCCGTTGATCTTCAAAGCTGTTTGGTATTGCCTGTAGATTATACGTAATTGGAAATGTCAACGGATAGGAGATGTCAACTGATAGGAAATGTCAACGGATAGGAGATGTCAACGGATAGGAGATGTCAACGGATAGGAAATGTCAACTTATAGGAGATGTCAACTTATTGGAGATGTCAACGGATAGGAGATGTCAACGGATTGGATATCCGTTGCACATTGTAGCGCGACGAAGATGTACGCGCTACATTTATTTGGCTTAATATGCTTTCTTATCGTAAATTGGCAACGGCTAAAACGATTTTTCAATTCATAATTTCTTAAAATAATAAAAAAATAAGTTTGTCATTATGAAAAAAAAGCAGGTGATGGGCAGCGGCCGCAGAAAGTTCATTCAAAGTACTTCACTGGCAGCAGCAGGGTTTTTTATTGTACCGAGGCACGTGCTCGGTCGTGGTCATGTGGCACCAAGCGATAAACTGAATATTGCAGGTATCGGTGTAGGAGGCAAAGGCGAAAGCGATTTATTTGAATTTTCGAAAAGCCCCAATGTAAATATTGTTGCACTGGCAGACGTCGATGATACCCAATCAAAAAAAACAAGAGAGCGGTTTCCCAAAGCAAAATATTTTAAAGATTATCGGGAAATGCTGGCAAAGGAAAGCAAATCGTTTGATGCCTGTTCCATCTCGACACCTGATAATGTTCATGCCGTGGCAACCACAGCAGCCATGTCACTCGGTAAGCATGTGTACACGCAAAAGCCGCTCACACATGATATTTATGAAGCCAGGATGGTAACAGAAGCGGCTAAAAAATATAAAGTCATCACCCAGATGGGTAACCAGGGTGGTAGTGGTGATGGTGTGCGTACTACCAAGGAAATAATTGATGCAGGTATTATCGGAGACGTTTTTAAAGTGGAGACCTGGACCAACCGCCCGGTCTGGCCTCAGGGAAATCCAACCCCGACAGGAAAATATGATGTCCCTCCAACCTTAGACTGGAACTTATGGCAGGGGCCTGCAAAAGCAATAGATTTTAATCCCAACTATCTACCTTTTAACTGGCGTGGATGGTGGGCTTATGGAACCGGGGCACTGGGTGATATGGCATGCCATATTATGGATCCGGTATTTCGTTGTTTACCGATCGATTATCCAACAAGTGTTGAATGCAGTGTGGCAACATTATGGAAAGAAATGTGGAATGATACAGTGAACCAGGAAAGTTGTCCGCCGTCATCTATTATACATCTCAGCTATCCGAGAAAAGATGGCAAGGGTACTGTAAAAGTTACCTGGATGGATGGAGGACTTTTGCCGCAACGCCCTGATGAATTATTACCCGGAGAACCGATGGGTAACTGGGACGGTGGTGTACTGTTTACCGGAACCAAAGGGAAATTGATGGCTGATTGTTATGGAGCAAATCCAAGGTTATTACCAACAGCAAAAATGAAAGAAATCACCTTGCCGAAACAAACTATTAAACGTGTTCCGGAAGGTCATTATCTGCAGTGGGTTAATGCGTGTATTGCCGGTTATGGCAAAGGTGAAACAAGTTCTCCGTTCGAATATGCTGGTCCGTTTACCGAAAGTATTCTGATTGGTAACCTGGCTATACGCAGTTACTTCCTGAAAAATGCAGCTGGCAAAGGATGGGATGATAAATATCTCGGCAGAAAGAAATTACTGTGGGATGCAAAAAATATGAAGATCACCAATTTCGACGAAGCGAATGCTTTTGTGAAGAGAGACTATCGCGAAGGTTGGAAGATGACGTTATAATGTAGCGCGGACATTTTTGTGGAGCGGATCTCCTGATCCGCTCACTTGTGCGGCGGATCTCCGGATCCGCCGTTTTTGATTTGGGATCCTAATTATATTAATCCTGACCTCACTACTTTCATTCTCACAACAATAACCCTCCCTACATTCATTCTCATTATATTCATCCCAAACAGCTTTGAAAATCAACGGATCGGGAGATCCATTGCACATGCACTACATATCCTCTTCGGTTTCAACAATCAGCCTCGACAGCGCAAGAAGTTCCTGTTTTTTATAAGCACTTTTTTCGTCATCGAAACACTTGCTGAATTCTTCAAGCAAGGTTTGAATGATCCTTTTATTGCTTAAAGGTTTGAAGTAGGAAGGCACCTGAGGGACATTGATTTTCTTAAAATAACTATCAACATCGGCATGAGTGAACACCTGTCCACTCGTTGGGTCTATAAAAAATTCAGTTTTATATAATGGATTTTCAGTGTGCCGGGTAAAGTCATAATCGGGTTTGAAATACCCGAGTACGAAATGCCTTGGAATGTTTATAGCACGGATAGGTACGTCAAGTAATTCACTTAACACAAGATATAAAATGCCGTTCGCAATTGTGTTACCACGCTTTGCTTCCAGTTGTTTATTGATAAGGAAATCTTCTGTTTGGGTATAACCGACCTCGTTTCCCTTCAGATTGTAATAATTATAAAGAATACTGGTTAAAACATGCACTTGCTCAAGAGGAGTGAGGTAACTGTTTAATTCGAGCCAGGTGTTCCGGCGAAGTTTTTCAACTTCCTGGTAAATCGAAGCAGTTGTAAGTTCGGGATACTGGAACCGGGCAACAAGTATGGCTCCCGTCAGCAGGTCCTGATGGGTATTTTTATTCCACTGAAGAAATTCTTCCGTAAGATCCTGGTAGTGCAGGCGATGTATCAGTAACTCTATCCTTTCCTGTACGTCACCGCTTATGGTATTTTCCCAGAGATTTTCAAGATTTGGAATAATTCCCTTTCCGTAATCAATGATGCGGGTAGAAACCACATTAAACACTTCCTCGTCTGGATCATCAATAAGGTGAAACAAAGCCGATATTTCTTTATTTTCTTCCATTGGGTGTTACTAAAGGTTATTCAGATTTCTTAATCTTGTCAATTTCGTCGAACTGATAAATATATTCCAAAATTGTTTTCCACAATATGCCATCGAATGTTCATTAAAATATCTATAAAAAATATACCATTGTTAAAACCTGATATCCCGGGTCTTCATCAGTTGAGATCGGAACTCAATGGTAAATGAGTATTCAATAACGATTCAAGCTGACGTTGATCATTTTCTCTAACGACTCGTTTCGGAATGACGATCGCATGAAACGAATTCGTGTAGAGATAATAACATAGCCTGGTTTCAGTTTTCCGTACTATTGCTTCCCATCCGTACCGGCTTTCTGCAACAGTGTCCCGGTCAATAATCCCGGTATCCGAAAAAGTGACTTCAGTTTCATTGAGTACGTGCTGGTTCTCAGGTTGAGTTAATATATTCTTCACTTTTGCGCGGATGGACCGACGGACAAGGTATGGAACCAGCAAGAAATATAATAGTCCGATTATGAAAAAAATAGTGAAATCGATAACCAGTGTATGTGATCTGTTGGCGAAGATATAAAGCCCCGCAACCGCGATATATAAGATCAGCACCTGCGCATAATATTTTATGCGGTATTTCTTTTTATCAGGCGAAGTCCACGCAGTAAAAATATTATAGTCAAGATACTCCTCTTCAGTAAGATGATATTTCAATACAAGCATGAATTCAGGTTATAGATCGAATGTTCGGATTCACTTTCTATAACGTACACCGGGCATATAATAATATACGGCGATCTCAGCTGTCAGTCTTCTTTTTACGGTAAGATTTTTTGGGAGGATTAGCCTTTGCTTCCTCAATAAGCTTGTTGACCTCTTCGATGGTAAGCTCCGCCACAGTTTCCTGCTTGTCTTTAGGGATTTTAAAGTTTCTCAGGCCCTGTTTGATATAAGGTCCGTAGGGACCCCGAAGAAGCTGAATTTTTTCTTTTTCAAATATTTTAATCGTACTTTTTTCTTTTGCTTCCCTTTTTTCCACGATGATCGGCTGGGCTTCTTCCAGACTTATTGTATAAGGATCAAAATCCTTTCCCAAAGAATAAAACTTTTTATCGTGTCCAATATACGGGCCAAATCTTCCGATGTTCACAATCACATCCTGATCTTCAAATTGACCTATCGTCCGGGGCAATTTGAAAAGCTCCATGGCCTCATCATAGGAAATGGTTTCAATGCTCTGGGTATTTTTGAGTTTAGCGAACCTGGGTTTCTCCTCGTCGCTCACATCACCGATCTGAACCATTGGGCCATATCTTCCCATCCGGGCAATCACTTTTTTGCCCGAAACTGCATCAACGCCAAGTTCCCTTTCTCCTTTTATCCTTTCCGCGTTTTCAATGGTATTTTCAACGTCTTTTTTAAAAGGAATATAGAAATCATCGATCATTTTATTCCACTTGATCCTTCCCTGGGCCACCTCATCAAAATCCTGCTCTATTCGTGCAGTGAAATTGTAATCCATGATATCATCAAAATGCTGCTTCAGAAAATCGGTAACCACAAGACCGAGATCTGTTGGAAATAGCTTTGATTTTTCTGCACCCGTATTTTCCTGTTCCGTGACTTTAGTAATTTTATCTTCAGCGAGTTTAAGAACCCGGAAATCCCTTTTCACGCCTTCTTTATCCCGTTTTTCAACATATCCTCTTTTCAGGATCGTTGAGATAGTGGGAGCATAGGTTGAAGGACGACCGATGCCAAGTTCTTCCAGTTTTTTCACCAGGGAAGCCTCGGTATATCTTGGAAGCGGCCTGCTGAACCGTTCTGTCGCTTTCATTTCCCTCAGCGGCAACTCCTGTTTTACACGTAAAGGTGGTAACATCCCTTCCTGGTCTTCTTCATCGGTCATTTCTTCTTCGTCCTTGTCTTCCATGTATACTTTAAGGAAGCCGTCAAATTTCAAAACTTCTCCTGTAGCAGTCAGTTCATCCTTATTAGTCGAAATGCTGATCCTCGCTGTTGTTTTTTCAAGTTCAGCATCCGACATCTGCGAAGCCATCGTTCTTTTCCAAATCAGCTCATACAATTTGCGCGAATCAGAGTCCTCGCTTGAATTGTTTTCCATATAGGTTGGTCTGATGGCTTCATGCGCTTCCTGCGCAGATTCATTCTTGTTTTTAAATTTCCTGGGTTGAACATACTTTTCACCGTACTGTGAACCGACCTGGCTCTTAATAGCTTCCATCGCTGTATCACTCAGGTTCACACTGTCCGTTCTCATGTATGTGATCTTTCCACTCTCGTAGAGTTTCTGCGCAAGAATCATGGTTCGGCTAACAGAATAGCCAAGCTTTCGGCTCGCTTCCTGTTGCAGGGTGGAGGTTGTAAAAGGAGCCGAAGGTGTTTTCTTGCCCGGTTTAACCTGGATATCGCTGACTGAATAACCGGCTCCTATGCAAGACTGCAGAAATTTCTCCGCGCCTTCCGAATCGGCTTGTTTCTTACCTTCTGCCTTGAAGCTTACCGGTTTATCATTTAGATCGTTAGCAGTGAAAGTTGCTTCGATCCTGAATGTACTGACTGGTGTAAATGCGTTGATTTCCCGTTCGCGTTCAGCTATAATACGAACTGCAACACTTTGTACCCTGCCAGCACTCAGGTTGTTCTTCATACTCATCTTTCTCCACAATACCGGGCTCAGTTCGAAACCAACGATTCTGTCGAGTATTCTTCGCGCCTGCTGGGCATTCACGAGGTTCATATCCACCGTTCTCGGCTTTTGAACCGCACTCTGAATGGCCGGTTTGGTGATTTCGTGGAATACAATTCGTTTGGTGGTTGCAGGGTCTAATCCCAATACCTCACACAAATGCCAACTGATAGCTTCCCCTTCGCGGTCCTCATCCGTTGCAAGCCATACTTCGCCAGATTTTTTGGCAAA
>Ga0193752_1003240_pt1 | contig 11363 bp, 7 predicted proteins | sample H1c1metaG_FD_144924 | JGI IMG/M metagenome (GOLD analysis project Ga0193752, IMG submission 144924) | Soil microbial communities from a riparian zone of the East river system, Colorado, United States - H1c1 | ecosystem: Environmental > Terrestrial > Soil > Riparian zone | place: USA: East River... | reverse complement strand
TCCCTTAAAAGCAAAAAAAGGAGGGGTGCTCCGCCGGGCGGGTCATACAGAGGCAACTATTGATCTGGCACGTCTTGCGGGATTTGCACCGGCTGGTGTGCTGGTGGAAATCATGAACGAAGATGGTTCCATGGCCAGGCTCCCTCAGTTAAAAGTAATAGCAGAGAAGTTCAAACTGAGCCTGATATCCATCAAAGATCTTATCGAATACCGCTTAAAAAGAGATTCTCTCATTGAAGAGATTGTCCGGGTTGACATGCCGACCGAGTTCGGACATTTCAAACTGGTGGCTTTCAGCGAAAAAAATACAAGCAATGAGCACCTCGCGCTAATTAAAGGGGAATGGCAGAAAGATGAACCGGTTCTGGTACGTGTGCACTCATCCTGCTTTACCGGAGATATTCTCGGCTCACTCCGCTGTGATTGCGGCGATCAGCTTCATGCTGCGATGCAAATGGTTGAAAAAGAAGGTAAAGGAGCTATATTATATATGAACCAGGAGGGCAGGGGAATCGGCCTGGTCAATAAACTGAAAGCGTATAAGCTCCAGGAAGGCGGAATGGATACTGTTGAAGCAAACCTGCATCTCGGTTTTCCAATGGATAAAAGAGACTATGGCATTGGCGCACAGATGTTGCGCTATCTGGGTATCACTAAACTGAGACTGATGAGCAACAATCCGAAGAAAAGAGCCGGCTTGTTGGGTTATGGTCTGGAGATTGTTGAAGCAATACCAATCGAAATTCTTCCCAATCCTCATAATCAGAAATACCTGACCACAAAAAGGGATAAACTCGGGCATGAGATCCTGAAAGGATTTCATTTATAGATTATATTACAGAGATCAGTTAGCTCCAAGACCCGTAGAATCGGGTTTTACCTGGTCTGGTGCAACTACCGGAGGTTTGATCTTATTTTTGCGATTACCTTTCCATAGCTCGCTGATCCGGTCAAATTCCCTGCGATAGGATATACTTGCACCCGAACGGTTTTGTCTTCCGTTAACTCCACTCAGGTAATTATAGGAATCACGATAGAAGAAGGTAAGAAGCAGTTTGCCATCCTGACGGATCTTCCACTCTGCTGTTATATCGGGAAGAAACTGCAGATTACGCGTGGCCTGCACCTGCTGCGAAGTCAAACCGAAATCAAGCGCGCTGCCGAAAGTAAAAGTCAGCCTTTCATTCAACAGACTATAACCAAGTGACAGGTTAAGATTTGTTCTGTCAACATTTAGCCCGTTCTGGTTTACATCAGCAAGATAATTTGAACCGTTATATAACTGCGCATTGAAGTTTACCTGCAGACTTTTATCATTAAAAATTTTCTGGAATGCATTGGAGAACTGGTTGCTTAATGTATTGGAAAGCACACCTGAGATAGTACTGACAACTATACCTTGAAAAGCCGCATTGGCCAGACTTCCCTGGCTGGTAGTTGACACCGGACCGAAACTGTTCAGCACGATCAGAAATGCTACCTGTTTGTTCAATTCGTTTTCATCGTTCTGAATACTTTGAAGTACCAGGGCCGCACCCGGATCATTAGCCAGCGGACTACCACTCGGCAATTCAATTCTGAAATTGATCTTTGGTCGTGTAAGCTTTTCCGTTAGGTTCGCCACGACAAGCACTTTGCCGCGATATCTGGCGACATTGTCATTGTTCAGATTTTTTGTAAGTGTTGAATTCAGATCACTGAAACGAACATTTTCCGCTTCATATTCTGCTTCAACTCTGATAGATGCATCTCCCGGATCCCCGGCCCATGAGATATAATTACCAACATCTTCGCGCAATTTAAATGGCTTGTGAAGAAAAGACTGGAAGTTGAAATTATAACTACCACGATCGATCTCGTACCGGCCAGCGATCGTAAAATCACTTGTTGTACCCGCTCTTATCTGAAGATTACCATGACCATTTGCCTTGATCACATCACCTGTTAACTCATCCAGGATCACATACATGTTTGCATAATTATTAGCGGTAACATCAAGCAGAACTTCCAGATTGCTTTCCTGACCGGAGTATTGGGCTTTCATCTCCTTACCATAAACTTTCCAGGTAAGAAAATCTGCGGTTCCACTTTCCCTGCCCGAGTTCATATTGATATAGAGATTGGAACTATCAGCAGGTTCGCCTTTAATCCGCATTTCCATGTTCTCGAGCGGCCCTTTTAAAGTCATATTTACTTTTGCAAACACACTGCCATAAAACGGATCGTTCCCTGTGTTTTTTGTTGCAAGCACCTCTAGCTTATTGGTGTTCACGGCAAAATCAAAAAACATTTCTTTCCAGTTCTCGTGTTTCAACACACCCCGGGTTAACTGTCCTGTGTTGTTGAAATCATCATGTAAGGTGAGATTGCCAAAATCTATCTGGCCGTCCTGCAGATCTATAGAAGCATTGGGAATATGATATAATACGTTCGTATATGCAACCCGCAGTTTTCCATCACGAAGATCAAGTTTCCCGAGATATTTCAATTTGTCCGGCGGACCGGTTATACGTAATGTGCCTTTAGTATAACCATCCACTTCACTGAATACTCCGGATAAATACCGCTTCAACAAATTGATGCGGGTATCTTTAAAAAAGTCAGTATTGATATATAGCTGGTCACCATCAGTACTATCTGCCATTGTGTATGCCCCGTTCACATCAAAATAATAATCCTTGTTGTCAGAGAGCGCTCTGAAGTTTATATCCGGACTGTTTTTAAAGTAGCTCGCGGTCAGCTGCAATTTACCCAGGGAGTCATCATCCAGTAAAAAATTTTCGGCATCTGCTTTCAGATCAATCTGGCGCCTTCCGAACGGATCAACAATATCGATAGTGCCGGTGAGCAGTCCTTCCAACCGGTTAGACTTAACGATAAAAGGAGTAAAATCGCCGATGTTGATCTTTGTGAGATCGACTTTTATATCATTCGTGTTCCCGATATCTGAAGGGATCGTAGTGATCAGCACCTGTTGGTCCCCGTTATATATTTTAAGACCATCGGCAGAAATAAGATCCTCACTTAAAACCAGTTCGCCGTCTTTTTCAACTATCCAGTTTTTGCCATTTACATCAAACTTCGATTCATTAAAGATCATACTGACACCTCTTGGTAATGTCCGGACTCTTGCTGACAGGTTCGCTGAATTAAGCGTTTGATTAGCGCTCGTTTTGATATTTACATCCGACTGATCATTCGATGAATTGATCGTTATGGCAGTGCCGGGAAAGTGTAGACTGTCGCTAAAATAGATGTCAGCGATATTACTTTCGACAGCCAGTTTATTGAGATCACCATTTGCTTTCAGCATCAGGTTGTAAAAAGCAATGTTCTTATAATTGAATTGCGGGATCTCGGCGTTAAGATCAAGCAGATTCTCTTTCGTATTGATTCGGCCTGTTACAGTACTGAAATTAAATCCGTGTATGTCATCAGTAACAAACTGCAGGTATTCATCCACTTTTTTAGTGGTGATTACAAAGCTGAAGTTTTCATTTGTTTGCAAAACCCTTCTTGATTGAATATAAGTCGGATAGTATTTGCTAAGAAATGTGCGGAATGATTCGGGCAGATCTTTAATGGAAAATTCACCAACCAATGCTGCATCAAACTCATTGCTCACTGCCGTGATAACTTTGTTATTGTCCATCATCTGCGATTCCAGATGCAGCGAGTCGAACGAAAGTTTTCGTCCATTCTTGAACACTGCCGCCTCATAAATTCGTGCAGAACCTAAAAAGTTATCTATGTTATCTCCACTGAAATCAAAACGGAACTTGCCGTTGAAATCAATATTGTCTTTGGTTAAATTCAATTTCTTCAGGTCTGCTTTTGCAATCGTTGCATCGAAGTCGAACTCCGGGATATTTTTGCCATAGTCTATCAGTCCTTTTAACCGTGCATCAAGATTAGGATCGTTGGAAATGATCTCACCATTGAATAATTTTTTCGCCACGTTTCCTTTAACAAGCACATTCTGATAAGCATAGCCTTTGAATTCAAGTGATTGAATTTTGCCATCAAGTTGTGCATTCAGGGTAGTGGAACTCATACCCTTTCCATTCACTTTTCCCTGGAAACTGAGCCTGCCGATCTGCGCCACATTTAGGAATCGCCCGATATCAAAATTGCTGATTTTAACATTACCTGAGTAGGATGTAGCAGCATTCTGTGGAAACTTCATGTTCACATCGCTTACAATGGTACCAAGATTTGTTTGGATAGTACCATAGGTTACAAAGTCACTAATGAAGCCGGTAAAACTCCCTTTAAATTTCAACCATTCAAGCTGGTCAAGCCGCGGTTGATCAAAAGTACGCAGTGCCGGAATCAGTGTCACCGCATCGCGGTAATTTGTGCGAAAATCCTTTGCTTCGAAATCTATATAAGTTTTATCGATATCCGGTAAACCTTTCAAAGTAATGCTGCCTGTGAGATAGCTGTCTTTGCCCGCTTCCAGTATAACATTCCTGGCTGTCAGATTATCTAGGGAGCCTGAAACATTACCTTTCAGCCTGATATCTTTTTTCCAGTCTTTCAGGGTCGGTGCGAAATAAGCAATATCATCGCTATGGATTACCACATCATTGAAACGGGCCTCCATCCTTACTTTTGAAACATAACTCTGCATGTCGTCAAAGGCATCATAACGCATAGCGTAAAAATTCTGCAGGTGACTTTTGGGCGTACGCAGATCCAGGTTATGAAATTCCATTCCTTCAGGATGCATTTTCATAAATGCCTGCAATTTTGTTACTTCAAACCCGCTTCGTTCCCTGGTAGTAAGATTGATTTTCGCAGTGATGGAATCCCTTAACAATACTACGTCATCAAACTTACCATTGATGTTTCCAAAATTAATATGCGAAGGGTCGAAATAAGTATAAATGTCACGATCAACTTCCCGGTCGCTTTTAAAATTTCCATTTTCGATTGTGATTGCCGATACAAGGATGTCCCATCCGTCCGGATTCCAGCGAAGCTTAGTGGAATCGTTTATTATTTTAGGGGAAGATTTTGGCCTTAATGAATCAGGGCGGTTTCCGGTATAGTTATTTATGGTGAACACCGGCTGAGCAAGATTGATATTACGGATCCTGATCATTTTGTTCCTGACGTCAAACTTATCAGCATCAAGATTGAATCCGGCAATATCGAATTGTAAATCCTCTCCCCGCCACCCATCTTTTTGCAGAAGCCTGATGTTTTTCAGTTCGATTTTCCGGAGCGCCAGATCCACAGATTGTGTATCGGTGGATGGGGTGGGGCTGCTAAAATAATCAACCATGAATTTGTAGTTCCAGACCGAATCTTCTCTTCTGAGATTGATCGTGGCATCTTCAAGGCCGATATAACTTAGACTGATATTGTCTTTCAGGAAGAACCAATCGTTAATGTTGACTTTCACAGTACCTGCGTATAACAGGGTGTCCTGGTGAAGATCTGTTACCAGAGTACCTTCCAGCAACATCTTATTGAATAAGGTGAAGTCTACATGTTTAATGCGAACTGTTGTGCCGAGGGATTTAGAAAATTTGCGGGTAATCTGTTTTACGAGCCAGTTTTGAACGGGAGTAGTTTGAATAGCCAGCCAGGCCAGTAAGATCAATGCGATCAATACCAGCACTGTGGTGCGGAATATTTTCCAAAACTTTCTCAGCGTATGATTATTATGGGTAAAAATAACAAATGATTGCCTGATTAAATATTAAAAATTTATTTAATTTGATGATTTTCAAGCTTTTCTTGTCCTGAATTTTGTCTGATGATACAATGTCTAGTGAATTCAAAACAAAATAACCCTCGATTAGTGGTTTAAGACCAACGACTTGAAGAAAGGTTTAAATTGCAACTCAATATCAAACGAATCTCATGAGAATAACCATTTTTAGCTGCTTTATATTGTTTCTTAACACGTTTTTAGGGTTGTCGGTTTTTGCCCAGCACAAGCCTGTTTTGGTAATTCACGGTGGGGCAGGTACCATTTTGAAATCCCAGATGACGCCTGAGCTGGAGGCAAGGTATATTGCAGGTCTGGAGGAAGCCCTGAAAAAGGGATATGCGGTTTTGCACGCTGGCGGAACTTCACTGGATGCGGTACAGGCATCAGTACAGGTCCTGGAAGATAACCCGTTGTTTAATGCAGGTAAAGGCGCAGTATTTACCAATGAAGGTAAAAATGAAATGGATGCCGCGATCATGAATGGCAAAAACCTGGCTGCAGGTGCCGTGGCCGGGGTGACGACCATTCGAAATCCCATCACTGCAGCGCGTGCCGTCATGGAAAATAGCGGACATGTGATGATGATCGGTCCGGGGGCAGAAAAATTCGCAAAACTGAATGGCATTACGATAGTGGATCCTTCCTACTTTTATACCGAAAGTCGTTGGAAAAGTTTGGAGCGGATGCGTAAGGAAGATTCTCTAAAGGCGCAGACAGGTCATTCGGATACGATGCGTAAGACTTCATCTCTTTATAAGGTGTCGTATTCTAATCCCCTGGATCAAAACTGGAAGTATGGAACTGTTGGAGCTGTTTCACTTGATACACATGGCAACCTGGCTGCTGCCACCAGCACCGGGGGGATGAGTAATAAGAAGTTCGGCAGAGTAGGCGATGCGCCATTGATCGGCATTGGCACCTATGCTAATAATGCAACCTGTGCTATCAGTTGTACCGGCTGGGGCGAATACTTTATCAGGCTTGGTATGGCGAAATCGGTCAGTGATATGATGGAATTTGGAAAGTATTCATTAAAAAATGCTTCGGAAGAAATGATCATGAAGCGTTTGCCGGCACTTGGTAAAACCGATGGAGAAGTTGCAGATGGCGGTCTGATTGCAGTTGATAAAAACGGGAACATTTCAATGCCTTTTAATTCGGCCGGAATGTATCGTGGGTATATCGATCAGAATGGCAAAATGGAGATTAAGATTTATAAATTATAACGCCAAGGAGTCAAAATTGTAGCGCTATATAGTCAAAACATATACAAATGAATCTTGCCGCCACATTCCTCGACTCTGCTATCAAACGCGTAAATGCATATCGTGAACTTTCTGAACGCGCCATGTCGCAGCTAGACGACGAAGATTTTTATTACCGGCCCAATCCACAATCAAATAATATCGCAGTAATTATTCAGCATTTAAGTGGTAACATGATTAGCCGATGGACCAATTTTCTTACCGATGATGGCGAAAAGCCAGGCCGTAGCAGGGACTCTGAATTTCAGGATCAGCATTATTCGAGGCAGCAACTCATGCAGATGTGGAATGCAGGGTGGGGGTGTTTTCTCAGCAGCTTAAGATCGCTTAAAGAAGAAGACTTACTAAAAACCATTTACATCAGAACAGAACCTTTGATTGTTATTGATGCCATTAACCGTCAGCTGTCGCATTATCCCAATCATGCCGGTCAGATTATTTACATTGCTAAAATGATTAAAGGCGGGCAATGGAAAAGTTTGTCAATTCCGGTAGGCGGGTCAGAAGAGTTTAATAAGAAGATGAGGATGTAGATTGATGTGGAACGGATCAGGTGATCCGTTGCACATGCTTACAAATACACATCACTAATCAACAAAAACTCCGGTAATTGGTTTTCGAGTAAAATGATTGACAATACATCAAACTGAATATTGGGCCATCCCGGGTTTGTAAAACAGTAAGCGGCTCCACCACGGATCAAGGTTCTGATCTTTTTGTTCGAGACACTTTCTTCAGGGTAGCCAAAGACCAGTGAAGTACGGGTTTTCACCTCAATGAAATGAAGGATACTGTCCTTAGATGCGATAATATCAATTTCGGTCCTTCGATATCGCCAATTGTGGTGAAGAATATTAAAGCCCAGATCAAGAAAATATTTCGCGGCAAGTAACTCACCTTTTTTACCTGTTCCAATATGATCCCTCATCGCCTGATTGTTGTATTATTGCCACTTAAAACCGGAGCATGGAAAATACGGAAAAAATATTTAAGCTCGAAGGGAGGATTCAACACTATGCATGGGGAGGATACGAATTTTTACCCAACTTGCTGCAGGTTCCAAATGTTGGACAGTTACCATTCGCTGAGTACTGGATGGGTGCGCATTCAAAAGCGCCTTCGATGATCACTATTAATAATGAAGAGAAAAAATCAATGGACGAGTTCATCGCCGTAAATGCGTTTGAGATGCTTGGAAGCAGGACTGCCCAGGTTTTCGGCCGGTTACCCTATCTGCTAAAGGTCCTTGATGTAAAGGATATGTTATCTATTCAGGTTCATCCTTCAAAAAAGAATGCTATAATCGCATATGACGAAGAAAATGCAAGAGATATTCCCCTGGACGATCCAAAGCGAAATTACAAGGACGATAATCATAAGCCGGAACTTATGTATGCGCTAGGTGATTTCTGGTTATTACACGGGTTTAAAACACCGGAAAAATTACATCATATTTTAAGCTCAACTCCGGAATTGGAATTCCTGGAAGATGTGTTTGAAAAAGGCGGATACGAAAAATTGTACAGGCATGTAATGGAAATGAATCAAAAAGAAGTGAATTCCGCCTTGCAGCCATTGCTCGACAGAATTATTCCATTGTATGAAAAGGGCCTGCTCGAAAAAAAGGATGAAAGTTTTTGGGCTGCCCGCGCGGCGCAAACTTTCAATCAACCCGGTATTATTGACCGTGGTATTTTTTCCATTTATATTTTCAATCTCGTGCATATGGATGCCGGTGAAGCCATATTCCAGGACGCCGGAATACCGCACGCATATCTTGAAGGACAAAATATTGAGATAATGGCTAATTCGGACAATGTTCTCCGTGGTGGATTAACGCCTAAACACATCGATGTTCCGGAATTGTTGAAACATGTAAAATGTGAGCCCCTGGTACCCGCCATTATTCTTGGTATTCCTTCTGGCAATTTAGGAGAAGAGATTTTTCTTACAACCGCTGAAGATTTTGAACTAAGAGTTATCAGTTTAACAGCCGGTGAATCCACTGATCTCAGTATTATTACAGCAGACATATTCCTGGTATACTCCGGTTCCGTAAAAGCGGCCGAAGGACCCACGATTTTTGACAGGGAATCAGGTGAATGTTTTTTGGCAGTTAACGGTGCTGAACTACAGCTCAAAAGCCCTGGTAATGCAAAAATTTACAGGGCTACCGTACCTGTAAATTGAAAAATCTTGCTTTGAGTCAAAAAAAACCAGGCATTTAGTATATTTTTGCAGATATTGATCAATATGAAACGTCCATATAAATCTTTTGACACACCCGCCTACGCAGCGCTTCGGCAGGCAAAGCAGAGGAATGTTCAAAGGGCGTTCCACCGCGCCCGCCGAAGTGAAACGGAGGTGGGTTCGACCATAAAAAATAAAAATGAACGAATGAAACTGAACAAATCGTTACTCTGGGCATTTCTCATTATGGTAGTTGTGGCAGCCTTATACCGGATTATTCCGAACCGGCCGGCTGGCTTCGCTCCACAAATGGCACTGGCATTATTTGGCGGTTCCATGATAAAGGATAAGAAATGGGCATTTGCGCTTCCCTTATTCTCATTGTTTATTTCAGATCTGCTTTATCACGTCCTGTATATCAGTGGGCTAAGCACAATACCCGGGTTATATGCTTACCAGATACCCATGTATTTGTGTTTTATAGCAATTACCGTGTTTGGGTTTTTACTAAAGAAGATAACAGTTATCAATGTTGCAATATTTGGAACACTCGGATCAATACTGTTTTTCCTGCTCTCAAATCTGTTTGTATTGATAGGTGGATTTGGTTTTGTGAGGCCAAAAACTTTTAACGGACTGATGTTGTGTTATAATGATGCCCTGTTGTTTTATCGTGACGGCGGTGTGATACCAGGTTTCTATGGTAACGTCATTATAGGCGATCTGTTTTTTACAGCGATTGTATTTGGTGGATATTATCTGGTGAAGAAAATATTTACGCCAAAGCCGAGTGGAATCGGACTAGCAAATTAATAATCTTCTATAATAATTTTGCTTAATAAAAAACCGGATAAATTATCCGGTTTTTTTTATCATCTCACCAGCCCGGATTCGAATCCTTTATCTACCGCTAAATTTTTACCATCAGCAGCAGAAGTAGCAAGTTCGTCACATCTATTGTTATATGGATTATCTGCGTGGCCACGAACCCATTCAAATCTGATATTGTTTTTTTTCGATAATTCATAAAATCTTTTCCACAGATCACTGTTCTTTTTGCCACCTGCAAAATTTGTTTTCATCCACTTATTCAGCCATCCTTCTTTAACGGCTTTAACTACGTATTGACTGTCTGAATACACGATTATATCAATGTCGTCTTTGGTTAATGCTTCGAGAGCAGCTATTACAGCCATCAGTTCCATCCGGTTATTGGTAGTTTTTATGAATCCGCCGGAGAGTTCTTTCATTTTTCCATTCCAGTTGAGGATTGCGCCATAACCGCCCGGGCCGGGATTGCCGCGGGATGAGCCATCTGTATATATGATTAATTCTTTTGCCATGTAATATTTCCTGGGATTTGTATGATAATACGAATCAGGCTTGAATTAAACCTGAAAAACACCTGTTTTAAAATCATCCATAACAGGATTCTGATTTGCAGCATTAAGGCATTCCGAAATAATCTTTCTTGTTTCCGCCGGATCAATGATACCATCAACCCAAAGCCGGGCTGCAGCATAATAAGGCGAGTTTTGTTTTTCGTACATCGCTTTGATATCTTCCAGTAACTTAAATTCTTCTTCTGCAGTCACTTCTTTCCCTTTCGACTTCATGCCGGCCACCTGGATCTGGAGCAATGTTTTGGCAGCCTGTTCGCCACCCATAACGGCGATTTTTGCAGAAGGCCAGGCAAAAATAAAACGTGGATCGTAGGCTTTACCGCACATCGCATAGTTACCTGCTCCATATGAATTGCCAAGTATGATTGTGATTTTTGGAACTACTGAATTGGCAACCGCATTAACCATTTTAGCGCCGTCTTTTATGATACCGGAATGTTCACTTCTTGAACCTACCATGAAACCCGTTACATCCTGCAAAAATATTAAAGGGATTTTTTTCTGATTGCAATTCATAATGAACCTGGCCGATTTATCAGCACTGTCATTATAAATAACACCGCCCATCTGCATTTCACCTTTACGGCTTTTGACAATCTTACGCTGGTTTGCAACTATACCAACCGCCCAGCCATCAATTCTTCCATAGCCGCAGATAATCGTTTTACCATAATCTTTTTTAAATTCATCAAAGCTACCGCTATCGGCTATGCGAAGAATGATCTCCAGCATATCATATGGTTTTGTTGCATCCTGCGGGAACATGCCATAGATCTCGCC